>Ga0307507_10009304_pt1 | contig 13154 bp, 6 predicted proteins | sample 7_EM_MG_FD_207223 | JGI IMG/M metagenome (GOLD analysis project Ga0307507, IMG submission 207223) | Populus trichocarpa ectomycorrhiza microbial communities from riparian zone in the Pacific Northwest, United States - 7_EM | ecosystem: Host-associated > Plants > Roots > Unclassified | place...
AACTATTTCTGGTCACCAAAAAGTCGAGTCAAAGGTGTTTTACACCTAAAATTTATTTTTCAACCACAATTTGACTAAAAAATACTTAAAAACACTCTAAAGATTTAAAATAAAATTGAAAAAATTCAATTATTTGTTTTAAAATAAACCTTGGGCGATGAAATTGAAAAAAATCTAAAGTAAAAAAAAAAAAGAGCCTAGGTACATGGGCCTGGGTGGCCTCAACAAAAAAAACCAAGTGCACGGGCCCTCCACCCCAAGCCCGCACACTTGGGCTTTATTTTTTTTCTTTTTAAAAGAGGTAGATAGCACGTCGCTTGTTTTGCCCAAGTCTTAACTATTTCTGGTCACCAAAAAGTCGAGTCAAAGGTGTTTTACACCTAAAATTTATTTTTCAACCACAATTTGACTAAAAAATACTTAAAAACACTCTAAAGATTTAAATAAACTCGTTTATACCTTCATCAAATAACTCCAAACATGATCCATAAATAAAAAATCAACTCGAAACTCAAAAGTTTACCAAGGTCAAATATAACTTAGGCAATTTGAAGGTGAAATATGTAAACCTTAGGATAAAAAAAAATGAAGTTAATGAGGGAAAAATTATCCAAGGAGAATATTTACCTTAGAAGGGAAGATAATAGATGGGAGAAAATAAAATAAAAGGTTTGTGTATGAGTTTTTAAAAATTGAATTATGAAAAATACCTGAAAAATAAAAAACATAGAAACACGAATTAAAACTAGATGAAATGAATAAATAGTGAAAGGATTATGGTGAAATGTAATGAAATTCGATATACCCTAGTTCAAATTTAATGAAACAAGTCTCACAATTAAATAAAAAAGTTATACGGGAACATGAAAGGCTTAAAGTTAGAACATAGGATATGATTAATTTGTTATCTTCAATATTTTATTGTTGGAGATGTTACAAAATAGCACCTTATTGAAACTCTTCTCATCGAATGGAACCTGTTGAACTCAAGAACAACCATTTTGATGGTCGAAAGCGGTGTCAACCAATAACTTTCTCTCTCTACATTAGAATTCAATTACTTTCTCTCTCCTCTCATAAACTAGAAATTAAAAAATAATACAAATAAAGTTTTGTACTGAAATTGAATTTTCTAAAACTAAAGGGATCATAGATTTTTTAATTGGAAAGAAAGAGGACTAATTTAATTTTTTTCTTGCCAGGTACGAAATTGCCACCTAATTTCTCTGTTTTTTTCACTTTTTATCCTTGGTTTTTTAATTTTCTTAACAAATTGAAAGGAACTGACCACTAATCTGACCTTAAAAAAGACTCTACCAGGAAAAAAAAATGAGGACTAAAAAAAAAAATACACTGCTCTAGTTCACTATGAAATGCAAGAGAGTGAACATTGAATTTAATTACAGTACTTTACCTACACGAGTTAATATTTTGTTAATATTTAGGTATAAACTTATTATTATGTGCAATTCAGGTAATTAATTTTTATAAATTAGCCTGAAAATGAATAATAGATTATAAATTTAATGTATATTTTAATATAAAATTTGCTTAATTAAAGATATAATGATAAATCAGGGAAATACTATATTATATAAACACAAATTAAATAATTAACCTTTATTTTAAAAAGAAAATAGTTGACATATGATATTATATGCATACACATATAATTAGCTTTGCAGTTTTTGAGACTAATTTAGTTTGCAATGATTTTACCCTTTTTATACTAATCCATCACATACAAATCCAAGTAGATCCAAGTTGTAAGGAGACAAATCCTGAGAGGTGGTTTAATTGATCGGGTCTTGGATTTGTTTTCTAATGGTTACGAGTCTGAGTCATCTCAGGGCTATTGAAAGCTTATATGGTAGTTAACTTAGGGTTCGTGAAATTTATTGAGACATGCATAAGTTAGCTCAGATACCCATTTTAATTAAAAAAAAATTATAGGAGACAACAAGAAATAATTTGTTATGAACACATAAATTCAAATGCAAAGCCCTTTTTTATGCTTAATAGTTTTTGTAGAGAGAGAGAGAGAGAGAGAGAGAGAGAGAGAGAGAAGAAGGAATGAGAGTCTGGCCAAATTAATAATAGGAGTTCAATAGTTTACTCATACGAAATGATACCAAAGGAATTTATGTGTCTGAGACAGTACAGAGATTCTTCTGATTCATCTCCTTTAGTCTTCCAACTGTATAAATTACATACACTCCATGACATCACGTGTCCGAAATCCAACCTTGTAATAGACAAGAATTTACAGACACTATTTTCTCAAAAAAAAAAAAAAAAACCCACCCCACCAATATTAATTAATAATTATCATTAGTAAAGAATCTTATGTACAAAGTATTTATATTTTATTTTATATAGTAGTAATCAACGAAGAAAAAAGATAGCATAGAAAGATTGTTATGCCTATCCATTTCAAAGCTCCAACCTTTTGCTTTCCCTTTTGTCTCATTTCACCAGAAAGTGAATATTTTATACGAACAACCTCATTGCTCTCCTATTATCAAAGACTCAAAACCCATAGGGTTTCGTTTTTGTTTCTTCTCTTCATTTCTTTCATCAAATTTTGTTTCTTTTCGGCATTTTGAGGTACTTTGTTTCTTGACACTTGTTTTATTATATGTAAATGGTGTTCTTTTGTTTTGTTTTTCTGATTTTTTTTCTTTTTCATTTTTGTTGGAAATATGAAAAGGGTTGGTGGGCTTATTTTTTTATCTGGGTGTGCATTACTTATTTTCATGTTAATTGGGTTGTTTTAATTAATGCTTGATTTTGCGATTTTTTGTAAGCGTAGAAATATCTTTTGGGGGGGGTCAAGTTTAGTTTTGGTTAGAATTAAATGCTTGGAAGATTTGATTTGATTTGTGTGAGGCTGTTATGGTGTCATCTTCTCTGTTATTATTACTTTTGCTGCAAATAGAAGGTAATTATTTAGGCACTATCTGTTAAGTGTGGATGATGTAAAGCAATATCATTTTTGCATACAAGCTGAAAACATGATTTTGTATTTTGGATTTAGTTATCATGGAATGGTTGTCATGGTGTCTCGTATTTTACTATGATTTTGTATAGTGGCCTTTACAATGCATTACTTATAGATCAGGTTTTGTAGTCATTTACCCCTCTGAAGAGTATTTGAATGAAACCTGGAAAAACTTAAAAAATGTTTGCATGGCGTGAAAAGTTGAATTGACAAAAAATAAATTCAATATGAGGTGAAGTTTTTCAAGGGGACTTTCAAATTAAGTTTGCATTTAAGTTAGTTCCAGAAATAAAGAAACCCAAGTCTTTCTTTGTTGATGTCATTGACTAGTGTTCTACCAGTGGTTTTCTCTGGCTCAAGTAATATGCTTTTTATGGTGTCCTTTTCACTTGTATTCAAAGTTTATTTATTTTAGATCCTCGTTATGAATGTTGTTTCTCTATCATTGTAGAATATATGTGATGATTATTTTGTTCTTGAACCTATTATATTAGTTCAGATGTTAAACTGGTGCAATTGAATAAATGCAGTGTAGAAGGCCAGGCTTCAGGTGGAGCTTGGTTTTGGAAAGTATCATATTTGTTCAGCAATTTGCTAAGCATGCTGAAGTTTTGAAGAATCACTCTTGTATAATAAGTCGATTTAGAATGGAAATTTGATATGCCTCCTATGAAGGGTTCAGTATACTGGGTGGCTGCTGCCTTCAATGATTTCTGTCTTCATCTTATACTGTGATCCTTTTTTGCAACATTTAGAGCTAGTTTTGCCATTATATCCAACTTAGTATCTAACTTTGGCCATGTGGACCTCATTCGTCCATAAGTATATTTAACTGGATTACAAAACAACCTTACTGTGCCAATAGAAATAGCTAACACGGGTGCGCTTTGTTGTGTGGCCGCTGGGCCACATGGAGCGAAGTCACCTGCCACTGGTAGGGACTCTTCCAACAATCATGGCGAACCACATTGGCAAATTAACTCTAGTTTCTCACCTCCTCCATTGAGGATGTGGGATTGCAGGTTACGGTCAGATGGTTTATCACATGGCTCTCGTGCAGTTCATGGTTCTTCATTGTCCTCAAATAGTAGGGGAAGCAGAAGCTGGGTGGGAAGTGAACAGTATACCAACCATCATCATTCTGTGTCTGATGGTGCACTCCCTTATTCTGACAGCCCACCTGATATTGTTCAGGAGCCTCGATGGACATCACCTGTGCGGAAATTTAATCTTGGTGAGCCTGCTGCCTCTATTGCTGGAGGTAATCTTAATACAATCATTCTCTAATATTAGATTCATGGTGATCTGATTTTTTGTCTATTAATATACCTGTCATGACAAGGGCAAATCCTGTTTAGAGGTTCTGTATATTGATGGAACTGTGTGATATGAGGTTTTTCTCTTGTTCCTTTTCATATATTTGTGTATGTGGTCAAGCTGTTTCTCACCTTTTCCATCATTTAAGGGATTCTTAAAATCACAGTTGAAAGATTTTCTGACATTAGTCAGCTAAGAATAGGTAATTGTAATTTTAATTATTATATTTGGTCAATCAAGTATAAACTAACAGAATATCCTAATTACATAAAAGATCTGCATTGATTAGGTCATTTCTCATTTGAATGCCATTTGTTCTCGCGTGCTGAAAATGTGCTGAATGTTCTGTTTGTTTTCTGGAAAATTTATCAGAGGCTGTGTCCTGTCCAATTCTGTTTTTAGGTTACCTATCTTTTCCTGCAGGGTTTCCATTCTCTTGTTTGTCTTATTACTGCGAGGTCTGGACAGTTATACTTGTAATGATGGAGAAAAATCAACAATGTCTATGAATGTCAAGAAGATTGCTGATATCTAGAATGAATATTGGGTTGGAAACTACGTTGAGTAAGATGTTAGCATCCTGGGCATGTTGCTGAAAATAATGCAAGACTATACAGAAAACGCACCTTAGAGTGGAAACCAGGAAAATATTGCAGTCAGCATAATGAGAAATTGTCAATATCTATAAATCCACCAGCTTTGCAGTTTTGTACTCCTTGCAGCTCCTTTTCAAGCTAGTCATTGGTTAATGATTATTAAATATGCTTTTGAGCTTCATATGAACTCTCTTGCAATCTCTATGGTTCCCATCTTCTTTTTCTTTTGAGTATATTTTACTTTTTTCTCTTCTGATCATGATGTACAGTCAAGTAAATTATCAATTTTACTCAACTGAAAGAATGAAGTGAAAAAAGAGGAACTCGAAATTTGTAGACAAGTTAATTAGCTCATGTACTAATTATTGCATGGAATTTGGATAAGTTTTAGGTTTGTCTCTCATCATATCATTTTCAAAATTGGTACTTCGCTCTGTAGTGTGGGTAATATACTTTACATAGAATGAAACAAGGCCTTCCTATCGCCCTCCATTCTTTATGCTCAATATGGCAATCACAGTTGGTCGATAACTATCTCTAGTGCTTCATATATATTAAATATGTGCCTTTGCATAAGCCAAAAATGATGGACTGGAAATATGTGCCTTTGCTTATGATGGACTGGAAATTGAGAATATTATGTAGTATTTTCATGAAAACAAAAACTTAAAAGAAGCAAAATCCAAGATTATATTTTGCTGGTGGATTTAGATCACACAAGAGAATTTTCATAAGGCTTCTTTTGTATGTAGTATCAGGTGATTGAAAATAATTAGGGGAAATTGTGTATTAACCTTCATTGATGGTGGATTTAGATCACACAAGAGAATTTTCATATAAGACTTATTTTGTCTGTAAAATTAGGAATTTGAAAAGTCTTCTTTTGTATGTGAAATCAGTAATTCATCTCTTCTTGGTGGATTTAAGATTGCACAAGATAAATGTTTCATTTAAGGCTTCTTTGGTATGTAAATCTAGAGTCCATCTATGCGTGCATGTCTGCAAGTGCATGTTTAGGAAAACTTGTAGCTTTTTGGTAGTTGTTTTTTAGTCCTATGTCACTCCAATTCTTAATAAATCCAGCAGTATTGCTTAACCTACTGGTTCTGTGCTAGATATCTGGATGAGTTTATTATTTACTGTTTTACGTGGTTGTTGTTTTAACATATTTTCAATTGCCAGGATCAAGATCCCAGCCCACTTGGTTTCCATGCTCCACTGAGGTGACTTTTATTGCTAGTCTTTGGGTTTATTAGCACTGGCTGAAAAGGTTCTATTAAGTGACATTTCCTTCTCTGTTTTTTTAATGTTTCAGAGAAGATTTGCTGTTAGAGCAAGTGTGACATCCCCTGATTTTGGGTCTCCATCCTCACTTTCAGACACCAGCCATTGGGAATCAACTAGCAAGCGGCCATATGCTTTCTCCAATCGCAACATTTCAACTCGACGCTTGTATATGTCAAAAACTGTCTATCCGCTAGTATTCCGCAACCCTGTGTCAGATTGTGAAACCTTTGGGGATGCAGATAACAGCAGTCTTGGTAGGTTAACATCGCGTGAGGATCGGATATCACCATCTCATTGGCCTGATAACAGTTCAAGTGTTGAGTATAAGTTCCATAAAACCCTCACTGAACTTCAAAAGTTGGAGATTTCACCAGACCCCAGTGCAAGCTCTAGAAGAGAGGGTTTTAGATGGAGCAGTGCAAGCAGTTATGATCTGGGAATTGATGGAGAAAGGTTTGACATAGCAGAGCACATGGATATGGAGAGTCTGAGGTCACCTAGTGGTCCCGTAGTGGAACAAAAGTGTGGAGTCTGTGGAAAACTTATGTGGCAAAAGTCCCCCTGGAGTTCACATCGAATCATGAGAGGTGGGGACATGCCAACTGCTGGGGTATTACCCTGTAGCCATGTTTTCCATGCTGAATGTTTGGAACATGTCACTCCGAAGACCCAGATTCATGACCCTCCTTGCCCCTTGTGCTTGAAAACTATAGGATCAATTGAAGAGTCCCCACCAGTTTCAGAGCCCTTGCAGATGGCCCTAAGATCTGTACGGAGAAGCAGGGGGGTGGTGATATCTGAGGTCCAGGGTAGTCACAGTAATATGGAAGCCTCTCATCATATCAAGGACAGATTGAGGAGAAACTGGCCTCAGGCAGTGTCGCGACAGAATGACAATGGCTCTTCAATAACAAGTCGTCTTAGAAGGCACTTTATGTTCAAGGGGAAGTCTGGTAAAGAACTTCTCAACACCAAGGTACTCCAGAGGATCGGTTCATCTTCTAGCCAAAAACCAGCTTGACACAGAAGGTCCATCGAGTAGCTCGTGTACGTAATTTACTTGCAAGTAGATTTGAAGATTTAGATGTTTGATGAGTTATTCATGATGCCTTTCTCATCGTGCTTGGGTTCATTTTTCAAGACATTGGTAAGAACCCTTGCATGTTTTTGTTATTTATACATATGCCGTGGCGAATTGAAATATTGGGCCATCTCTTATCAGTCATGGCTATCCATGGAGGTCCTTTTATACATTGATTTTTATTTTTCCAATTATTATTAAGCAATATTGCATACTGTTTTAAAGACTAGAGCATTTTAATTAGCACGGCCCCCCTAGTGATGGAAGTCTCAAGCGTCATGGATTGCATTAGCATGCAATGATTTGGACAATCGAAATGAGCCGAGGACGGAGTCCGCTTGAATGGCCATGTTGGTGCTGAACTGGAGTGAAGTGCGAGCATCAGACACGGTAGCTTGTTGGTTGCTGCCTTCGGGAATGTGCATGCAAGAGGTAAAAATCATTTAAATTGATCAATATTTGTGCCAAGGTTGCCAGTTACATCTATGGACAAATTTTTGCTGCAAGCAGGTGGGCTTGAACATATGGTGATGGTGCACATCTACTTCTTTTTTTCCCTTTTCTTCTTTTGTGTTGAGTGCTTATCTATTTCAATGCATGCCCCTTCAAAAGTATAGGAGCGTGCTGTCTTCAACTCTGAGTGGCTAAAGCCACCAGTCTATAAGGAAACTCAGTGGGCTCTCCATGATTTGGACTAGTGGTTACTTTCTAGCCTCATGTAATCACGTGGCTCATAGGCGTCCTTGGAAGAACATATTTTGTAAACCATGATGAGAAGAGAATGCGTTTTTGGGTAAAATGGGGGACAAATTTACGTCACAGCTATCATGGTGTCTCAAATGAGGTCCCTAGGCTTGGTTTACATTGGTTTACATCTTATTCTACAGCTTGAACCGGTGACCATGTGACATGCTCCTAAAAAACCAAGTAACCTAGCTTAGAATCAGAATTAGAATTCTCGGGATTGGATAATTAGTTAATTAATTGATCCTAATAATATCATTTATTATTTTTAATCTAGATGGTTGATAGCTTGTACTTGGTACTTGGTAGGTTAAGGTGGCTTGTGACTAGTATTTGCAAAAATCTCATTTGAAGAAGGTGAGGACCCTTCAATGCTTAATTATTTTTTTAGAGAGAGAAAATACAATAATATTCTAAAGAGAGATGCTCTAAAAATATGTGTAATAGAGAATGAAAATTGTGAACTTTTATCTTGAAAGATTCATGGTGTATTTATAGCCAATGAGTTTTATTCTTTTTGTGAAGATGAGAGGCGATAGTGTAACTTTATATTTATGACATTTTGAATTGTATTACACTCATTTTATCCGGCTAAAAGATAGAGAGGCGGGTCATGATAGACTTTAACACGCCTAATAGTGTTAGTGGAGTATAGACTTGCTTAATTAAGCCTATTTGTTGAGAAATAATTTCTCTATTATTTTATGTAAAAATCTATAGAATTTATGATATTAGACCCAATTATCTCTTATAGATCTAGCCAGCACCAAACCAAGCACGTCTCTACTGGGATGTGTTTGGTGTTGGCTCGTGCCTGCCCAGCGCATCCGAAAATTTAAAAATATTATACTTGGATGTTTTTCTTGATTTGTTATTTTTTGGTAAAGATATAAAAAAAAAAGAGTAAAAGTCATCACTAAAAAAATGTGACCAAGACACATTACATTGATAAATAAAACAATGTAATTATGCTTTTGCTTTCCTTAAAAAAAACTAACAAAACTTGCAATTGGGGTAAAATCACTTTTTTAAGAGATCCATTAAACATTAAAAAATTGATTAAAAACATATTGGTCCACATAATTTTTATTTTTATTTTTTGCATGGTGAAATAACTTTGTTGACTTTAAAAACAAAACAATGTATAACTTTGGTTCAGGTGCTTTTTTGTCTTTTCAAAATTATTTGTACAATAAAATTACATTACATTGATACCTTTAAAAGTAAAAAAAAAAAAACCCATTAAATTTGCACAAGAGGGTTTTTTCATCTTTTTCTTTTTTTAGAACAATGAAGTGATGGAATTGCCTTTAAAATAAAAAAAAAATAATAAGTTTGGTTCCGAGGGCATTTTTTTTTCCTTTTCCTTTTCCTTATGTTTTTTTTGTTATTTTTAGGTTGACCTAGGGATTATTTGGTAATTTTAAAAAATTAAATATTATTAAAAAAATTATTGATGCGTGCACATGTCAGTGCGTGATGACCCCCGCACCCTTCAGGCGATGCAAACGAGACCATCTAGTGACCAAAATCACCCACCTGAGATGATATTTGAAGCAGCATGTTGTCCTACTTGTATTGGTGAGGCGCAAGTTCATGGCAAATGTGCGGTTTGGCTCCGGTGATCTTTTCTCTTTTCCTTTCTGTTTTGTCTCTCCTACCCTAGAAATTCATGTCAGCCCTTCCAAGAATTAATTATGTTCTCTAGTTTCTATTTCTATCAATTTTGATCCTTTTCCTTTTGATTATTATTTATTTTGTTTTTACTACTTTTTGAAGTTTTTTGTTTTCAATTTCATCTTTAGACATTTTATTTCATTTAGTTTTTGTATCTAATTTGATCCTTATTTTTTTTTATTACTCTTTTTTTGTGTTTTACCCTTTTCTTGATGTATTCATTTTTTCAATTTCATCCTTCATCCTTCATCATTTTATTCTTTTAATTTTTTATTCAATTTTGATTCTTGTTCTTTTGATTGCTAATCTTTTTTTTTTATCATTATCTTGATTTTTTTTTTAATTTTGTCCCTCAACATTTAATTTCATTTAATCTTTTTATCAAATTTTTATCCTCATTCTTTTGATTTTTTTTCATTTTTTAAATTTATTTTGTTTTTCAATTTAATCCCTAATCATTTTCTTTCATATGATTTTTATGCCAGATTTGGTTCTCATTATTTTGATTACTATTTATTTTGTTTTAAATTTCTTTTTATGATTGGAAATTTTACTTCATAATTTTTTATGTGCCTACCTTTTTATAAGGTAATTCTGATCTTATAACCTGGGATACTAGTTTCGAATATTATCTTGATTTAATTTGGGTCTTTTTTTAGGTCCTTTATTAATTGTTTTTTAATATCATCAGATGACATTGAGTTATTAGGCCTTGAGTTTCGTTATTTTTTCTACTTTTTTTTTTGTGAGTTTATCCCAATCTTATATCTCGAATAGCGAGTTAGTCAAGTTATACCGAGTTGATTTGAATATTTTTTTTCTCGATTTTTTTTTATTAAGTTGATTTTTTTTCCAACTTCATTCTTTGACATTAAATTATTGACCCTTGAGCTTTGTAATTCTTTCATTTTTCTTTTCGTGAGGTTATCCCAAATATGAGTTAGTCAAGTTAACCTTTGTTAAACTGTTTTTTTTTTTGTGTTTTTTATTTAACTTTGATTTTTTTGCTAGGTCATTTTTCTAAAAATATATGTATTTTAATCTCAATCTCATGTTACATGGCAGATTGTTTTTTTTCTTAAACATTACTTCTTTGAAAATTGATTTTTTTTTAATTTCATCATTTGACATTAGATTATTGGACCTTGAAATTTATAGGTTTTTTTTCACTTTTCTTTCAACAGGTTATGTTGATCTCATATCCTGGATCACATATTAATCAAGTTAACTCATATTAATTCAAATTATTATTGTCTAAATATCTTTTTTTTTATATTATGAAAAATTTAATCTAGCTCACAGTATAGCATGAAGTATCAATCTAGTCTTAAAACTAATAACAAGGAAGGAATACTCAAAATTCATCATCCACAATTCTATCCTAACACCCATTTCCCTAAACATAATAATAAAAAAAAAAACCACAAGCCTATCCTTTAGCCAAAGCATGCAATTTTCTTGCATATCAATTAAGCTGTGGATCAATAGAAATGTGGGTACATGAATTAGGTAAAGAGCTTGAATTAGGTAAAAGGAGCAAATAAAAAATTGATATTTCCATTTTGGACAATTCCATTTGTAAAGGTAATGATTATCCATGTGTTATCCTTTGTTTGATACTGAAGTTTTGGTATGTTTTTCACGTAAGTTATTATGCTTGTAGCATTTGGTTTGATGTCTTAGAAAAACAGTCTCTGCAGGGAATGTAAAGAAAGCAAGCAAATCAACTGGTTGGACTATAAAGCTTGTTTGACAGTATGGTTACGGTTATTTTTCAAATAACTTTTCGTAAAAAAATACATGTCAAAAATGTTTTTTTATTTTTTAAAAATTATTTTTGACAACAGCACGTCAAAACGATCCAAAACATACAAAACACAATAAATTTTAGCATAAAAAAAATTAAATTTTTTAAAAACACGATTTGTACTGCATTCCCAAACCCAATGAGTATTTTTGCTTATTTGAAATGATTTTTAAAAAATAACACAATTTTTTTTAAAATAAATAGCAAAATAATCTAAAATTTTTGGAAATGATTGGTTCAGCTTAACAAGTTTTGTTGTTAACGACATGTAAAAGCTGTAAAGTTCAGAAATCCTTCTCTCGTTAAAATAGAAATGCAGGATTAAAGCAATAAGGTTAATCAGCTGGACACAGCTAAGAGAAGCATGATGAGAGAACATCAACAGTACAGAAACATTATAAAGCATCTCTTCAGCAATGGTTGGTTTCCCAGGTGCACAGAAATTTGATTAGACCTTTGTCAACCTCTTTGCTAATGCAGACAGCCTATTTTGTGCTCTTTGCCTTTAGCTACTAGTGCTGGAAAACATTTGAAATTTCATTTATTTGCATCAATAATTAAATATATAGTCAACTATAAATGCAAATAATTCTCTAATATTCAAATACTACTTATAGTCAACTTTTAAATTACTCGTTTATAGAAATTATTACGTAAATCTAATTTACCAACTCAAGCAACAACAGTAAGCAAATCTTCACATTCATCTTAACAAATGCCCTCCACTTCCACATCAGTGAACATAGGATAATGAAGATAATTTATTTTTCACCAATCAACCACATAAAGCATGCCCCCAAAGAGATGGTGTTGATGTAAAGTCACATCAACAAGTCCATTTCAACAATTATACCAATGTAATGATTAACAAGACAATACATCATTAGCCACATGAATTGATGTGTTGACATGACAAGTTTATATGTTTATCTACTAACTACCATTTTAACATATCCGATGCCTAGTTTTCAATGTCATTTGCAATGCCTTCAAAGGTTGTCTAAAGGGACCAAAACATATAATGTTTTTTAAAAAATCTTTATATACCACAACTTGTTGAGCTAGGGTCGATATAGTGTGTCAATGCAAGGGTCAATGTTTGTAGTTTTACCAACATTGAGATCAACAAGACAACATTTTGTTTACCAACATCAATAAATATACTACCATGTCAGCATAAATATCAATATGACAATCAACATGCTGACTTATTGACGCCATGTTAGCATACCTACTGACATATACATGTTGATATATTCTATATCAACACCATAACACTACAGGCCAACAGGAATTCATCATAGTCAATATTTAAGAAAGATCAATAGTGAAAATGACACCTCAACTTAATGCCATTTCCAAATGTATATGTTTACTTGATGCCTTTTTCTATGCCTTTATAAGGAACTAAAAGGCATGTATAGTTCAAAACTTCTGAAACTTTTTCAATGCCTTTAAAACATTAGAGAGATAAGACACCCAGATTTCTTTTACCCATCTTTAATGGCCAACATTAATCAAATTGAGTTTGTCATAATCTTTTATAACTCAATATAATACATGCAAGATCTAAACAAGTCAATCTCAATAAATACAACAATTACCTTATTATCACCAACTACTTTAGGTCAAATTATGAGTTCA
>Ga0307507_10009305_pt1 | contig 13153 bp, 4 predicted proteins | sample 7_EM_MG_FD_207223 | JGI IMG/M metagenome (GOLD analysis project Ga0307507, IMG submission 207223) | Populus trichocarpa ectomycorrhiza microbial communities from riparian zone in the Pacific Northwest, United States - 7_EM | ecosystem: Host-associated > Plants > Roots > Unclassified | place...
GCTCGCCCTCTCGCAGGGTGGCGCGCGCGAGCTCCGCCACGACCGCGTCGGTGACCACGGAGAGTCGATTCACCGCCGCGGGACGGGCGGCGCGCGGAGCATCCGCCACGGGTTGCGGCACGACGACTTGCTCCGGAGCAACCGCCACCGCCGAGCGGCGCGCGACGACGAGCATCTGGGCCAGCGGTTCGTCCTGGGCCGTCGTGAGGGCCGAGGTTTGCACGTCGACGAAGCCCTGCTCCTCGAGCACGCGTCGCCACCCTGCCCCGTCGTGCAGCGGCGAGTACGGCAGGGATCGCACGTCCTCGAAACGCCACCACCCGGGCAAGAGCCCAAACGTCAACGTGGTGAAGACCTGCACCGCGCGTGTCTCGCAGAGGACGAGGTGACCGCCCGGACGCAGCAATCGGGCGACGTTGCGCACGGTGTCGGCCATGTCGCGCGTCGCGTGGAGCACGTTCGCGGCCAGGACGACATCGGCCGAGCCGGGCGCGAAGCCCTGAAGGGCCGGATCGCGCTCGATGTCGAGCTGGGCGAACCGGAGGAAGCCGTGCTGCGCTCCGAAGCGCTCCTTCCCCGCGGTCAAGAAGGAGAGCGAGACGTCGGTGTACGTGTATTCGACGGCGTGTGCGAACTGGCCGAGCATGGCCAGTGCAGGCGCACTCGCGCCGCCGGTGCCCGCGCCGACTTCGACGATGCGCGTCGGCCCGCCGGCGCCGCCCGCCAGCTCTGCCATCGCGCGGAGCGTTTGCGCTGCAAAACGGCAATACGCCCCCACCGCGCCGTCTTTGTACACGCGCTCGACGTCTTGCCTCACGGCCGCGGAAAAGAGGACGTCGGTCGGCTGTCGGCGGCCGCGCAGTACATCGGGAAGCGCTTCGAGCGAAGCGCGGAGCAAACGCGCGTGCGGCCCCGCGGAGGGATGGCTCGCCTCGAGCGCCGCCAAGTCCGCCCCCGTGCGATCGAGCGCGGCCTCGGCCGAGGCCCGCGGCGAAACCTCGAAGATCCCCCCCGGCGCCGCGCTCAACAAACCTTCACGGGCCAGGAGGCCGATCATGGCATCGAGCAGGCGCTCGTACCCCACGGCGACGCCAATGCGCCGGGCGACTTCGACCACCGAGAACGGCGTCGCACCGGGGAACGCGCCCATGCCGGTGAGCGCGCGCAGCATCCCCACCGCACCGAGCTCCTCGAGCCGGCGAAACGCGGGGGCGTCGGCCGAGAGCGCGGCCGTTTCGGCCCCGAGGGTCGCGGCGATTCGGCCCACGTCGAGCGCGGGCGCGGCGTTCTCGGGAACGCCGAAGTCCGCGAGGGCTCGCGGCTCGGCGCGCAGGATGACCAGGTGCGGCTCGGCGGTCGCGAGGACGCGCGCAATGGCGTCGACGCCATCGGCACGCCCGATGGGATGGATACCGTGCCGCGCAAGCCAGCGCCGATGCCCTTCGGTGGCGACGATGCCCGTGTCGCCCCAAAAGCCCCAGCCGACGACCTTGGCATTTCGCCCCGCGCGACGAAGCCGTGCTGCAAACGCGTCCTGAAACGCGCACCCTGCTGCGTAGTTCGTCTGCCCCTCGTTGCCACGGAAAGCGACGGACGACGAATAGAAAAGGAGAAAGTCGAGCGGCTCGTCCGCCGTGACCTCGGCGAGAACCACCGACGCCTCGACCTTGGCGGAGAGCGCGACGCGGAAGGTCGCCTCGTCCATGCGCTCCAACGGCGCATCGGCCAGCGTGAGCGCGGAATGAACGACGCCGTTTACCGGCCCGAACGCGACGCGGGCCTCCGCCACGGCGCGCGCCATGTCCTCGCGGCGCGCGCCATCGGCCTGGACGTAGATCACCTCGCCCCCGGCCGCGCGAACACGCTCCATGCCCGCCGCGATGGACTCACCGAGCGGACGGCGGCCGACCAGGACCACCCGTGCCCGAGCGCGCGCCCCGAAGAGAATGGCGGTCTCGAGCCCAATCCCCGATGCGCCACCGAGAATGAGGTACACCCCCCGTTCGCGAAGCAACGACGCCGACGGCGAACTCGGTGCCGGTTCGAGGACGCGGACCGAATGCACCCCACCGCGCAACGCGGTGACCGCACGCGACGCGAGATCGGGACGAACGATGGCCTCCACGGCGGACGCGGGCGACGCATCGGGCGCGACATCGACACACGCAACGCGCAGCATGGGACGTTCGTGCGCGAGCGAGAGCGCGGCACCGATCGCCGAGGCCCCGTGTGGAATCACGACGTCCTCACTCGAGACATGGCACGCGCCGCGGGTGATGACGCGGACCATCGCGTCGGCGCACAAGAGCCCGGAGTGCTCCAGCGCGCGGAGCACCGAGAGAAGCGCGAACGCTCCGACTCTCTGGCTCCGCGCGAGCTCGGCCCGATCGCTCGGATCGGCCGAGGCATCCACCATGGCACCGAAGAAATAGACCTCGCGAACGTCCTCGAGCCCCGAGAGGCCACGCTCGAAGCCTTCGACGTCCCCCTCGGGCAGGGAACGCTCGTTGGGCCCAAGTTGCCCGGTCACCGGGCCAAGGAGGATGATGCGCGCGCGCCGAACCGAGCGGGCGCCCGCGACGACCCGCATCCACTCGCGATCGGTGGCCCGCCCGACGAGGACGATATCGCCCGGTTGCGTCTCGGTGTGGGTGGGTCGGCCTCCTCCGCCGGCCCCGACGGGCCGCCATGTGGGGCGCAGCGTCCAGTCGCGGACGGTGCTCGCCGCCCCCTCGGCGCGTCGCACCACGAGGCCGCGTAGCTTTGCGCAGACGAGGCCCGATCCATCGGTGACCGTGACATCGAAGCGATCGACCTGCCCCGAAGACGCACTCCGCACGACGTGCGCAAAGGCGCGCTTGGGGAGGGGCGCATAGCGCTCGAACTCCCCCAACGAGGCCGGCAGCGGTGCCCCGCCCTCGCCGGAAGGAGGACCGAGGACCCGCGCAATCGTCTGAAGAGCCCCGTCGAGAACATCCGGCCGAACGGACGTCGCCGCGAGCTCCGCGGTCGCGGTGAGCGAGGCGAGCGCCTCATCGCGCCCGTGAAGCACCGTTTCGACAACTCGATATGTCGGGCCGTAATTCAATCCGAGCCCGCCGAGTGCTCGATAGCAACTGGCGCCGTCCTCGACACGGTCCGCGCATCGCGCGCGGATGGCGTCCAGGTCGACGCGGGGCGCGGCACCGGCCGTACGTGCGGCGAGCGTCCCCGATGCGTGCAAAGGCATCACGCCGTTGCCGGTGACCGAACGCACCTCGAACGTTGCCTCTCCCCCCTCGCCGTCTGCGAACGAGATGTGCACCTCGCCCGGCGGGATCGGTCGCAGCCACGTCACGTCCTTTAGAACCGCTGCAGGCTCGCCGGAGCGAACGGTCGCCGCGGCCGCAAGCACGCGGTCGAGCACCAGCGCGGCGGGAGCGATCGGGCTCGTCACGACCACGTGGTCACCGATCCGAGGGTCGTCGGCCGCGAGCATCACGCTCGCGCACTTCGCGTGCGCCGCACATCCATTGCCGATGGTCGCGGTCACGTCGTCGCGCGCCGCGGTTCGCTCCGCGTCCACCAGATGGTTCAACCAATAGCGCTGCTCGGCAAACGCATAGGTCGGCAGTGGGATCCGGCGACCGCTCGGCTCGGCGTCGACAGACGACCCGTCGAAGTTTCCGCCCGCCACCCAACGCCGCGCCGTATCTTCGACATCCGCCGCAGCCGTCGGGACCGCGACGTTCTCGGCGCGGCCTGACTGCACCTGCCCCACGAAGACGCCATCCACCGATTCGCCTTGCGCAAACGCGGTCAGTTTGGCCGCCAGCTCCGCAACGTCACGCGCCACCACGGCAACCCGACTCGCCATCGCATCGCGTCCTCGGCGGAGCGTGTAGGCCACATCGGACAAGCGGGGCGCTTCGTCGCCCTCGCGCTGGAGCAGGAAGTGCGCGAGCCGCAACGCAACCTCGCGCAGTCGCTCGGGGTTCTTCGCGGAAAGCGGGACCACACGCGGCAGTCCATCGCTCACTGGACGCTCATCGGACGGCCCGATGTGTTCCTCGATGACCACGTGGGCATTGGCGCCCCCAAAGCCGAACGAGCTCACGCCGGCACGACGTGGCAGCGTGGCCCCGTCCGCATCGATCCGCGCTTCCCAGGGCTGCTCGGAATCGACGACGAACAAGCCACTCCCTTCGAGCTTGATGCGCGGATTGAGCGTTCGAAAGCCGGCCATGGGCGGCAAAGTCGCGTGCTTCATCGCGAGCAGCACCTTGATGACGCCAGCCACGCCGGCGGCCCCCTCCGTATGCCCGATGTTCGCCTTGATCGAACCCAAACCGCAGCGCGCGCTCTCCGCCCGGGTCGCCGACGAGCCCGAGGCCGCGCCAGCCCGCGCATGCCGATCGAGGACACGCCGCAACCCGGCGATCTCGATGGGATCGCCCAGCGGCGTACCCGTACCGTGTGCCTCAATGTACCCCACGGTCTCTGGAGAGACGCCCGCGCGCGCCCACGCGGCCGCGATCACGCGCGATTGAGCAAACGCGTTTGGCGATGTGAGCGTCCGTGCCCGACCGCCGTGGTTGACCGCGGCGCCCTTGATGACTCCATAGATGAAATCACCGTCGCGTTCCGCTTGTTCCAGGGGCTTCAGCAGCAAGAGCCCGGCCCCCTCGGCCCTTACGTAACCATCGGCTGCTTGGTCGAACGTATTGCACAGCCCCGCGCTCGAGAGCATGCCCAGCTTGGCGAACGGGATGAACCGCTCCCCGCAGAGCATGAAACTGATGCCACCCGCGAGGGCGAGATCGCACTCGTTGGTGCGCAGACTCTCGACCGCCTGGTGGATAGAAAAGAGCGAGCTCGCACATGCGGTGTCGACCGCCACACTCGGGCCATGGAAATCGAAAAAATGCGAAATGCGATTGGGAAGGATGGCCCCTGCCGTCCCCGGCAAAATATGCCCTTCGGTATTCCTTCCGTAGCGATCTTCGAGCTCCTTGTAGTCGTAGTTGCAAGCGCCCAGGAAGACCCCGACGTTGCCACCCGCAAGGCTCGCAGGGGCGATGCCCGCGTCCTCGAAGCACCCCCATGCGAGCTCCAGCAACATCCGTTGCTGAGGGTCCATGTTGTTCGCTTCACGCGGCGAAATGTTGAAGAAATCTGCATCGAACCGATCGATGGAGTCGACGAATCCGCCCCAGCGGATGCTCGCCCCCTCCTCTGGTATGTCGCCCGCCCGGCAGATGTCGCGCCAGTTCCAGCGGTCGCGCGGCACTTCCTGGACCGCGACCTCGCCCGTTCGAACCTTGCGCCACAACTCGCCCCAATTCCGGGCGCCCGGGAATCGACACGCGATTCCGATCACTGCGACAGCCATGCCTTGTTTCCTTCCCCCCGAGAAGAATGGTGCGAGGCCAAAACGGCATTGTCGGGTTTGCCTAATCTTTCGCGGCGTTACCCTTCAACCAATCAGCAAGCGAAACTGTCGAACGAGATCATGCTGCAAACCATCAAGCAGCGCGCCCTGCGGTGGCATGGTCCTGACGGGTGTCGGTCGGACATTTGCGGAGGAGACTCTCGCTGCTCTTCCTGTTTCTCTGCCTTTTCGACGATGACGTTGGTGACGTTCGCGTGGAGACATTGCACTGCAGCCCGATGCACCCACGTCGAGCGACACTCGCCAAATCTTAATGGGGACGACGAAACGATTCGACTACCCGAACACGGAACGCACCATGAACCTTCCATCGTCCGTTGCCGCAGCGCTTGGTCGCGCGCAGGTCCGCCCGTCGTCTTGCATTTAGACGAATTCCAAACGGATCCACGAATTTGCGCATTTCCACCTAACTCTCGATGTCGATCGAACTCACGCTCGTTAATTTAAGTTTAAAAAGAGATCCGCGGCTCTCGTTACTTCGGTAACTGAGAAGAAGTTAGGAAACGCCCCATACGTACGCACACGGTTCGAGTGGGTTTCTCTGCCCGATCGAGATCGCTCATTCGGACATCTCCGCGAGCTCGACGACCCCCGCCGACCGATTGTAAGTCCAATCCCCCAGCGTGGCGTATAGCGGTATCTAGCCGGAATCAACGATAGCGCAAGAACGGATTTTCTTACTAACGAATTACGCGCTCAACGACAGGCGCCACCGACTTGTCACGCGGACAGGTCAACTTCTCGACGTACGGCGCCTTGGCGATTTCATGTTCCCGTTGGACGAGAACCACCGACGAGGCCTCACGCCAGATTCAACCGTTCGCGGCCCAAGGTCACTGCTGCGCACCGAACCCCGAAGTTGATTGCAGGTTCGCTTCCGTTAATACATATAGAGTGGGGGCTCTAACGTCAGCTGGCATGTCCGTGATCCCGACCCCTACTTCCAAGTCGTCGTCTCCGTTCGACCCTGTCATGTCACCATCCACCAGTCTGTGGCTTCCCCGACGGAAACCGCGCCCAGATGCGCGCCTGCTGTTGGTCTGCTTTCCGTACGCGGGAAAGGGCGCATCGATTTACTTGCGTTGGGGAAATGTACTTCCGACATCCATTGAAGTGCTCCCTGTGCAATTGCCAGGACGCGAAAGCAGGATTCAAGAGCCTGCCGGAACAAGCCTTTTTCCACTGGTAGATTCGATTGTGGAAGCGTTGGCCCCGCTGCTCGATCGACCGTTCGCTGTATTCGGTCACAGCATGGGAAGTCTGATTGCCTTCGAATTCGTGCGTGCGTTGCGCGAGCGAACAGAAAAACGTCCAGTGCACCTTTTCGTGTCCGGACGGGCAGCACCACAGGTGCCGCGCTCCACTCCCGACTTGCACCATTTAAATGATGACGAAATGGTATCAGCGCTTGCGGGGAGCTACGGCGGCATCCCAGATACGGTGCGCAGCGACCCTGCTCTCTTGAAATTGTTTTTGCCCACGTTGCGCGCCGACTTGACCCTGCTCGAAACGTACACATATCGATCGTCCGTCAAATTGCATTGCCCGGTCACGGCGTTCGGCGGCCTCGGTGATCCGTACACGACATCGAGTAGCCTCGAAGCATGGGCGGACCTTTCGCACGGCTCTTTTCGGCTCGAAATGTTCGATGGGGACCACTTCTTTCTCAACCCGCTTCGAAATGAGCTGTTGCGCGAGGTCGAGCGCGACCTCACACCATACATTGCAAGCGGTAACGGTGGACCGTCGCCGTTCATACCCGTTGCAGATCGGCTGATTGCCAATATGACATCGAATGGCACCGCAACATCGCCGGACGTGACATCTCGGGCTGCCCGCAACGTCAGCGCCATCCATGCAACGAACACGTTTGGCGATGCGAAAGTAACGGTTAGGAACGGAGCGGTCCCGGGTGCCGCCGAGGCGCACGCCATCGTCTTTCCGGGCCAGGGTTCGCAGCGGGTCGGCATGGGCAAGGATCTGTTCGAGGCCCACCCGCGAGAGGTGGACCAGGCGGAGTCCATCCTGGGCTACTCGCTGCGCGAGCTTTGCTTGCGCGACCCACGCCGCGAGCTCCACCTCACGCGATTCACGCAGCCCGCGCTGTTCGTGGTGAACGCCCTGACGTACATCAGCCGCGCCGCCCGCGGCGGGCGCGAGCCTAGCGTGGCGTGCGGGCATAGCTTGGGCGAGTACAACGCGCTCTTTGCAGCCGGAGTCTTCGACTTCGCCACGGGCGTTCGCCTGGTCAAGCGCCGCGGAGAATTGATGAGCGAGGTGAGTGACGGCGCGATGCTGGCCGTCATTGGTCTCGCACCGGACATCGTCCGTACCCGCCTGGACGAGCAGGGACTGGACACGGTCGACATCGCCAACATGAACAGCGCGACCCAGGTCGTCCTTGCCGGCCGCAAAGACGATATCCGTCGCGCCGGCGAGCTGCTCGCCGGCACGGGTGTCCGGTGCGTAGCGCTCAATGTTAGCGCCGCGTTTCATTCACGTTACATGATGGGTCCGGCGGCGGTGTTCGCGGAGTACTTGAAACAATTCCAGTTCAATGCGCCGAAGTTCACCGTAATAGCCAACGCGACGGCGCAGCCATATCCCGACAATCAATTGGTCATTCGTGACCTCCTTGCCCGTCAGATCGCGAGTCCGGTCCGCTGGTACGAGAGTGTTTCGTATCTCCTGGCTCAGAACGAAGCCTCCATCGATATCGAGGAGCTCGGTCCTGGCAAGGTTCTCTCGAAGCTCGTGGCCGATATCCGGACCACTCCGCATGTTTCGGCTCCGTCCGCCACGGCGGACGACTCGGGTCAGTTCGCGAAGCTGCCGACATCCGGCGGGTCGGTCCGCGTCGAGGCCGTACGAAAGGCGCGCGTCGCCTTCTTGTACACGGGTCAGGGATCGCAGTACTTCACGATGGGCGCGTCCCTCTACCGTGAAAATGCAGCATTCCGCCGCGCGTTCGATCAATGCTCTGCGCTCGCATCGCCGTCGATTGGCACGTCATTGGTGGACGCCGTATTTCACACGGAGCGCGCCACCGCAGCCTTCGACCGGGTTCTGATTTCGAACCCCGCGCTGTTTGCGTTCGGTTACGCCATGACGGAGGCTCTGGGCGCCGAGCACATCTCGCCGGATCTCGTCGTTGGTTACGGCGTCGGTGAGTACGTTGCCAGCGTGGTGGCCGGAGCACTCGATCTCCACGACGGGATGCACCTCGCCATCGAGCAGGCACGCCTCCTCGAGCAGTCGGCGCCCGAAGGGGCCATGCTGGCCGTTTTCGACGATTGCGAACTCATGACGCGCCACGCATCCGTGTTCTCCGGATGCCACCTTGCCGGTGTCAGCTTCCAAAAGAACTTCGTCGTGAGCGGCGCGCCGAATGTCATCCGCGAGGTCGCGCGCAAGCTCAAACAGATGAACGTCGTCACGTTCCCCCTCCCCATTCGATACGGATTGTACTCGCCGATGATCGACAGCATCGAGCATGCGTTCCGTGCCGTTGCCGGACGGGTCACCACACGGCGTCCCCGCATCGAAGTCCATTCGCCGGCGACCCACCGTTGGGAGCATGCGCCGGGCCCGCAGGAAATGTGGAGCGCCTGCCGTAAACCCGTCGACTTCCCACGAACGGTGCGCGAGCTCGAGGCGCGCGGCGTCGAACGCTACGTCGACGTCGGCCCCTCGGGCACGCTGGCCAGCTTCGTCAAGCACACCCTGGGCGATGCTGCGCGAACGGTGACCGTGCTCACGCGATTCGCCGCGGAGCCGACGTCCATCGAGGCGGCGGCGCGGGCACTGCGAGAGCCTCTCGCACGCGTCGCCTGACCCACATCCGATCCGAGACAGGCCACCGCCTTTTTCGATCACGCTCCGGAGAGAAACGCCATGTCGAACGAGAGTACGCTGACCGATTCCGAAATCACCAAGCTCATGGTGGGGCGTTGGCAGTGTCGACCTTATGTCAATCAGGGGATGCGTTGGTCTTATGTCAGCGAGTTCACCGCGGACGGCCGATGCACGATCCAAGGGACCGGAGAGAACAACGGGCAGACCATCCCGTTCAACAACGCCGGCCAATGGTGGATTGAGCAACAAGTATTGGTCTACAAGATCGAAGAATCGTCCATTCCTGCGCTCGTTGGTCGCGAGACTCGCGATCCGCTCATCTCCATCGAGCCGAACTCCGCGTGCTGGCGGAACACGGCCGGGCACGAAGCCTATCTCGACCGCATCACGGAATGACCATGACCCAGAACGCCTCCGACTCGACCTTCGAATTCGACCTGAACGCCCCGGATTTTCTGCGCGACCCGCGGCCGACCTTCGAACATATGCGGACGCGCGCGCCGGTCTATCATTGGGCGAAGGCGCGCACCTTCCTGGTCACCCGCTACGACGATGTGGCGCTGGTGCTGCGCGACAAGCGGTTCGTTACGAACCAACGCCAATGGAAGTATGCCCCCACGGGCGCCACCCTCCCCGAAGGACCGTACGCGGCCTTCTATCAGCTCATTGGCTCGGGCCTGGGTGGTTCGTCGGCCGAAGCGCATTCGCGCATGCGTCGCCTGGTCAATCCTGCGTTCAACCCCACGGCGGTGGAGCGGCTGCGCGGACGAGTTCAGGCGATCGTCGACGAGCTGCTCGACGCCGCGATCAAAGGTGACGTCATCGATGTTCGCAACGACCTCGCCGAGATGATCCCCATCCGGGTGATCGGCAAGCTCCTTGGCATTGCCGACAACGAGGCCCACCAGTTCCGTCAGTTTGCGCTGGCGCTGATCCGCGCGCTCGATCCATGGCGCCCGCAGGAGGAGCTCGTCCAGCACATGACGACGGCCCTCGAGGGAACCAAACCGCTTCGCGACCTCATCGAGCGTACGCGTCAAAGCCCCCGCGACGACCTTCTCAGCGATCTCGTGCGCGCGGAGGAAGCTGGCGACCGTCTCAACAGCGATCAACTCATCGGCTTCATCTGCGGGCTGCTCATCGCGGGGTCCGACACGACGGTTCATGGCATTTGTTTCGCGATCTACGGTCTCTTGCAGCACACCGGCGTGCTGGCGGAAGTGCGTGCGGATCGCTCGCTTCTCCCGGGAGCCATCGAAGAGTCGCTTCGCCACAATCCGTTCATGAAGTTCGGAACGCTGCCGCGCTACGCGCTCGAGGACGTGGAGTTGAGCGGCACCGTCGTCGAAAAAGGCGAGCGGGTGCAGCCCATCGTGAGCGCCACACTCAGCGATCCCAGTCGTTACACCCAGCCGGAGCTTTTCAACCCGCGAAGGGACAATTCGGGGTCGCTCGTTTTCGGCGTCGGGCCTCACTACTGCCTTGGTGCCGGACTGGCGCGGCTGGAGCTGGCCGTGACCGTCGGCACCCTGCTCGGTCGCTTCGGACACATCGAGCTGATCGAGGAGCCCCAATTCCGTCCGCATCTCCAGATGCGTGACATGGGCTCGCTACGCATCCGCTGCGTCGCCTCCAAGTAGCTAAATATCCTACATTAGGCGCCCGGAAGGTCCCGGCAGGCGCGAGCAAGGACGGCCCCTGCCTGGCGGGGTGCCGTCCCGGGTCGGCTTGGCGCGCGTGGGCATCTTATGCTCGCTGTCGCGCCGTGCTCGCGCGACGGTACGGCAGAGCTATGTTGGGTGTCGATGCAACAACGGACAGCGCTCCGCGCCCAAGAGTGCGCGGCGCTTCGCGAAGGGAAATGAGGTTCGTCGTTGATGAGCTCGGGTTGAAAAATCCAGCTCAAACACGGCGAGTTCTAATTTTTTCCATGCCTTTCGCGCGGTTATAGAAAACAGCGGGCCTTGTCCCTTGAACCGACACGTATATTCACGTAGTGTATGTTGCTGCCGCTGGGGCGGGGGATTCGATTTCGAACAAGAGGATGGCGGCAGGCATCCGCGTCGAGTACTGGAGGTTCGCAAGCGGCCTGTTTTTTAGCGGATGGCACGCGTAGTACGTGAAGATTCAACGTTTTGGCGTTCTTGCTCTCGATGAGGCACTGGCGATGTCGCGGAAGAAAATCTCGACGACTATCTACGTGACCCCGGAGCAGAACGACAAACTCAAGCTCCTTCACGAGCGTACCAAGGTCCCCGTCGCCGTCTACATCCGCGAGGGCATCGACTTGGTGCTGCGGCATTACGCGCACCTTCTGCCCGGTCAGCTTCCCTTGGGTGGCCCGCCGCCCCCCAACCTCGCGCCCGACTTCTCCCCTCGCCCTCCCGTTGCCCCCGCTCCCGCCGCCTCCGCGCCGGCTCCCCTCGCAATGCCCACGGCGATCCAAGATCGGTCCGCAAACCTTCAAGACCGACCTGCAAGCGGGTCTGGATCGGGGGGCGGAGCTGGGCGTGCTGAAAAAGCCGAGCGCCTGTCAGCAAGTAAGCTAGAAGCACTCGACACTGTCGACGACGTCCCCTCCGTGCCTGCGGAGCGCGTTCGAAGCCAGGACGAGAAGGCCGCTGCTGGTAGCAAAAAATAAAGCAAGCGCCGCTTCATCGCCCCCGGGCTTCGGGTCATCTCTCAGGTGGAACACTGAGTTTTCCCCGCCATGTCCACGCCGCAAGAGTTCATCCGCAATTTTTCGATCATCGCCCACATCGACCACGGCAAATCGACCCTTGCCGACCGCATCCTGGAGGTCACCGGGGCCGTCACGCAACGCGAAGCACGCGAGCAGTTCCTCGACAAGATGGACATCGAGCGCGAGCGCGGCATCACTATTAAGGCGCAGAACGTTCGCCTCAAGTTCACGGCGAAGGACGGCAACACCTACCAGCTCAATCTGATCGACACGCCAGGGCACGTCGACTTCAACTACGAAGTGTCGCGCAGCCTCTCCGCGTGCGAAGGCGCCGTCCTGGTCGTCGACTCCACGCAGGGTGTCGAGGCGCAAACCCTGGCCAACGTCTATTTGGCCATCGATCAGGGGCTCGAGGTCATTCCCGTCCTCAACAAGATCGACCTCCCGTCGTCGGACGTGGCCGGCACCAAGCAGCAGATCGAAGACACCATCGGCCTCGACTGCTCGGACGCACTCTCCTGCAGTGGCAAGACCGGCGAGGGCGTGCCCGAGATCCTCGAACAGATCGTGGAGAAGGTACCGCCGCCCAAGGGAAATCCCGATGCGCCGCTGCGGGCCATCATCTTCGACTCTTGGTACGACAGCTACCGCGGGGCCATGATCATGGTGCGCGTGGTGGATGGCACGCTCCGCCGCGGCGACAAAATTCGCTTCATGGCCACCAAGCGCGACTACGAGGTGACCGAGGTCGGTTCGTTCCAACCTTTCGCCGTCGCGCTGGAGGAGATCGGACCTGGGGAAGTCGGCTTCCTCGCGGGCAACATCAAGAGCGTGCACGACACCAAGGTGGGTGACACCGTCACGCTTGCGGGCAAGCCCGCCGAGATCGCCCTGCCCGGCTTCAAGGACGTGAAGCCCATGGTCTTCGCCGGCATCTTCCCCACCGACAGCGCCGACTACCCGGACCTGCGCGACGCGCTCGAGAAGCTGCACATGAACGACGCAGCGTTTTCCTTCGAGCCCGACTCGTCGGAGGCGCTCGGCTTCGGCTTCCGCTGTGGCTTCTTGGGGCTGCTGCACATGGAGATCATCCAGGAGCGCCTCGAGCGCGAGTTCAACCTGGACCTCATCACCACGGCACCGAGCGTGGTCTACAACGTGTACAAGAACGACGGAACGATGGT
>Ga0307507_10009306_pt1 | contig 13151 bp, 9 predicted proteins | sample 7_EM_MG_FD_207223 | JGI IMG/M metagenome (GOLD analysis project Ga0307507, IMG submission 207223) | Populus trichocarpa ectomycorrhiza microbial communities from riparian zone in the Pacific Northwest, United States - 7_EM | ecosystem: Host-associated > Plants > Roots > Unclassified | place...
ACATATTTTTTTGCAAATTAACTATCCTTTTATATATATTTTTTCATATATATAACCGCATAAAAATCATCAATACATAATTTTCTTTTGTTCTTTGTTTTTCTAACCAAAAGATGCACCCCGATATTTTCAATTGCAGTCAAATACCCCAGCTAGGTCTATGCGGAACTCGTCTTCTCTTTGTATTTACCATACACATCCAACCATCTCTTTCTTCTTCCAAGTAGCTTTAGACCTCATAGTGCATGGAGGATCAAAAAGCATTAAAACGCGTTCATGACTTGCTTTTTACGGCAGGTTATATATATATATATATAATTAAGTGGAGGTGCTTTAATTATGTTGACTTGATTATTTCAGTTTCGGGAAAGCTTCTTCTCTCTGGTCGCCTAAGGCTTGGTCACCGTCATGTTCAGTGACATGCTGTGAGACAAGTAAGCTTTCACCAAAATTTGTTCACACAATCTTCTCCAAAGAAGTCTAGACAATATATATCCATGACATTTACTGACTATTTTTCTTTTTTTCTTAACCAAAACATTCATAAATTCAGTAGGTTTAAATGCATGGGATTTTCGTCGTGGCTTCAGGCCTTGTAAAGTCGAATTGGTATTAATTTATGTGCAAGTTATTCTTGGAGAAGTTCTTGGTTTCAGATAGATAAAGCATATAATTTTATATAATAATATATAACAAAAATCGCACCAACATGATGTGTTTTTGTGTAATATTAAGATTTAATCTCTAAAATAAATGAGCAGAAAATCATTAATCTACAGTTTGCCCAGCGTAAAAAAATCAGATTAAACAATAACTACTTTGTCATTAGCTAAGAGACAAAGTATAATTGAAAGAAGTAAAAGTACTGACTTTTAACTAGCACATCAAATTGGTTTTCGCTTTTAAAACAGGAAGATTTGTTCAATCCATTAATAAAGTTGGAATGATTGTATCTCCAAGACAAGGGAAGAGTGAAAAAAGAAGGGAAGTTTTACTAGCAATATTTATTTATGGACCTGAGAGCTTGAATCTAGGTCCCAACTCTCTTTCTACAGTCGAATAACTAACCTAGAGGCTAGAAGGAAACCAAGACATGTCAACTAATGTCTTTGGAAATCTTTTGGAGATCATCAAGATCCTGCCTGGTCTCTTCTAGGATATGCCCGGCCCTGAGAGGAACCATGCATGTCCAATTTGGAGAAGAGTTGCCAATATTCAAGGAGGGACAACTAAGGTTAAGTTTATTTTCGTGGTAGGTATGTATCTTGTCTTAAATATAGTTTTAAAGTGGTTGGTTAATTAATGCACAAATAATTTAGTATGGATTCCAGTGAAAACTTTCTTGAAATTCTAGTTATTTTTTTTTTTAAATCATAACCGTAAAAATTATTATAATATCAAACACCGCAATCTTGAGAATGAGCACTATTTTCAGGGGTGAAATAAAGATTTATACTTCTTAATTAGGAAATGGACTGAAATAAATCTCAACGAGGGATCGAAACAGTAATGAGGGTTAATTGAAACAAATCAAAAGTTTTAGGTGGGATTTAGAAAGCAAAAATCTAAATTCACCCCATTACAAAGGATGACGCATGCAGAAGACAATTAAGCAAATTTAATCACAAAAGAAATGTTCTAGAAACCTGTCAATGTAAACAGCAGTAAGGTTCCACTATAAAATATTAATTAACTATAGGAATTTTCATTGACGATAGAAAAGTACCTCGAGGAGGCATCTCTAGCTAGAAAATGCCTTGAGAAGAATGGAGTTTTGAGCTCATGTGTTTGTTGGGTGAGAAAATACTGTCAGATAAGACTCTTTCAAAGTAAAAAAGGTGCAAAGATCTCTCGCACACAATTAAATAAAATGAGAGAAGGTGGCCTACCAAGAAGACCATTTCCATGCGAGTTGACAAACTTGTTCACGCAGATACAGTGAAAATTCAATCCATCAAGAAAGATCAAAATCAAGGAACTTTCCTTCTCTTTTTTTAAATAATGCCGTCATTGACATGTACCCTAGCCAGCTTGAAGCCGTTTCGTCTTGCAATTGAAATTCCGATTACTTGAATTTTAAACATATATTTAGCATGAAAAAAAAAATTAGTGTTTTTTTTATATTATTCGTTGATAATTTTAATATGTTTATATAAAAAATAAATAATTAAAAATCTTTCGGTTTCTCATTTTCACATTAGTTTTTGATGGCACTAAGAGAAATAACTAGGTTTTTCAAGTTCTAACAATCATCGTGTCAAAGAACCATCTCAACCTAATAGTTTAAGTTGTTAGGTGAGGTTTGAAGATATAATTTATATTATTTTCTAAAACATCTCTTCATGTGAAAACCCTTTAAACTTGAAACTTGTACATGCCCACATTACCTTGTGATTAATTTTTATCAAATAAATGGGGATGGTGAGATTCGAAGTCGTGACCACTTGGTCATCAAGACTCTGATACCATATCAAAGAACTATCTCAACCCAACATCTTAAGTTATTGGGTGAGGTCCCAAGATATGATTTATATTATTCTCTAACACACGGTTTTAAAAGATAGAAAAAGCCTTGGTTTGCTAAATATTGAATATTAATAATTGTTATTGAATAATCTCTTATGAGAAAAATAAACCATATATATAACAATATTCTTACTAGTTTTAGATCTAGATATTTTATAAGAGAAAGGATCCTTATTAAAAGTTACATGGCTAACAAAATTCAACTATTATTAGAATTCTTAAACTAAATAAATAAAATTCAAAATTAGTAAATAAATTCAAGAATAATTCCGAACAACTATTTCTAGATCTAATACTAACCTCGTCTAATCTAATAATAGCTTGCGGACCCAATAAAAAATTCATTTAATTTCCCCAAACTTTTTTCTTCTTGGATATGGACTTGTTGATCCGACATAAAAATTATTTATAAATATTATTTGCTACTGAGATTGTTATTTTCATTGATTTTCCGGATTCAAATTTTAAGACCCACGAGTTAATTAAATTCATTTGAATGAATAAAACCAACATAGAGGATGCATATTTAAGATTATATGAGATCAAAAATAGTTTCACGAACACACAAATTCATTTTAAAAATAATTTTTCTATCATGAATCCAAGAAATCGTATAATATGTGCAAAGAAAGTGTAAAAGACAAACGGCAAGGTCTCAATCGTGACTTAATGGATGGGACAGTGGACTTGCCTGTTCGTTATAGATATTAGTAAAATAGTAGTACCATTGCATTCATGTCATGTCTGTGATTACATTTTGGGTCCCCAATGGCATGCCTCATTGGTCCACCTTTGTATAGTTTGATTAAGTAATTAAACCCATCAATTATTGTTGTTACATTATAATTGATCTTTTTTTTTATTAAAAAATAATAAAGGTTTTTTAGATCAATATTAATTCTTTTTTTCTCTTCTAAATAATCAGAAAAATACATTTCCATGTTAATTTAATGCTTTTGAATTTAAGATTTCCTTTAGCAGCAGAAATCCAAGGCATTGATTCGAATTCCATGGCGAATTTTCTTTTTAGGTGGTTCCTCCGGTCACCAACCATCACTACATACAGTAGTTTTTGATCATATTCTAGAATGGCATTTGACTTTTTTACCTTTTTATTTAACATTTTTTCCTCTCCTCATTCAATAAGAATTTCAGAAAAAAGCTAGAAGATACCAATTGTTTTGCTATTAAATATGGATAAATTCATTTTTTAAAGATTAATAATCAATAAATTTTATAGTATTTATGTTGGATCAATAAATATAATATATATTTTTTTCTTTCAAATAAGTTTATATCTTATTATATCTTTATGTAAAATTCTTATAGTACATTTTAAATCTTTACATCAAGTCTTGTTATGTAACTTTTTTCACTTACATTTATATATATATATATATATATAGAGGTTACTTCTTAAAAATCTAGCAAATCAATGTGGAATTGTGACACATCTAGGAAGTGAATTATCAGATTACATATCATAATATAAACTTGTTCCATGAGGTACATGTGTAGAATGACAAAATTACCTCTAACTATTCATGTCACTAGAAAATAACTGGGGACCAACAATTAGGTGTAATTTGGTCACTTCAAACATAAATTAAGAATCGATTCTCTAATCTTGAGAGGTGCAGTCAACTGATCAGACTCTAAATTTGCTTATTAGAGGTCACCAATTCGAGTTTCACAAATCTCAGAGCCACTGGAGACTTACATGATCGTTAACTTCATGGCCCGTGAGATTAATCGAGGTACACATAAGCTGATCCGGACACTCACATTAATAATAATAATAAAAAAATCAACTCTGCTAGCACAATCCCATTGTTCCAATAATAGTTATAATACCTGCATCTTGGGTCGGGAGAACTTGTTTTTTTTTAAAAAAAACAATATCAAAACAATGTTGTTTTGATATTTTTTAAAAAAATTAACAGATTTTAACATGGGTATTTTTATTGGGTTTTACCTCGCGGTGATCGGTTGCGTGTCAATTTAGTTTTATAAATCAGTTTAGGCTGAGTCAATTTCTCACAATTAATATCAGTTGCTATTGGCTGATGCTAGATCCTACGTTGCCAAAGCCAGAGGAACTATTCAACCAATGTTTTTTAGGTTTGATCTGCTCTAATTAGCATTTAGCCAGGTCCACACAATTGCAGGGTCATGATCATATGATCAAATCATATCATATCATGAGACACAATGGGTACATTAGATTTGGGTATTATATATGAGAAAGAAGAAAGTCAAGAAGAGAGATGGGTGTGAACTAGTGGGTATCTTGAATAGATTCTGGACTAATAACAAGGACAAAGAAGAAAAACCTTGCTCTACTGTTGTGCCTATTTTTAATTGAATTACCCATTATTCAATTCATAAAGTCTCCTTCTTTTTCTCATAAAGTCTTCTTTTTGAAAATCTTGACGAGTCTCCATGTTTCTCCTTGATCTCCAGCTACCATACAGTACTTATAGTTAACATTTTCTCCCACACACTTGTGTGTGTGTCTATGTATATATACACACACACACACATATAAGTAACGTTATATATCATTACCATTCTTCCCAAGGAGATATAAGAAAGGGAAGCTAAAGCTTTAACACAAAAACAAGAGAGCAAGAATCATGGGGAGAGCTCCTTGCTGTGACAAAGCCAACGTGAAGAAAGGTCCATGGTCTCCCGAGGAAGATGCCATACTCAAGGCCTATATTGAGCAGCATGGAACGGGTGGCAATTGGATTGCCTTGCCACAGAAGATAGGTAACTGATATATATATGTACATAGATTGTTAATTTGCCTGTAATTTAGTGTATGTGATCATTAACTAACTAATTTATTTGCTATATACAAGTAGGCCTGAAAAGGTGTGGCAAGAGCTGTCGACTTAGATGGTTGAATTATCTCCGTCCAAACATTAAACATGGAGGGTTTTCAGAGGAAGAAGATAACATTATTTGCAGTCTCTATATAAGTATTGGAAGCAGGTAATATAGTTAGTGCATTTTTCATGTGCAATATGCATCTATATCCATGATCCTAACAATAATTTGTTCGTATAATTAATGATATAGGTGGTCTATCATTGCTGCTCAGTTACCTGGAAGAACCGATAATGATATAAAAAACTACTGGAACACAAGGCTTAAGAAGAAGCTCTTAGGAAAACAGCGCAAGGAACAAGCAGCCCGGCGAGCTAGTCTCAAGCAAGAAATCATGACAAAGAGAGAAATAAATGAGAGCTTCATGGTTCCTGGGGCTATCCCTCATCAACAAAGCCCTTACTGGCCAGAGGTACCAGCTCTAGTCATGAATCAAAACCAAGATTCTCATTTGATGGATCAAGAATCCATTAGGAACTTACTGATCAAACTTGGTGGAAGATTTTCTGACAATAATCAAGAGTCAGCCCTATTCACTACAATCAACAATTACCCTCTCGACGGTTCAAGCAGACAAGATCAAGTACCATACACAAACTCCATAGATGTGCTTTCTTCTTCGGCACCCATGCGATCAATGGATAGTACCTGTTGTTCTCAATTTCCTAATAGCAACTACAACGGTCCAAATATGTGTCAAGCTGGACTTGAAAACTTGTTGGTCGAGCTAGGTGGATTGGTCTGTAGCAACCCACAACGTGTAGAAGGTTTGGATAGTTTCTATGGGATGGACATGGCTGCCAGTGGCAGCACGGGGGCTAGCTCTGCAGAAAGTAACAGCTGGGGACATATAAGCTCTCTTGGTTATCCTCAGCTTGTTTCTGACTATGAAACTTGCTTGCAAAGCATGCCACAAGATTCATCTTTTGAAGATTCAAGCTTCTTTGGGCCACATTAATGACAATACTAGCTGTATAAACCAGTTTGTTCAGTTTATATATATATCTATAGGAATTTGGAGTCTGGATTTCAGGAAACCTTAAGAATTTAATTTAGTCAAGAAATTTGTTTCTGTTTTTTTTTTTTTTTTGTGACTTTCACTTTCATTTTCACCACTTCATCGATCATTCCGGTTCATTAATGATAAGCAGCTAATTTCTTTCCATTCAATCCTCTTGATTTCTACTGTTTTGATTGAATTGCTTCATAGCAGAATGAATTAAGAGGAACTTAATTTGACACCATTCTTTTCGTTTCTTTAGGCTTAATTAACTATTAAATTGTATGTGGAACCTGAACTCAAAAATCATATACCACTTATTAGAAAAGCATTATAAATTAATTCTGTAAATAATTTAAATATATCATTAACTCAAACCTTACTATCCTTGTTCTAGATTATGTTAAATAGTAATACTAACCTATTATTAGACCACAACCCTCACTGAGAAATTGAGTTTAAGTTTTTCGATTAAAATAGTTTTAATTTCCACGCACATTTTCATGAGTGTGGGTACCACTAGACAACATTCATTGGTAATTGGGTTAAATCCAGGTTTATATTAGTGACTCAGAGCGATAGATAAAGATCAATGGAGCTGTGGAAGACTAGTGCTGTATTATCTCTCTCTTAAATGTAATGTAAAAAGTACAATAGGTGGAATTAATTAGTAATTGAACCTGTCACAAAGTTTGCTCAAGTTGTTCATGGAATGGCATGCAGTACTAATGAAAGCGGGAAAGATTGCTTTGACGTTTTGGCAATGATTTGCTCGGCTCTAGCTAAAGTAGGGCATCAAAAAGTGGCTGCATTCCTTTTCTTTTATCTTCATGTCTGCAACGCAACAAGAGGTTTGTGAAGGCACATGCTATGATCACTCCATGTAGTTCCAACTACAACTGCCAAATCGCCAAGCACTTTCTATATGGGACTTTACTGAATGTTATGTTACTGATTCTGTATGTGTCTGCAGATCGATTTATAATATATAATAACATAATATTGGCACTGTACGTCCTATCTCAATAAATCATATATATTCTTGAGCATCCTAGCTAGCTAGGACTTAATAATTTATTTTTTAATTCATGATGCATAATTCTCTACCTGGTATATTAACGAAAATAAATTCCTACAGATATTGATTCCAAGATTAAAACTTAGAAAACTAATTAATGAAAGAAATTAATTATAGTTTAAAAATATATAAATTGAATCCTTGTGATGTATAGAAATATGTCATATTTACTCCTCAGTGCAAACTCATCCAATTGAGACCTTATAATTTGAATTTTCGATAGCTTATAGGCATGTGCTAGCTGTGATCCAAGATAGTTTGCTTGGAGTCAACATTCTTGGTTTACTTTTGGAGGGTGAGTTTTAATGCGTTAGAAACATGTCGAAAACTCATTTGTCATACATAATTAATGCCGTTTTTCAGAGACTTAATTTCATTTTAGTTGTAAAGTTTTTTTCTTAAGAAATTTATCTAGAGTGTAATTTTATTTTATTGCAATTTGGTCCCTTTTTGGGATCCTTTTGGTCCTCACATTTTTAATCTAGTCCTTATAAAAAACCTCCTTGCAATTATTGTCCATGATTCAAATAGTTTTCTTTATATTATTGTATCGATAGTGCTTGTGGTACAGATAATTTCATTTTTCCTTAAATCATTACGTGATTAAGAATTCATATTTGTTTTTAAATTAAAGGGACTAAAATGAAAGTTTGACAAATTTCATATATTATTATAATTTTTATGGTTCAAATAATTAAAAAATTATTTTAAGGAGACAAAATGTATTTTTGAAGAACACATAAGGACCTAACAAATCTTGCAAATAAGAATCAAATTTTAAATAAGAAAATACAGGGACTATTTTTTTAAAAAAAATTATAGGACTGAAATGAGAATTTATTGACATTATTTTTTAATAGATAAAACAATATAATCGGATGTAACCAATGGGTTTTTCACACATGTCCGATTACCAAAATCCACCCTTCAATATATAATCACCAAAAAATTTCGACTCCAAACACACTCCCTCTTCGGGTTCTTAAATTTCAAATTCTAACATTCTAATTCGAGAGAAGTTAACAAAAGAAAAAAAAACTTGTTTACCGATGAAATTTAATAAAAAAAAAATGTGATTTTTGCAATGTAGGGTTTAGAACTACAAGAGTATCCACCACCTGACCTACCACCTTAATTAGGGTTGATGCAGAAAAATAAATTATAAACATTAACAGTGGTGGGATACTTATATTCATTATTAAAATTGTAGGGTTGAAAAGCAAACACCAAGGGAAAATACATGCATGACGTAAATTCTCTTTTTCCATGCTCATAAGTCAAAAACATAGAAAAAAGGTAAGCACTATGTATGATTGACAAAATTGACCTGGTCCCTTTGTGGCCTCGGGAAAAATTCAAGATCAAGCACTAGCTAGCAGCTTACAAGTTTCATGACATGGTTCAGCGATGAAAGTGGTATCTAATAATATTCACGAGTCTCCGGTTCAACAATTTTCACTGTCCTATCTTACAGTCACCAACTCAAAAAAAAGAAAAAAAAAAAAACCACTGTCTATTCATCTTGATTATCTATTAATTTATTTTTATATTTTAAAAGTGTTTTTCTAAAATAAATTTTTAATTTTTTTCAAATCAAATCATTTTAATATAATAATTTTTAAAAAATAAAAAAAATATTATTTTAATTTATTTTTAAATAATAAAAAATAATTATGACTGCACTCCAATCTACCGCTGAATGCGTGAAAAGCTTAGTTGACATCGCACAGATTCCTCGAAAAAATAAATGCGAGTCCCATATCGGTTAGACAATTGAAGTTAATTAGGGGCACTGCTCAATATCTGCTAGTAATCTACCTATGCCCTGATCTCTTGCCATTGATGTCACTGCTTACACAATACATCATACTAGCTTGTTCCAACGTTTTGAATTAGCTAGAGAGAAGTTTCCTGGGTCTTGCGCGGCACAAGGGCATGTATTTCTGTGGATTTTCATGTCTGGTTTTGGATGGTGCGCATGCTCTCTCCTCAACCATTGGATGTGCAGCATGCCAAGTTTGATCAATATATCTTGATGGCTGCGAGGCTTTGAATTTCCCTGTCAATTTCTGTTGTGACATAATAGAATTACTGCTTAATTGAGTGCAAAATTGTTAGTCATGGGTGAATGTTTGTTGTGTAGGGGATCAACTTTCTAATATTCTAATAATATAGCCATTATACCTTCCATTTGGATTTGTTGTGTAGCTGTTTGTTGAGGATGTTGAAACATTAACTCGGTCATTCATATTTGTCAACAAGCGCAGCCGTGAGAGGGAGATCAGAGTTCATGTATTAATTCTTCAACCGTTCACACAGAGAAACAAGTGTAAACATTTCCAGAAAAACGACTCCGTGGATGCCAGGAGAAATTAACACACACACACACACACACACCCCTTGAGGAGCAAAGTTAATTTTCTTGTATGGTCTGGCTTGGTCCTAGGGTCAAAGAAACATGTATTTTCCAGTCTCTGAAAGGCGAAATGAGGAGCCAGCTCATTGCTAAATTGGCGAAGAAAACAAGCTCAAACTGTAAAGTGCTTCACGGTAGGTTCTCCCATCTCTTTCCTTACAAAAAAAGAAGAAAAAGGAAAGCGAAATAAATTAATATAAACGGGTAGAAAAAGATCATAGATTGATTTTTTTAGATTTATACTTCATTATCAAATTAACGTGGCCATGATAATATTAATAGAAAATTAGAAACTGTGCTCTCTCTCCTTGTTCTTAATTTGTACAAATTCATAACATATAATTGTATTTGGTTTTTTAGGTTGATATATGGTTGAATCTATCCTTATATAATAATAATAATAATAATAATAATTAATGATGTGATTCTTAATATATATATCCCTAATTGAACCAATTTCATTTTACATATTTATAATTAACCAAATTCACAGCCAGTAGTTTGATGCCATCTTTTCAATAAGACCGCTACTCCTCAACAACGATAAGATGGAAACAACTCAGCATACATACATATCGACGCAGATGATGGGCCCATAAATAACTTGTTTTAGTTAGTCTTTTAATATCTCGGGATTGATTTGAGAGATATCATGGACTTCTAAGCCAGCTTTGCATATATATATTGACAAATGCAATTGCTAGCTAGCTAGCTAGCATTTCTAATTCTTGTCAACCAAAGAATATTATACTTACTTTATAGTGCTGGTGTACATTATATCTTTGGTGCACCAAATTAAATTTGATGTAATTAAAGTCAAGATGCATAACTCTATGTGTGATCACACGAATTCTCAAAAAATTGAGTTGGTTCGTTTTTGTCCTTAATAGGTCATACCTATATTGTCTTTCTTTAACTTTCTATTTTATTTCTTTATAATATATAGTCGATTATATTATAAACAGCCTAGATGACAAAGAAAAAAAGAAAAGCTACCATGTTGTCTTTGTTTAACTATTCTTAGATTTCTAGCTATTTAGCTGAATAGCATGCAGCAAAAGTATAATATATATTTATTTAATTCCTTCAACACGCTTCAGAGTGTGAAACCAATGAACTCTGTGTTCATTATCTTTCTTATTTTCAACTAGGCTAGATAATGTTGGCTTGATGACCAAATGAATTATCTATACAGGAAATATTTACTTGGGTTTCAAGCATGAATACGATGATCACATCGTAAAATGTTACTGTAAAAAAAATAACATCTCAACTTTAAAACTTGAATTGCTGGACTTGAAACTTTCACATCACAGATTCACATTTGCTACTTTTATTATTAATTAATCTTAATTAAAAGTGTGATTCAAACTCGTGATTATTTGTCAATAAATCTCTGATATTATATCAAAAAATTATCTCAATTTAAAAACTTAAAATATTATATAAAATTCTAAAATATAATTTATATTATTCTCTAATAATTATAATTCTCATAACCATAGTTTTCAGACTCGGCCCAGTAGCCGGCCCGATCCAAGGCCCGGGTTTCAGGTTTTGACCGGGTCACCATGTCGTCCGGGTCAATTATTTTTTTAAATCAAAACGACGTCGTTTTAGTTAAAAAAAAACAAAAGTCAACGGGTTGCAACCGGATTTTTGACCGGGTCATGCCGGGCCACACCAGGTTTTTCCTTCCCCTATTTTTTCTTCAACTCGGCCCGGTTCCAGCACTGGGTCGGCCGGGTCCCGGTTCGACTCACCGAGTCGGGCCAGATTTCAAAACTATGCTGCTGACAGCCTAACTTGAAAAGGGTATTTAATTTTTTTTTTGACATGATAGTTTATACACAACTTAATCACAAGATCACGATATCAATGGTGATGAAGCTTAAATCACATATTGTCGTAACTAGCAAGTGGAAAAAAGAAGAAAAGAAATAAAAAATCATTATTTAGGCCATGTTTGTTTCCCGGAATTCACTTTCCGGGAAATCACTTTCCAAACTTTCCTGTGTTTGTTTGCCATTAGAAAAGTTGGTCAACGGGAAATACTTTCCGGTCAACGGAAAACACTTTCCAGTCAAAGAAAAATTTGGTTTGGTTTCCAGGAAAATGTTTTCCCTTTTGGCTGTGTTTATTTTCCGGAAGGTGGTTTCCGGGAAACCACTTTCCAAACTTTCCTGTGTTTGTTTGCCATTAGAAAAGTTGGTCAACGGAAAACACTTTCCAGTCAAAAGAAAATTTGGCTTGGTTTTCAGGAAAGTGTTTTCCTGAAAAATTTGGGCGAAAAACACTTTCCGGAAGTTGTGAAAAATTTAGAAATGTCATTATTTGCTGATTATATCAAATTTGATCCTCAAACTTTTGATTGCTATATATAATTTGTTTTGAATATTTATTTTTCAATCCCATCTCTTAAGATTTAATTTTTATATTAATTTTGATCCTTATTTTTATAATTGCTATTTGCTTTTTTCTTATCATTTTTTTATTGAAATTTTTTATCTATCAAATTTGGTCCTTATTTTTTTGATTGTTACTTATTTTATTTGAAATAATTTATGAAATGTTAATTATTATTATTTTAATTTATTCACCTTTCATTTTTTTTTAAATTTTTAGATTTGATCTCTATTATTTTGATTATTATTTATTTTATTTGAGATAATTTATGAAATTATATTTTTTTTTCAATTTCATTCTCATTCAAATTTTTAATTTGTAAAATTTGTTCCTCATTATTTTAATAAACTTGAGAGAAATAAAACATTAATAAGTTATTTTTCAGCTCATTTTCCATGACATAACCAAAAACTGGAAAGTGTTTTCCAACTTATTTTTCATTACACTATCAAACATCGGAAAATACTTTCCCGGAATTCACTTTCCAAAAATAAACTATTTTCCAGCAAATAAACGGGGCCTTAGAAAAAAAAAAGTTGAACTGGTAAAAGAAAGAGACGTGGTCATGACCACAGTTAGTTATATCAGCCTGTATGAAAAAGGCAGAAAAATCTATGGTGATTAATTAGAACATGAGATCTCAAGTTTTACATATCTTATGATAGTACACCAGGTTTCTTGTATGTGTTTATCATTGTTTTTCCATTGCTTTTAGATGGTTTAGATTAATCTGTACGTCTTTTACATTGATATATATATTCCATATTTTAGATTAATACATGGCTAATTAATAATACAAAGATAATAACTATTTAGGTGGTGGCCTAGCGATA
>Ga0307507_10009307_pt1 | contig 13151 bp, 4 predicted proteins | sample 7_EM_MG_FD_207223 | JGI IMG/M metagenome (GOLD analysis project Ga0307507, IMG submission 207223) | Populus trichocarpa ectomycorrhiza microbial communities from riparian zone in the Pacific Northwest, United States - 7_EM | ecosystem: Host-associated > Plants > Roots > Unclassified | place...
GGGTTTTATTAAGCTTATGGGTTAAATTGGATGAATTTGATGATGATGAAAAAAAAATAACATAGAAGGAAGGAAAGAATATAAATGTGGGGGTGAATTTGAGAAGATTTGAAATAAATGAAGAATTGAAAGAGAAATTATTAATATCTTAAATAGAATATTTGGCTTAGAAGAATAAAGTGAAAGTGTTGATAATGGTGTTTACTTTATGAAAATTAATTGAGACGTTGAATAAATTGGAATAAATGAATAAAGTTTAATTGATGAAAAAGAATATTAGTTTTTAAATATTTGAAAGTCTTTTAATCTATGAATTACGAGATGTGTGGAAATTGAGAAAATAAATTTCTTTTATGGAGAGAATTTTGAATATAAAAAAAATTTAAATGATGATGATGTAGGATAGGTTGCAGAAAGGGAAGGGGCACAGATAATAAGGATTATTATTCGACAGCTGACAACCGACAGCGAGTAGGTGATATTCATCTCAATATGATTAGTAAATTCTTAATTAATGACAATTGCAATTTCTTTAAATGTCCATTTATGTTGTGAAATTTATGAATCTTATATGAGAAAAATAAAAATGAATGAATTACATGCGAAGGATTAACATCCAAAAGGGGATTTCTAGAGTATTTGGTATTCATATGAGAATATCATATTTAATTAGCTTTTAAATAGGAATACCGAATTAATTGACATAGATATAAGATTGTCGAATTAATTTTTATTTAGTGAGAATATTAGATTATGGACTTTCAAATAAAAATGCTAGATTAATTAGTATTTAGTGAGAATACCATAATTATAGACTTCTATACAGAAATGCTGGATTGACGGGCATTCAATTTAGGTTGTTGGGTTTAATCGGTAATCAAATGAAATTAACAGAATTATTAGCATTCTTTAAAATTGCTAGATTAAATTGATTATTGGTGGGTTAGTCGAATACTTTAGGTATTCGTGAGAAATAGTTGGATTATGAAATATTAAAGAGATGGTCAGGAGAATTGAAAGAAATTTTAAATTTAAATGTTTATATACCAAGGAAGAATAAAATGATACAAAAATAAATTATGATGGGTGGATGTTTTGTTTTAATTAATTGCTATTTTATATGATTTGTTAATAAAGGTTAATACAATAATATGTTAATTAATTATTTTAGGTTCATCTCAAGTCTGACAAGAGTGATAATGCCTATATTACTCTGTTTTATCATTGAGTGACTCATGTATATAATTTTGTTATTAGGATTTTATATTGTGATTTTGTGAATGATGTTTTTGTATAATTAAGTAAATTCTAATGTTTGGAGTAAGAATGAACTCAAATGGTATTAATATTGTGTATTTTAGTTTTAAGCATTAATGTTGTATTTAATGTAGGTTATTTTATACTTAAATTAATTATAAGGATGTTTTGATTGTCTTAAAAATATGACTTGGTGTGAATTGTTTAGTTCCATAGGATATGCAAATGTTGAATTAGTTTTTTTAAATTTTATTCTTTATTTATGAATTAATTTGAGTTATATATATTTTATCTTTAAATTGTGATATTATTGAAATCTAAGATAATTGGACTGCGATTATAGATTGATTTGTGTTATGATTGTAAATATTGATAATTTAGTACTATTTATGGAAAAACTCCACTAAAATCTTTGTAGAGTGGATTTAAAAAACAAATACCTGGAAATTAGGGGTGCTACATATTTATTATGGTTTTAAAACTCGAATCAAGGACCGATCCGAGGCAAGGCCTGGATTATAGATCGGAATGGTAAACTCCTGTTGATCCAAGTCAATGTATGAATAAAAATAATAATTATTATAATTTTAAAACTCAACTTGGGAGTTGACCCATGACAAGACCTGGGTTACGTGTCGGGAGGGTCAATATGGGTAGACCTAAAATATATCATATATATATAAGCAACCTCATTTTGACCCAAAAAAATTCAAAAAAAAGTCAACGGGCTTTGGACCCGTGTTTTATTCCGGATCGACTAAGATTTTTTACTAGGTCAAGTCAAGTCAAGTCAAGTCAATCATTTCTTTATTCTTTTTAAACTTGGACCTGTCCAAACCCATGGTTGATCATGTGCCGAGTCAACCCATTAGGTCAATTCAGATTTTATAATTAGGATTATTATAATATTATTAATTTCAACCCTCAATATAAATTAAAGTAAAAACAAATCTAATTGTTTTTTAAAATATATAAGTTGAATTTTTTTTCATGTTTTATCCACCATAACCAAATAAGATACAAAGATAATCACTTGTACATCACTATTAAATATAATTTTATTTTTATTTTTTTATATTTTGTCTCCTCTTTTCTCATTATCTTTCTTTTTCTATTTTGAAAAAATTGTTTTGTCTTTTTTATTTTTATTATTATTTTTTTCTATCCTGAAAAAATAACTAAACGCTAAATAAATGGATGTACTCCTCGTTAACTCTATGTATACTTAGAGTGTGTTTGGCAGTGTGGTATCGGTTGCTTTTCAAATAGCTTTTCGTGCCGAAATACATGCCAATGATTTTTTTTATTTTTTAAAAATTATTTTTGACATCAGCACATCAAAACAATTCAAAAAATACAAATCGCACTCAATTTTAACAAAAAAAATAATTTAAAATTTGATAAAACACAGTTACAGACGCAATGCTAAACCATCTCTATAAGGTTAACTCGATTGCGTTGCATTGACATATCATCTAAAATCTTCTCTCATAATTACTTAATTCATTGATTAGTTATTGCAGTTGGTCAAAAAATATATGGAAAAGAAAAACCAGCCGTACTTTGTTTATCTATTTGTCATCTTAATCTTAGATTTATCTGGATTTATTAGACCATGTCGTTTTCAATGTAGCTACCCTAACCGCAAACGACATTGAGAATATAAGGAGGAATGGTAATGGGTTTTCATTAGTTGAATTTATTATTTTTATATTTTATTTATTATTTGTCAATTAAATTTTTTTTATATTTATAAATTATTTATCAAATTTTAGATATCCATATAAATATCTATTATCCATTATTATTTATTATTCAATAAAAAAATAAAATAGTGTGCCCTTGCGTGCATTAAATGATAAATATTATACATATACATGTATTTTACGTTAAACACATACACGCGCCCGCGCGGGCATATATATATATAACATAAAATATCTAAATATCCTACAAATAAATCAATATAATATAAATAAATATTTTGGATTGGATTCATAGTCGGATTTAATAATATTCATAATTTATTTATTATCCTAAAAAAAAATTAGTATCCAAAAAATATTAATCTATTTAGATTGGTACGGTCGATATCCATTTAAATTTAAATTAAATTATAATCCAATCAATCACAGCTTCATCGAATCATAGTTTTCAAGGCATTCAGCATTGACATAACCCTGGGAATCAAACAGAGCATCAAAGCCACCTCCTTCAAAACCAACACCAACACCAACACCAACACCAACACCAACACTGCTAGCCTAAACTCTGAAAAGTCCCCTTTGGTAGGCTCTTGCATTTAGACTGTAAGAACCCATTTGGACTTTGGTGGGCCTTCAACCTTCCGCCTCTCTCTATTTTTTTTTTCCCTCACTTTTCTTGGTAGACCCTCCATTTCAAATACTGAGGCTTATACTATCAAATTGTTCAATCAAGTCCTTGAACTATAAATTTTTGGGCTCCTTGGCCCATCCATCAGACTCCATTTCATTCGATTGTCAAACAAACCCCCCCCCCTTTTATTTTCTAAATTAAAAACTCACTGAATTATATATATATATAAAAAAAGCTAAAGTGCTTCCAAATTTTGTGGAGAGCCCTAACAAAATCGTATGAACTTTCTAGATAGTTTTAGTTTTGTTCTCAAAATATTAGCACATCCGTTTTTCAAGACTAATCTGGTTATAACTTAGTTAGGTGGCACATTACACATTTGATCATGCAACATATTTTGTGATCACGTAAATTTTCTATTTTTTTGAAATTTTGTGAATATTTAATTTTAAAAAGACTTCCTGAGCTTTTAAAAAAATTCAAATGCCTTAAAAATATATCAAAGTTTAATTAGCATATGTGAAAATTTCAAATTAAATAGTGAAAAATGAATTGGTTAGATGGGGTTATTTTTATCGATCGTCAAAATTTAACTCATTGACTTAATCGTGAAGTAACATGGAAAGTGACGAAAGTGCAATATTTAAGCAAATAATGGAGATTTTCTTGCTTAGATTCGCCAAATTTTGAGGTTAGGTTTGTGGGGGCATCTTTAAGAGTTACTTTTCTAGAAACCGACTAGATGATTTGTAACGTGATATTCTATGAGTTATACTAATTTTTTTAATGTAAAAAATACGTTTAGATATTATTAATATTTTTTTAAACTTTTTAAAGTATATGAAAATTGATCCGATTTGATAGTTTTGATAGGTTCATAGATAACTTGAATAACAAGTAAAAACATAATTTGACTCAGGATAACTATTTAAAATAAATTTTTTTTAATAAACATTGAGATAAAAACATATTGGATTGATTTGAGTTAACCTCCTAATCTGTATACCAAGTGATGAGATTATCATAATAACTCATTAGAAAGCAAATCAAAACAAATTATGAAGTTTAATTTTCAACAAACTCAATGTTAAAAGGTAAAATTGAAGAAAAAAATCAATTAAAATAAATAACCCCAAAGAATAACCCAAGTCAACTCGGATTAACTTATCAAATCTGTGACCCAAGTGATGAGACCGAGATATCCCAATAGAAAGCACATTAAAAAAAATTATGAAACTCAATTCTGAATCAATTTACTGATGAAAGATAAAACTGAGAAAAAATCGATTAAAAAAACACAAAAAACAACTCGAATTAACTAGGATTAACCTGTCAAACTCGTGACTCGAGTCATGAGATGAGAATAACCTCATAAAACTCAGACCAAAATAAGTCACGAAACATAATTCTCAATCAACCTAATATTAAATGATGAAATTAAGAAAAAAAATTAATTAAAAAAAGGGGTAAAAAAACTCAAGTCAACTAAATTAATCACTCAAACTTGCGGTTCAAGTCATGAATCCAGGGTAACCTCATAAAAAATAAATTGAAAAATATAAGCTTAATCCCTAATAAATCTAATATTGAAAATAAAACTGAAATTGAAAAAAAATTATATATATAAAAAAAAAACTAGATTGGTGTAAGGACCAATTAGAATGATTGGACTAATCATCCTGTTTCTAGGACGGCAAGGAAAGTCGAAGGACTTGATTGACTAATTTGATAGTACAAGCCTCAACTTGTCCTAATCCTATTAGTTGAGTGACAAAATGTTCAAAAAAATCGTGAATTGAAAAGCAAAACATCTATTAATTTACTAAAATTATCATTAATTAAAAGAAACTTAAGCTTTAAGCTTTGTGGGAAAAATATTTTAACTTCAATTATTATACTCTTTATCACGCTTCACGGTAGATTTAAACAGTGAATTTGTTTGTTTTCATTTGATCCCTAAGCCTTTTTTCCTCTTTAATTGAATCATTTTTTAGCCCAATAAATGACCAATTGCTTCCAAATTGTTAGCAAATAACAAAATTAAAAGACAAATGACCAAAGTGAAAAGGATAGGAGGAATAGATAATTGTTTCAAAATTGGTGAAAAAAAACACTTTGATCCTCATACTTTCAAATGATCATTTTCAATCCTTTTAGTTTTTTTATAATTAACTTTGATTTGAAAAATTATTTTTCTTATTTCTTAGTCCCTAATTTGAGAGATGAGAGAGAAAGTTGTCATAATCTAGTCGTAAAAAGAGAATATGGGTTGAGATCGATTTTAGCACCGAAAAGTATCAATCATGGTATTAATAGGTTTCATTCGATGAGAAAAGTTTTGTTAAGGTGTTCCTTGGTCTTCCCCTTGCTTAAGAAGGTAGATATTAGATCAAGAAATTATTCGAACTCATATTGATTTTGGATTTTTTAATCAATTTTTGAGTTATTTGTAACAATAAACAGGTTTATTAAGGTCTCTATGATGTATTGGGTAAAAGATGGGTTAAAAAATGAATTTTAGAGCATAAAATACATCTGCTCGATTTTTTTACGACTCCAGTTATTAGATTCTAGAGACGGAGATGATGAGTCGTCTACTTTATTTTTTTTATATAATAAAGTATGAATGACATGTCGTTTACCATCTATTATTTAAAAAAAAAAGGTTTGGCATGCATGTCATGCTTTTTTTGATGGGCTTAGGGTGTGGGTAAGCCCATGTGCCTAGCTTGAATGTTAATTGTTTTTAAATGCTATTTTTATCTTATGCATTTTCAACCATTTAAAGTTAAAAAGGCAATTATCCTTAATTATTTAATGGTCTCTTTTGTTATTTGACTTTTACAAATAGATGTTTTCTTTTGTTTTTTCAATCTCACACACTTGGTTTATTTGTTCTTTTATTTTTTTTATTTGATATAAAAAGAATTGCACACACTTGATTGTTGTGTGATTAGATGAAAGTAATTTAAGAGACAAAAAGTTATTAAATCTAGCGGGATGAATGATTTAGATCTCGAATTTAGTAGATTAACTAGGGTTCACTTGAGTCTTCATTTTTATTTTTATTTTTATTGAATATCTTTATTTTTAATTTTATCCTTCAATATTGACATCATTATTTATTTTAATTTATTTTTTACGGGGTTATAATGATTTTATAACCTGAATCATGAGTTTGACTGGTTAATTAGGATTAATCCAAGTCGATCTAATATATCATTGTCTCAATATTTTTAAAATATTATCCAACATGTTACTGTTATGATACCATTAAAATCTTGTTAAATATGCATTTAATTTTGTATTTCTAATTAATTTATTTTCTTAAAAAACATAATTTTTTTATTAAAAAAACTTAATTCACGATGCAGCACATGTCAAATGATGTAGTAAATCACTATGTAAAGTTACCAATAACTCAACTATGTCCATTGTTACACTCAACGCACATACATGTCTATAAAAAGACAACGTTTCAGGCTTGTTTATTATTGTAGTTCAATTGTTTTTTTTTAAAATTAAAATTTCTTCATTTTAAATTGATTTTTTTTAGTGTTTTTATATTGTTTTGATATGTTGATGTCAAAAATAAATTTTTAAAAATAAAAAAATATTTTGATGCATTTTCAAGTAAAAAGTACTTTGAAAAATAATCTTTACCATATTCCTAAATAGACCTTTCAAGCCAATTAGCCAAGTCACTCGTGCAGCAACAACATAAGTGTCTATCCCGTTTTGATATGATGATGTTAAAAATAAATTTTAAAATATAAAAATAAATTCTTTTTAATATATTTTTAAACAAAAATAATTTTAAAAAACAACATTTATCAAACTCTTAAACAAGCCATTGAGTTAATTAGCTAAGCCACTCCCATAGCAGCAGCAGCAAAAGCGTCTGGCTGGCTCGCCTACCTTTATTTGCTTCCATTCAGACACTCTTTACTCTTTTGCAAGAAGAATCAACAAGAGAGTTTAGACCACAATTATTAAAACCAGCCTTTAACCTGGCCAAGAGATTAAATCTTGAGTTAACTCGAGTTAACCTAAAAAATTAAAAAAATATTTGAAATTTTAATATTTCATATAAATTTTTTTTAAGAAATAATTCATGTGAATATAGGCTATATATATTATAAATAATAAAATTTAAAAGATTTTTTTATTTCATATTAGAAAGATACTATTTTTTCCTTTTAAATTAAAATATTTGAATAAAAAATATTTTTTATTCCACATTGAAAGAAAATAATTTTTTTTCTTGTAAATATATAATATATATACTAATGAGTTTTTAATTATATATTGAAAGAATAAGATTTTCTTTTAATATTTATATAATAAACTTTAATCATAAATAATAGAAGGCTTGTGTGTATAAGAATGGATAAATCAAGAGGAAAACCTATTATTGGCCCTAAGCACTATACTTTTTTTACCGATAAATATTTTTTTCACATATAAAATTTCAAAAACATGCTAAAAACAATGTTAGAGTTAGACTAGATATTCATAAATTATTTTTTTGTTTATTAAACAAATATAAACATAAAAAAGGTCTTATTTGGGTTCCTCCGGCTCTTGAATCCCGGGTTAACCTGCCAGCCGGCCTGTAATAGATAAGAACGGTTCAGACGCGTAGTTCGAATCTTCTTTACTCTTGCAACCAAACATAAAAATCTACTGATTCTTTACGGTCGTTCTCTTTGGCAACGTTGTTCTTTCTTTCCCTTTTCCACGCATTTTCTCTCATTTCCTCCGCGTTCTTGTCCTAAGAAGCCACTTCTGAACTAGACCCCTTCAAACCCTTCTTCTCTTTCTAGCGCTTTATTTTCATTGTTTATAAAACCTGTCCTTTTCTCGTAATTCATTTTCTTGTCACTTATTATTGCTTTGATTCTTACATTCACTCAAGCAAAATCTCTTTTGGGTGCATAAGATCTCAGCTTTTATTTTTTTTTATTTTTTTTGTTGCTTGATTGTAAGAGGAAGTTACTTATTTCAACTGAATTTCTGGTAGTTGAAGCTCGTCTGATACAGAGGAATATACTGTAAGCTATTTCATACCCAAAAAAAGTTTACATTTTTGGCTTGCCTTTGGGGTTTCGGTTTGATTGTAGATCTAATTCCTGCCATCAAGTGAAGAATTTAGTTCTGGGTTTTGAAGTTTATAGCAGAAATCTGTTAATCTGAGTCTTTTCTTGTTCAATAAGCTAGTTTTAACTTCAACTTTGGACAGTTTTGAAACTTTCCTGAATTGGATTGTGTTGTTTAAGTCAACTTGATAACCGGGTTTGCTTAGATTTGATAGTTTTGCAATCTGACTGCATTTGAAGGAAAAAAAGATCACATCTTTACTGGGGTTTTGCTTAAATTTGATTCTTTCTAAGTTTGCATTTGAAGTGAAAGAGATCAAATCTATTGATCCCATTGGGTTTGTTAAATTATTTTCAGTTATAATTTGGATATGATGGGAGGGCAATCTAGCAAAACGAGAGGAAGTGATACCCCGTCACTACCTCTCCAAGCTAACACCAATTCCCAACTCAGAGAAGATTTGAGCTCATATGAGGATGCTTGTAATCGAGATCCAGAATTGCAATCCTTTGATGCTGCTCTCCATGAAAGGACTAATCATGTGATAAACAGCCTTGCTACTGGTGTGGGGATTCTATCCTTAGGCTCATTTAAAGAGGTCACAAATTGTCTTCTTGAAATGAACCAAGATGTTGTGAAAGTCATACTGGAAAGCAAGGAGGATATATGGAATAATCGAGAATTGTTTGGTTTGGTTGAGGAATACTTTGAGAATAGTGTCAAAACCATGGAGTTTTGTGCGGCTCTTGAAAGTTCTCTTAAACGTGCTCAAAATAGCCAGTTGATTATACAGTTTGCAATTAAGCAGTTTGAGGAAGAAGTAGAAATGCAAGATGGGGCAGTTGAGAAGAAGTTTGTGAAGACATTGGAAGGATTGCAGAAGTTTAAGGCAGCGGGTGATCCATTTACACCCCAGTTCTTTGCTCTGTTTCAATCAGTTTCTGAGCAACAGGTGTCCATGTTGAAGAAATTGCAATCTCGAAAGAAGAAGCTTGATAAGAAAATGAAATCCATGAAGACATGGAGGAGGGTGTCAAATGTGTTATTTGTATCTGCTTTTGTCTCTGTGCTGATTATCTCAGTGGTAGCAGCTGCCATTGCTGCACCGCCTGTTTTAACAGCCGTAGCAGGTGCGATTGCCGTTCCAGTTGGTTCTGTAGGAAAATGGTGCAACATGCTTTGGAACCGTTATGAGAAAGCATTGAAGGAACAGAAGGAGTTAGTGAGATCAATGCAGGTTGGAACTTTTGTTACAATCAATGACATGGATAGTATACGTGTGCTTGTCATCAAATTGCAAATGGGAATCCAGTCACTCTTGGACAACGCCGACTTTGCTATCAGAGAAGAAGATGCTGTGAAACTTGTGATAGATGAGATCAAAAAGAAGATGGCGGTGTTCATGGAAATCATTGAAGATTTAGCTGCACATGCTGATAAGTGTAATCGCGACATTAGCCTTGCAAGGACGATGATTCTGAACAGGATACTTAAATATGCTGACCAGTGAAGAACTATGGTACGTGTAGTAATGACCTGCAACTTGGCAGTTTACGTTTTATGTTGTTGCCATATTAGTGGGCATGTTGAACATGATTTGTATTAGAAGCATACTTATGTAGACTACAATGACTTCGAGTCAATTTCAATCATCAGTTCTTAAGAAAAATGTTAACAATTGTGTATTTCAGGCATGTTATGTTCTTGATGTCAATAACTGCAATTGTTTTGGATAATAATTCTGATAAGAGAAGCACATGTGATTGGAACCGGCATGACAAACCCTCTCTGTGTATGTTGTTTCATTTACAATGACTGAAATCAATGAAGTGAGTAGAGATTTGCCTCTTTGGAACTGTTTTTGCTCTCCAAGCATGGCCACAGCATTGGTCAGCAGAGAACAGAAAGCAAATAGGTGACAAATCTTTGATTTTTATTGTGAAGAGATAGTAAAGAAAAAGGTGGTGAATTTGGCATGAGAAATAAGAACAAAACGTCTGAAATAAACAAAAGGGCAAAATTACTTCATAATGTTTACTTACCAAGATTTGTTGATACAAGTGATAATGGAATTCATGAGTTTGTCTACACATTAGAGAAAAAGATGAGGGTATTTTGGGTTTTTTTTTTTTAACAACGATTCTTTCTCGTTTTCTCTCTTTTTTATTTGCAAAAGTTATTAGTGAGGAGAGAATAAACTAAGGTTTTACCTCAAGATTTTGATCTACACATTAGAGAAGAAGAGAAGTGGCAGACAAGTCTGATGGAAGAAAATGGGGGTTCTTAGAAGAAGATGGTGGTATTTTGGTATGTCCTTTTCACAATGGTTCTTTCACTCTCTTTTTTCACACAAGTTGTCGGTGGGGAGAGAATAAATTGAGGTCTAACCTCAGGAAAAGTAGGAGCAAGATGCTTCACTTGAAACTGTGGTTAAACCTTAGCTTAATGAGACTCACACTCTAAAACCGTGTTTTAATTGGCAACCAAAGGTTAATTTTGGTGGTTAGGATAAAACACAATTTCTGCCACACTACCATGCATTCTCTAAAAACTTAGGTTGATTGATTTGGACTCAACCCAGAAAACTGTAATCTTGAGCAGAAAATTATTTAGAAATAAATATATGTGATAAGTGGTGATTTGTGGGTCTTAGGAACATCAAATGATTGATTGATCATGTAAAAAACAACAATCACATCAGATTGTATGGAATATTTGAATAGTTTGCTAGTTTCTTTAGGATTTGTATACTCCTTTTATCTTTAGGTTCCATCAGCCATTAGGCTTGTGTGTAAGATTGTTGCGAAAGTCATGAGTGCCAGATATTCTGATCGTGTTATGCAATTTATTTTCGAATAATTATTTATAGCATTCATGAAGTATATCACATTGTATATTTAGTAACCCATTTTTTACCTTTATTTTTGTACATATTTATAAAATTAGAAGAAAATCCAAAAAAAAATATTTTTGCAGTAATTTTAGTTAATTTTAATCATTGTGTTATTTTGTTATTTTTATGTGTAAAAAAATCTTGAAAATCATAAAAAAATACAAAAAATTAAAAATAAATGAATAAATAAATAAAATAGTTACGGTTGAAATTGAATTGATAATTGAGCATTATAGGCAAAAATGAGGTTTGAGAAATAATTAAGGTTTGAATTGGAGAATAAATTGAAGAAAAAGGGCTTAAAATGGTTTAATTTGGCTAAAATTGAAGGAAATTAAAGTTGAAGGATGAATTTGAAATAAATAGCCAAGTTAAAGAATCAATTAAGAGCTTAAGTGAAAAACAATTTAAATTAAGCATCAAGTTGGCTTAGATGTGAAAGATTGAAGAGCACAAGGGTTGATGCGGGAGCAATAGAAAAATTAGAGGGCATCATGCTGTAATTTAATAAGGGTGCAATTGAAAGGAATTAAAGGAAAAAGGTTAAAAATTGACCAAAATAAGAAAATCAGAAGCCCATGGACTAAACAACAAAAAGAGCGGGAAAGCAAGGAAACTTCATTTTGACGGAGAAGCAAAAACGACGCCGGTTCACTTTAGGTGAAACGATGTGTTTTGCTTAAATTATGGAAGAAGAGACGACGCCGTTTTATTCATGATGCTTAGAAATTTTTGGGCAGAAAAAGGAAGGCAGAAACGATGATATCTCATGCAACTTTCGGGCTTAATTTTGGTATTAATTGAATCTCTTGGTGGCGCAGAAATGAAAGAAACATGTCTTCTAACATGTTGGCTGCAATCTTGGCACAGGAAAATAAGGCTTAACTCCTAATTAAGATCTACTACAGATTCCTAGTTAAACATACTTCCTCAGACAGCTAACCCCTCCTTTCCATTATGGTGCAGGATTCAATTTTCATATTTTAATCCTCTCCCTCTCCATATATCAAGCAACGTGATATTGGTGTCCAACACTTAATTTCTAGGATTTGACAGCTCTTTGAAGTGGTTTCATAAATAGTTATATAGACTAGACTTGGAGTTTGTGCTTTGAAATGGGCTGTTGGGAGACCTGTGACTCTTTTACAACAACTTGAAATACTCAACATGGGACTCTGCTCAAGAAGAGCTAACAAAACTAAATATCAATTGGGATTCTTTTACAGTCAATCAGCTACTTAAAACCCATCCACCAATGGAAAAGGCTTGCCTTAGTTTTAAACGACAATGAATCAAAATAAATATCACTGTTTCAATGTCTGGTGCTTCAGTTACTGGACCCTCTTAAAATCTTGTCAAAGCTTCTGTTACTGTCCTGGTAAACTTGGTGATGGTATGTACATCACCTTTGTTTTTTGATGGATCGTTTGGAAATGCCAAACTAATGGTTTTGAAAGCTTTTTTTAGGTTTTTTTTGTCAAAAGGTAGTGCTTACTTTGGAGGAAAAGCATCTGCCTTATGACATGAAGTTTGTTGATTTGGGTAATAAACCTGAATGGTGAGC
>Ga0307507_10009308_pt1 | contig 13150 bp, 9 predicted proteins | sample 7_EM_MG_FD_207223 | JGI IMG/M metagenome (GOLD analysis project Ga0307507, IMG submission 207223) | Populus trichocarpa ectomycorrhiza microbial communities from riparian zone in the Pacific Northwest, United States - 7_EM | ecosystem: Host-associated > Plants > Roots > Unclassified | place...
GGTTTTGCTAACCAAATCAAGAACACAAGGTTGTACAATGTACTTTCAAGTGTCTTTTATCTATTGTTATACAAAATACAACCAATGACGAGGAATGTTTTAATACCACTTCATGGATGTGAATATTTTAGTAGTTTGTTATATATATTGTTGATGTAATATTGTTTTTCAATTTGTGATGAATAATTATTAATTACCATGTATATGTAATATTTTGACATCTTTGATGTAAGAACATGTGTATTTTTTTTTTTATGTATATTATGTAGAAAAATTGCATTAATGTGGTCTTTAGAGAGTGAAATTAATGGATTTCTTTAATCACAATATTCATTTTTTTTTTTACATATTCATTGCTAATAAAAGATCATGTTCTAAACTTCAAATTAAGATACATATCGTATATTTTTTTTCCTAAGTATAAATCAATAAAAAAGTAATGAAAAATTATCAAATACCAGGCTCATCATCTTAAGGTCCTTAAATCATTGAAAAACATATTTATAATATATGAATTGGATTATATTTTTTTACAACTTTTTAGTCTTTTAGTCAAGTCCTGATGTGAAAATAAAAGGTAAATAATAAAATGACATTACTATTGGTGATGACAAATGTAATTGTGATCGGAAAGTAATTTTAATGATAGTTAAGATTGATAAAAAATTGATGTTGGTTATAATAAAAGTGAAAAATATAATTGTCAGTTTGGTCGTGACAATAATCATGAGATAACAATGATTGTATTGGTTGTAGCCATGAAAATAGTGTTAATAATAAGAATAATAGTGAGGAAGCGATTTTGAAGACGTTTATATTCAAAATAATATAGTAAAAATTAATAGCTGATACATATTTAGAGTTTTCCAAAGACAATTTAACCCAACAAATATTAATCATACAAGAATATTTAAAAAAAATATACTTGTTAAATTATAAAAATGTATATTTAATTCAACAAATAACACTACCAAAAAATTAAAAAAATGCTAATGAAATACTCCATTGACATATAGGAATGTTTTCATCGGTATTGGAAATTGCCAGCGAAAACAACAATAGAATACTATCATAAAAAACTCTCTTATCGGTGTTTTTTCTTCCATTAGCAATCCTGTCAACAGTTTCCAACACCGACAAAATTGTAAATAAAACATTCGTGCCTAAAAATAAGCTTTTATTGCCCACTTCCCATTGCAAAATCAATCAAAGCTGCAAATTGTTGATGAATTTTTTTAAAAAAATAATTGGAAACCGCCGCTGATTTTGTCACCATTTATTTTTCTAACAGAATATTTCATTAATGACTCCATCGGAAAGTTCCTACATATTATGAAAGTTTTACTAAAAGTTCCAGAATAGGTACAAATATTCCGATAGGATTTCTAACAACCGTTGACATTTTTATTTCTTTTTGTTTTGTTTGTTATGATCTCTGAGCCATTACTACTCACAATAAATCCATAACCACAACAAAGAGCATCTACAAAAATTGACTTCTATACATTTAACAATAGTTAATGCTAAATGGATTACACAGACCTATAAGTTTTTACAGTTGAAAGATTTAAGTAGTAAATTTATATAAATAGCGCACAACAATGAAATAGATAAAATTTCATACACAAACATTAAAAAAATAAAAATACATTAGAAAAACATACAACAAAGTTAACCAACAAATATAAATATAATGCATTATAAAGCACTAATAAATGTCTTAAACATTTCTAATATTGTTACACAATGAAAGACATGTAAATCAATTCATCATCTTTTAATTAGAATCCTCCTCTTTATTTTTATCATCATCATGTCCAACATCATTTTCTTCATTATTTTCATGGTCAATCTCATCATATTCATCTACTTTTTTATGTGTACTATTACTCAACATAAGTAATCTCAGTGATATGAAAATTTAGATTTTCTAACTCGATAGATGGAGATATCGATATGGATCAACTAACTTGTCCATTTGAAAGACATCGTCTCTCCTAATTAATTTATCGTTACCATCTTCAACTACTTGGACTCAACTCCTAGATTTTGATTCAATAATGGATAACCAATCAATTCTATTATGATCATTTCTAAAAAAAAAAAGTGTATATATAATATATTTTTTGGCATTGTTTGACAAAAATGACAATATTATTGATGTTGCGAAGTCTATCATTTTTATTTACTTCTAACAAACCATGGTGATGATCAACTCTAATTCCTATATTGGTATCCACCAATAGCATTTGAATAAAAACATTGTATCTTGTGACTTATGATATCACAATTCAATCACCTTTTCTAACTTGTCATAATTATCAACTTCAAACTCATTAGAAGTTAAACTCTTTACACAAACCTCACTATTATAAGTCCTTCTACCTCACCATACTATTTTATATGAAAGACATATTTATTAATGAAATGCTTATTATAACACTGAACATTTGTTTCATGACTTAAAGATAGGAATTTCAATCTACTAGTATTCACAACCATGTTGAATGACTTGGCAAGAACCTCCAGTGAGAATAAAAAAAGAAGCGTTACCACCATTAAATAAGATAAAGGCCTTCTTATGATGCATGTAATACATACAAGCTAATTTTTCATATGTGCTCCAATCCGACACCATCTCATATGCAGAAAAATCATTTATAGTCCATATCAATATTGTCTCCATTTGAAAATTATATTTTCTAAAGACATCATATGCCAAAGCCCTGACTGACTATAATTGACTCAACTCATCAATCAATGGTTGAAGACAATAATCTATATTCCTATATGGATTGTGAGCTAGGTATGACCATACTTAAGAACATGAATTCTAGCTTCATACATATCTATAGGGGTAAGTTGTAAACTATTAGGATGATTGACTAATAAGAATAGATTGTTGCAGCAAAGGACCTAAATGAATTAAATCCATCACTATGCAAGTCAAGTCGTATGTTCCGTGGCTCCAACAAAAACTTAGGATGTACCGTATTTAAATGCTTTTAAGTTTTACCATCGAAATGGTGCATCATATCTCTATCAACCTTGTTGTATGAATAATACCATATCATGTGCTCAACAAACTTTAGAGACATATATAACCTTTGCAGTCTAAGAGTAATTGAGAAGTATCTTAATTTTTTGTATGCGATAAGTGTCTTTCATTTGCCATAATTGAATTTATACCGAGTATGCTTAAAAGTTTAACACATCATTTTTTTAGTATCTTAAGCTAAGAGTTTCCATCATGAATTTGGATGCATAAAAATTATCTTTCATTCTATTCCCTTCAAATAACATGTTTTTTCTCCATTTGAGGATCTAATCATAACCGACCTTAGTACGCCCAAAATTAGACTTCATGGTAAACACTTGTGCTGTGAGCGATAATGTATTGTGAGTTATGCACCCATCCCATAACGGTCCATTAGAATTTTCAAAAGTTTTAAGAACCTAATTGCGTCTACATTTGCTCCTCATTTAAATTTTTTTGATATGAACCTTCACTTGATTCATTTCCATTGCATCTATCACCATACTTCCTATAAGGATTTATATTCCCTCCATAGACCATGCATATTACTAAGACCAGAAGTTGAGCCAACCATCTTTTCTAACATGGTTTTGTAAGGAACATATGGTTCTCCGTGTGCAAACCAATTTAAGTATTTCTCGAGAACCTTTTTTAAAGTAGATGCATCGTCACAACATCTTTATGATGAAACTTTTTATTTTTACACTTCACACATGGACATCTAATTTTACCGTCATTAATATTTTTTAGATTAGAAAGTATAAAATTAATAAAATCCTCAACCATTTCAAGAAGTATTTTTTTTAGAAAAGCCTTTAAAAAGAAGCATTGCTTATACAATCCATCACTTAACTCTCGATATATTCAAGAATGATTATCCATTAATTTTTTTTAAAAAACCTATATATATATATATATTGATAACAATATTTTTTTTAGATTAACAAAGATTATCACTATAATATAATTAACCAAACATATTAGGGAAGTTAAATAGAAAAATATTATGTAAAGTAAATTTTGGAACTAATAACATACAAATGATAATAAAACATACCAATAACAAATTCAATTATTTATTAAAAAAAATCAAAATTAACCTACACAAACCAACTAATAATTCACAATAACAACTTAATAACCTATCATTTGTTAAATTCCAAAGTAACTCAATTCCCCCAAGAAAAATATAATTTATAATCCAATAATTATCAATCACTTAATAAGTTGAAACATACTTAACCCTAATTTTTATCAATTTCACACAAATTCAATTCCTCCAAATCTTCAACTAAACCATAAAATTGAAAATAAATGGTATTCAACAAAATACCCATTATTTATTCAATTCAAAATAACATCAATTAATATACTAATTTATTTTTCCATAAATTTTCAACAAAACTCTAACTTGACTCGAATAGATTGTGACCCAACTAATTCTCCACCATTACTTCATTTCAAACTTATTCAGTCTAAATTAATGCCTTTATTTCTTATCAGTTCCTTATAAAATCATTTTTTTCTAAATTTTCAATTTAACCATAAAATCGATAAAAAATAATTTGCACTCATTAAATTACCCATCATTTCTTCAATTCTAACACACCTAGGTTAAAAGATCACACTCAATTTCATCAAGTGAAAAATTAAATCCATTGTTTTTTCAAATCCCAAACAAACCCTTAAATACAAATTATACAACAAGTAAATTATTGAAATATACAAGAAAATTATAAATACTACAAACAAGTTTCAATAGATTAACTTATAACATAAATGAGTTCAAATATAAATGGATGGGTTTGCTTATTTAGTGGAGTGAAGCTTGACAAAAAAAGAAACTAAAAAAGCGAAGCATAGGCTTTAGAAGAGGTGTTATGCCGGTGCTGACAGGTTATGGTGGTTGGATTTGTGAAGGTGAGTGGAGGTTTAAGGGAGAGAAAGAGAGAGGTGGAGGTTTAAGTTGTTTTTGAGAGAATGAGAGAAATAATTAGGATTGTGGAGTTTGTGTTTAAAGTTGTCGGGTTTATTTTTCTCTTAAAATCGCTAATAAAATTTTGATGTTAGAAATGTCGATAGAAATCACTACTAAATTTAACAGTTTTATCAATGAAATATTCTGTCGGTATTTACTCTACCATTCTGTCGGCGTGTATTTTACTGATTAATTCACGAATGGAATCTGTCCGTCAAAAATTCGCTCGTTGGTAATTTATTTTCTATCAGACTGTTTGTTAGTAAAAAAAAAACCCCGATGGTTTTATAGATGGAGAATGTACGCCAAAAAAAATTTACCCGCTAGAATATACCAACATAATTATTCTGTTGGTGATTGACAATTGCATTTGGAGTAATTTTATTCCAACCCTCTGTAAAATACATATGGAATAATTACATCGGTGATGTAACAGTTGAAATGATATCTGCAGTAAATTTTTTTCAACTCTCTAGAGTATACCGATAGATTGATTCTGTCAGTAACTCTTTCCTTAATAATTAAAAATATATATTTTTAAAAAATCAATTGAATAGAAAAATAAAATAATTAAAAAAAATAAAATTGTATAAAATTCAAGTATGTAAAAATAAATTATCTTAATATAAAAGCTAAATATTTATTACAAATTTATATGTTCGAATAAAATTAAACTAGAACAAAGGCAGCGCTAGAGGAGGAGGAGACTGGTCATTCTCAGGACCATTAGGGCCAAAAAAAGGGTGCACATGTACCACCCATCCATGATCTAATATCCATGATCATTCAGTGGTGTTCTTCATAAACCGCAGAGAGTCGTTTATATTTTTTAGTTAGATGGGTTGTATGTTCTTGTAAGGCTGCGAACTCCCGAGACTAGGTGCTTAGTATTGATTGCGAGCTCCTAACGGTTAAGACACAATGAGTCATCTGCAAGTTCTCGGTCGTAGTGTTGGAGAGTCTGTACACCCGATTTCTATTGGGTCTACTAGACGATCCCGCCTCCATCCACAAATCCGGATCGAAATCCAGGTGGGTCGAAGGATCGTCCCTATATCTCTCCTTCAATCGATATGTTATATGTCTCTTAGAAATAAAAAAATGAAATCATCAAATTCAATTCAAGAAAATAATAACTTACGAAAGAAAATGGTTGAACGAATATACCACAAAGTGTTGAGCGTAGTTGTCGACGAACTGTTGCACCTGTTTTTGGCAGTCTTAACTCTGCACGTGCTTCTTCACAAAAAGCTCCATTGGGCTTGGCTCAAGTCTAAGAGCCGTAGCTTGTAAGAAAAAAATGTTGCCAGTTAAATATATTTATAAATAACAAATAATTAATTAAAGATAAATATGATTAAAATTAATTTTACCATCCATTTCGCATGCAAAATGAACAAAACAGAGCCGCCGGTGTGCGTGGTAACCAAACCGTGAATTTGTCGGCTTCGGTTCCCCACACCGAACTGTGAGCATCATGTGAAACGCTTGAACATCACGTGTTGAATATATTTTGCCCATATATTCTTCGGGGTATATAGCAGTCTGAAATCCTTCTAAATTGTCACATCATTCCAGCCTGATAAAGCGTTTTCTCTGACATATTTTTTAGATTTGTTTTGCGTCTCATACAAAAAATAACGCAACCTACATGATACAAACATATTCTATACGAGTTAATGACAAATGAAATTTTAATATTTAAAATTTTAAAAAATTATCGTATTGTTTTCAATGTTACCTATTTGCAGAGTGATTCTTTCAAACCATCCTCGCAACATTATCATTTGCTCTATCCCACTCAAATTTAGCCTCGTATTAAAAATTTATAAAAAATAAATCAATAATTTCAATAAAGTAAAGGAATTAACATAAAGATAGTAAAAATTTTAAGTTAACACTAATGCATCGACATGAGGTCTCCAATCAGGATGTTTGGAAACCTGACTCCATTAAAATAATGGAATTTCCATCGACGATTTAAATGTCGATGTTATTACTCGGGCAGCCTCAATGTTTGTGAACCTGAAAATTGATAAATTTAATGAAATATTATTTGTTCATTAATTGTTAAAAATAAACCAACTCAAAGCAAAAGTAACTTATATTGAAAGGGCGTCCTTCCAATGCGCCTCATACTTGTGGGTGAATAAATGTTGCTATGAAGGGACATCGCCTCTACGTTGCCGAACCGCACTTAAAGAGGCAGCGTCGTGAGTCAACGCACGTGCCTCAAGTGTCTCCTCTTGGTCGACACCTAATGACACGTTGTTATCATTATCGCTGCTAGAAGAACTAGCTGTGATCATATGCTCACGACATGCAATTGATTTTCCCTATGCATCTACACAAATTTGATGAATATTTAGATAAACAATTTTAATTTTTTAAAAACAAATTCAGCAATACCTCCCCTGTACTGGAAACTATAAAAAATTTTCAATCTTCCAAATATACAACATATATACCACAAACCAATTGATTTTATTTTATGTCTACCAACAATTTTGAATATTACAAATTTGTCTCATTTTCAACGTGATAATTTTTTTTAATCCTAAATTGAAAAGAATTTTTTGTAATTAAATTTAATTATATATATTCAATTGAAATTGAACAACAAATTTGACAATGACAATTAAAATTCAACAAAATAATAAATATTATTGCAATATAGACAAAAACAAATAATACAAAAACAAATATAGGCTTAAGGAATGAAAAATTCTTACCTTATTGGTGTGCTTCATTTCAGAGTTTATCTATGTGTGATAATAAAAATTAAAAAAATGAAAATACATTGTTAATAAACCGAAGAAAAGAAGAAAAATAAAAAGAAAACACGTCAAAAGATTCACCACATATACCTTTTAATTATGTCGAGAGAAAGAAAACTTAATTTGAAAGTGATTTTGAGAGGATTGAGGAGAGGATTTGAGAAAGTGAGAGTGATTTTGACATTGAGAGTAAAAAATAAAGTTTCGATGCGCTCGTTGGGTTTTGTACTACATTTTACCAACGGGATCACCGATGAACTATTAAATATTATTATTTTAAATTAGTCCGTCGGTGATTCCCTTGGTAACTTCCTCTTGAAATTTTCATTTCGCACTAAAAATTTCAAAAAACCCTCTAGTTGTTTTTTGGTCTGTCCGTAATTCTGTCGGTAAAACTATAAATAATAAACAGTCAGAGATGCATTAATTACTAGCACGTTGAAATTCGCTGTTCGTTGGTGATTCCCTAGGGAAACCTGCCACTCAGTTAGTGAACTTTAATTGCATCACCGACATGTGAAGGAGAATAGTTCCCTTCACCTCTGGAATACACTGACGGACAATAACCATTGGTATTTTCATCGGCATGATGCACAGTGAATAGTGCCAGGAGGAGGGGAACAGTTCCCTTTCGTCTCAGGAATACACCTAAAAACTGCAGTCCGTCAGTAGTTCCATCGGCGTGATGCACGATGAACAGTTCCAGGAGGAAAGGGAATAGTTCCCTTTACCTCTAGAATACATAGACGAACTGCAGTCCGTCGGTAGTTCCATCGGCTTGATGCAGTGTTTGATGCCAGATTGTATCTGTATTCTTTATCTATCCATCCTGCAAATACTTAAATTGAAAGTTGCATGCATAACACAATAACACAAGTTCACATAATTTGATCAATAACTATTATATTATAGTTTATGGCATTATACTTTCGTGTTTTGATAATTAGTCAGAATTGTCTTCTTCTTCTTCAATTGACTCGTCGTCAGCTCCATCACAATCTTCTATGTTGATATCATTGTTATCATCATCTTCATCGACTTGTGCTTGTTCGTTAGAACTCAGAACAACATTCAACTCCTCAGTGTCAACATCAACAAAAATATTATCAAAGACGTAAAAATTTGAATTTTCTTCTAAGTCAATCAATGGAGCAACTCGATATAATTCAACCAACTCACTAACTTGAAAGGCATCATCTCCCATATTTAAGTCATCGTTCTCATCCTAAACAACCTCAACATGGCCCCTAGGTTTGGTTTTCAATACGGATAACCAATCAACTCTTGAATGATCCTTTTTAAAGAAAAGGGTGTATGTATAATAAACTTGCTGACATTACTTGGAAAAAATAAAGACATCGTTGACATTGCAGAGTCTAGCATTTAAGTTAATTTTGACCAAACCATGATGGGGATCTACTCTGATTCCTCTGTCAGTGGTGTCATACCAATAACATTTGAATAAAAAGACTCTATTATGCTCGCTATGATATTGCAATTCAATTACTTCTTCTAATTTCTCATAATAGTCAACTTCAAACTTACTAGAAGTTGATCCCTTAACACAAACCCCACTGTTATATGTCTTTCTACCCTACTCATATTCTTCAGTATAAAACACATATCCATTAATAAAATACCCATTGTTGCACTTCACCTTTCTTTCAAGACCCAGACTTAGTAAAGACAATGTAGCACTAACATTCCTTCCCAGTTTATAAACTTGGTATATCAAGTACAACAATGAACGAGAATTCTGTAACGAAATTAAGTATCCCGATAGATAATGAGTTTGTGATAGTATATACATGTGTTCTGAACTACGTGACAAATTTTTCATCTTGTAATCGAAAGATTTAATATTCAGTCAGCTGTGAGTTATTAGACAGTAAATATTGACGATGTTGCCTACGAGGTATACAACAATATATGAGTTTGTGATATTACAAGAGATAAATAGTCCAATATTTATAACAAAGTTTAAGTAGTATATATACTTATTGAATAAAAGGTCTCAGTTCATCGCAGTTAAATAACACATAATTATCTCAGTTCATCGTAGTTAAATAACACATAATTATGTGCTTGTTTGAATTCTATTTCAAACAAATATCTTCTCCTGACAATATTTTTTGGTGCAGGTCATCCAGGATTGAAGAATATTGACAAGTTTCCACTCGAAGACACTTCACCACCGTCGTCATGCCTTGGAACACGATTGATTCTTGTTCTTAAATGAGGCTTGAAATAGTACGCGATAAATGTTGAGATCTCCTCAATAATATAGGCCTCACATATCGAAACCTCAACATGTGCCTTATTTTTAACCTTTTTCTTAAGGTTGAACAACTACTTGCATAGAATTAAACAAATGTTTTCAATTAACATAAATAATAAAAATACATTTTTAATTACATTGCATGTGTAATCTTTAACCTCTCGAATGAATACATCCATCTATACTGGACCAGGCCTCCAACTTTTGCCTTATACGGTAAATGTATGGGCAGATTCTCCATCAAGTAAAAACATGATGAAGGAAATATCATCGCAAGTTTGTATATTGTCTGGACGATATTTTTTTCAAGCCTCTCAATGTGGTGTGCCTGCAACTTGTTGGAGCATATATCTATAAAGAAATGATTGATCTTTATGAGTGCATCCTATATCATCTTTGGCAATAAATCACGATAAGCTAATGGAATGAGTGTTTGCATAAATATGTGGCAGTCATGGCTCTGCATCCCATACAATCTGCAATCCTCCAAATTAACCAATCTTGATATGTTCAAGGCATGTCCATCATAAAAACACAGACTCTTAAGCCATTGGTAGACTAATAGTTGTGCATTCTTGTCTAAGGCGAAACTTGCTTTGGGCTTTGCGACCCATGACCCATCATAAACCAAATCTATATTTTTATGATGACAAAACAATGTTATATCCATTCTAGCCTTGATGTTGGCCTTTGTCTTCCCCTTCACGTTAATGACCGTGTTGAAAATATTTTTAAACACATTCTTTTCTATGTGCATGATGTTAAGGTTATGACAGAGGAGATTGATCTTCCAATAAGAAAGCTCTCAGAAAATACTTCGCTTTACCCAATTATGGGTCAAACTAAAACCAGGAAACTTCTGCTTATAAAATTTGGAAACCAAACAGAATGTCACCGTACTTTAACACGACATCATTCAATTCTTCACCACAATGACACGGGGGTGCAACATTCTTTTCAATTCTGCCAATAAAAAAAATCTTTTATGTTCTTTCTGTACGTGTGATCCGTTGGCAAGAAATGCTTGCGATAGTAAAAAAAAGACGTTTTATGTTTGTTAGCGTGAATGCCTTGTTGTTTTCCATGCAATATAGACATGCTAGTTTTTCATATGTGCTTCAACCAGAAATCATTCTATAAGCTGGAAAATCATTGATAGTCCACATCAAAGCTGCTTTCATAAGAAAATTTTGTTTCTTCGATACATCATAAGTCAAAACCCTGGAGGACCACAATTGCATCAACTCATCAATTAAGGGTCGAAGACAAACATTTATATTTAGGCCCAGACTATTAGGACCGGGCATGACCGTAGATAAAAACATGAACTTCAGCCTCATACACATCCTTAGTGGCAAGTTATAAACCGTGAGTATAATCGGCCAACAAGAATAAGGAGCAACAAATGACCCGAATGGATTGAATCCGTCTGTACATAACCCAAGATTCACGTTCCTTGATTCAGCTGAAAAGTGAGGATGCACATTGTTAAAGTGTTTCCATGCTTTATTTCTAGAAGGATGCACCATCACTCCATCCACCATATCATGTGATTGGTGCCATGTCATGTGCTCAGTAGTCTTTGGTGGCATGAATAACCTCTGCAGTCTAGGTGTGATTGAGATGTATCTAAGTTTTTTATGTGCTACAAGAGTTTTTCCCCTGCCAGTTCTAGGTTTATAACGGGAATGCCCACATGTCTTGCACTCGGTCAGCTCAATATTTTCAAGGTAATATAGCATGTAGAATTTTGGACACATGTCAATTTTCTAGTATTCTAGACCGAGGGGTTTCATCATGGACTTCGCAGTATAGAAGTTCAGTTTGTTCCCTTCAGGTAAAATGTTTCTCATCCATTTAACAATTCTATCATAACCGGCCTCACTCAACCTATAATCCAACTTGATGGTAAACATTTGTGCAACTGCCGATAATTGACTATGATTTGTGCAATCATCTCATAATGGTTCATCATAATCTTTCAAAAGATTAAAAAAAAAACTGGTTGTGCCTGCATTAGGTTCTTTATCTATGATTGGACATTGACCGGCATGACCCTGATTCATTCTCATCGCATTAATAACCATAGTTCTATAAGGATTAATATTGTCATTTACAACTCCATGCACGTTGCTAACACTAAAAGTTAATCCAACCATCCTTTCTATCATGGTCTCGTGAGGAACAAATTGTTCTCCGTGTGCATACCAACACATGTATTCATTTATGAACCCTTTGTGTAGAAGATGCATCGTTACAATATCCGTATTGAGAGACTTTTTATTTTTAGATCTCTTGCATGGACACCTAATACCACCTCCACTAATATTTCTCGAATTAGATAATGCATAATTAATAAAACTCTGAACCTCATTACAATAATCAATCGTCCGCAATTCTTGGGGTGAATCTCGATATATCCATGAACGATCATGCATGACTTGTATCGAACCTATATCAAATAATGATGACAACATGTATTAATTAACTATGTTAACTAAATAAATTTGCTAAAATATTGGTTTAGCTCAAGATTATCCAGACTACTTTAATACTTCTCTTAATTCATTATCAATTATCTACGTACATACAAATTTGTATACATTTATGGAAATTACAACTCGGCAATAACATTGACAAAATATAAAATGGACTCGTTAAACAAGCCATTATTTATTTCTTCACAACACATCTAAATCAGTAATTCAACATAAGTTTCAACAATTCACAAACAAATATAATTTTACAAAATCTAAAACAAACCATAACATGTACAAAATCATAAATCCATACAACAAGTTTGTTTGAGAAAAAAATAATAAAACAAGTAAACACCCAAATAAAATACATATACTACAAAAATATATAATAAAAAAATCAACATAAAAATTGTGTTCAAATTAAAAAAATGGTAGATTTGCTTACTTAAAATGAAAAATCCACAATAAAATTTCAATTAGAACACGGATGCTGTCAAACAGGGTGTTGTTGTGACTGGAAAAGTTGCGCAAGGATGAGTTGTGCTGAGATAAGGGGGGATGTGGGGGGGGGTGGGGCGCTAGGGGCTGTTGCAGAGAGGT
>Ga0307507_10009309_pt1 | contig 13149 bp, 3 predicted proteins | sample 7_EM_MG_FD_207223 | JGI IMG/M metagenome (GOLD analysis project Ga0307507, IMG submission 207223) | Populus trichocarpa ectomycorrhiza microbial communities from riparian zone in the Pacific Northwest, United States - 7_EM | ecosystem: Host-associated > Plants > Roots > Unclassified | place...
GCCCTCCCTATCTATAGTGGCAAGGTTATATACCGAAGCGCTTTCATTACCGTTATATATTACACATAAGTATGCTTCTAAGCTTATCCCGTTCTGTATAGGGCTCTCTTATAAACGGACTGCTAGCGCCATCCGTGCGTCTTCTATATAAACCTTTAGTCTTCCATAAAAATTCTATCTATGCGGTGGCTTACGCTAGCGGTCCGTTTATAAGAGGGCCCTGTAGTTACACTAGCTTAAATCCTGTAAGCGGAAGTAGGATTAAAGTCCAATTTCCAGATTCTCCTTTTGCCACTAATTTAGAGCTTCAAGCGATGATGTTGTGTATAGATGCTAAGGGCTAAGAATCTGTTTCCGCAGATAGAAGCATTGTTTTATTAGTAAGATGGCCTCTTTATTGCGGCTTTGGGATTCAGCATAGATGCGAGGTTGGCCATGCTACTCAGCCTAAAAGGATGCTCCGCCCTAAGCACTCTCTTTCTTGTCTCTATTACTTGCATCTCTAGCTCTTCGGCCTCCTTCCACCGCCCCTGATTCCAGTACGTCAATGCCAAGTTGATTATGCTGCTTAACGTGTCTGGATGCTCCCCTCTAAGTTCTCTTAAGATTTATGTTAATTTTTAATAGTGCTGCGTGTTGCTAACAAGGCCTTCTTAGTTACTATGGACGGGTTCTTTCCATAATAGTATAGGAAGATAGAATGCGATCTAGCTAAGAGCCGAGGTAGCTAATACACTAAATAATGCCGTAATCTAATAGTGACCTCTGCCAAATGCCCGGCTTAAAGAAAAATAAAAATAAAACCCCTAGCCAGCGTCATAACCCTGCGCGGTTAGGCTGTATATTTTTATAACAATCTAATAGATCTCAACCTTAGAATGTGCGATAATATCTTTCATCTTAAAATGGAAACTAAAGCGAGCAAATTACTAACAGCTATATAGCAGCCGGACGAAAACTGGGACGCCTTACCTCGCCCCGCTCTCGGTTAACTCCCTTATGGCAGATATACTTATGTCCTTTAGGATTAATGGACTTTGTTCAACTTTTAACCGGGGCGCTTATCCCCAAATCTCTCGCATTTCTGGCTTAATCCAATTTGCACATATCTAGTAACGTTAAATATATAATAGAAAGTATACCAGCTAGTAACGTACTTACTTTTAAACAGAATGGTAAGTAAAGCAGGCTAAAGCACATAAGAGCCTCTAAGTTAGATTAACGATACTAACTACGACCTGTTTAATAGGTATAGGACGTAAGTGAACCTAGCTACAATAGAGAGTACTTCTTAAATTAATGGCTAACTTAGGCCCGCTTAGTAGTTATAGAAGGTAAGTAAACCTAGCTATAACAGAGAGTAATCTATTAAATTAATAGCTAACTTAAGCCTGCTTAGTGGTTATAGGACGTAAGTAAACCTTGCCGTAATAGAGAGTAATCTCTTAAATTAATAACTGGCTTAAGCCTGCTTAGTGGTTATAGCCAGTAAGTAAACCTACCCGCGATAGAGAGTACTTCTTAAATTAATGGCTGACTTAAGCCTGCTTAGTAGTTATAGAGGGTAAGTAAACCTAGCCGCAATAAAGAGTAATCTCTTAAATTAATAACTAACTTAAGCCTGCTTAGTGGTTATAGGACGTAAGTAAACCTTGCTATAATAGAGAGTAATCTCTTAAATTAATAACTAACTTAAGCCTACTTAGTGGTTATAGCTAGTAAGTAAACCTACCCATAATAGAGAGTACTTTTTAAATTAATAGCTAACTTAAGCCTGCTTAGTAGTTATAGTTGGTAAATAAACCTACCTGTAATAGAGAGTACTTTTTAAATTAATAGCTAACTTAGGACTACTTAGTAGTTATAGTAGGTAAGTAAACCTAGCCGCGATAGAGAGTAATCTCTTAAATTAATAACTAACTTAAGCCTGCTTAGTGGTTATAGATAGTAAATAAACCTACCCATAATAAAGAGTAATCTCTTAAATTGATAACTAACTTAAGCCTACTTAGTAATTATAGATCGTAAGTAAACCTAGCTATAGTAGAGAGTACTTCTTAAATTAATAGCTAACTTAAGCCTGCTTAGTAGTTATAGAGAGTAAGTAAACCTAGCCGCGATAGAGAGTAAGTAAACCTAGCCGCGATAGAGAGTAATCTCTTAAATTAATAACTAACTTAAGCCTGCTTAGTAGTTATAGGACGTAAGTAAACCTAGCCACAATAGAGAGTAATCTCTTAAATTAATAATTGACTTAAGCCTGCTTAGTAGTTATAGGACGTAAATAAACCTCGCTGTAATAGAGAGTAATCTCTTAAATTAATAACTGACTTAAGCCTGCTTAGTAGTTATAGCCAGTAAGTAAACCTACCTATAATAGAGAGTACTTTTTAAATTAATAGCTGACTTAAGCCTACTTAGTAGTTATAGTTAGTAAATAAACCTACCTATAATAAAGAGTACTTTTTAAATTAATGGCTAACTTAGGACTACTTAGTAGTTATAGCCAGTAAGTAAACCTAGCCGCGATAGAGAGTAATCTCTTAAATTAATAACTAACTTAAGCCTACTTAGTGGTTATAAAACGTAAGTAAATCTCGCTATAATAGAGAGTAATCTCTTAAATTAATAACTAACTTAAGCCTGCTTAGTGGTTATAGCTAGTAAGTAAACCTACCCGTAATAGAGAGTACTTTTTAAATTAATGGCTGACTTAAGCCTACTTAGTGGTTATAGTTAGTAAATAAACCTACCTATAATAGAGAGTACTTTTTAAATTAATAGCTAACTTAGGACTGCTTAGTGGTTATAGAGGGTAAGTAAACCTAGCCGCGATAAAGAGTAATCTCTTAAATTAATAACTGACTTAAGCCTACTTGGTAGTTATAGGACGTAAGTAAACCTTACTATAATAGAGAGTAATCTCTTAAATTAATAACTAACTTAAGCCTACTTAGTGGTTATAGCCAGTAAGTAAACCTACCCGCGATAGAGAGTACTTTTTAAATTAATAGCTGACTTAAGCCTGCTTGGTGGTTATAGAGGGTAAGTAAACCTAGCCGCAATAGAGAGTAATCTCTTAAATTAATAACTAACTTAAGCCTACTTGGTGGTTATAGGAGGTAAGTAAACCTACCTATAATAGAGAGTACTTTTTAAATTAATAGCTGACTTGGGACTGCTTATAAGTTATAGATTATAAGCAACCTAGCCGCGATAAAGAGTACTTCTTAAATTAATAGCTGACTTAAGCCTACTTAGTAGTTATAGCTAGTAAGTAAACCTACCTATAATAGAGAGTACTTTTTAAGTTAATAGCTGACTTAAGCCTACTTAGTGGTTATAGCTAGTAAGTAAACCTACCCGCGATAAAGAGTACTTTTTAAATTAATAGCTAACTTAAGCCTACTTAGTGGTTATAGTTAGTAAGTAAACCTACCCATAATAAAGAGTACTTTTTAAATTAATGGCTAACTTAGGACTACTTAGTAGTTATAGTTAGTAAGTAAACCTAGCCGCGATAGAGAGTAATCTCTTAAATTAATAACTAACTTAAGCCTACTTAGTGGTTATAGGATATAAGTAAACCTCGCTATAATAGAGAGTAATCTTTTAAATTAATAACTAACTTAAGCCTACTTAGTAGTTATAGCCAGTAAGTAAACCTACCCGCAATAGAGAGTACTTTTTAAATTAATGGCTGACTTAAGCCTACTTAGTAGTTATAGCTAGTAAGTAAACCTATCCATAAAAGAGAGTACTTTTTAAATTAATAGCTGACTTAAGCCTACTTAGTGGTTATAGATTGTAAGTAAACCTAGCCGTAATAGAGAGTACTTCTTAAATTGATGGCTAACTTAAGCCTACTTAGTGGTTATAGCTAGTAAGTAAACCTACCCGCAATAGAGAGTACTTTTTAAATTAATAGCTAACTTAGGACTGCTTAGTGGTTATAGATTATAAGTAAACCTAGCCGCAATAAAGAGTACTTCTTAAATTAATGGCTGACTTAAGCCTACTTAGTGGTTGTAAAGGGTAAATAAACCTAGCCGCGATAGAGAGTAATCTCTTAAATTAATAACTGACTTAAGCCTACTTGGTGGTTATAGAGGGTAAGTAAACCTAGCTGCAATAGAGAGTAATCTCTTAAATTAATAACTGACTTAAGCCTGCTTAGTAGTTATAGCTAGTAAGTGAACCTCCCCGCGATAGAGAGTACTTCTTAAATTAATAGCTAACTTGGGCCTGCTTAGTAGTTATAGGAGGTAAGTAAACCTGGCTACGACTAAGAGTAATCTATTGAATTGATAGCTGACTTGGGCCTGCTTAGTAGTTATAGGAGGTAAGTAAACCTAGCTGCGACTCAGAGTAATCTATTAAATTAATAGCTGACTTAGGCCTACTTAGTGGTTATAGGAGGTAAGTAAACCTAGCTGTGATGGAGAGTGCTTTTTAACCTAATGGCTGACTCGCGCCCGCTTGGTAGTTATAGAAGGTAAGTAAACCCAGCCGCGACAGAGAGTACTTCTTGAATTAATAGCTAACTTGGGCCTGCTTGGTGATTATAGCAACAAGCAGTAGGTGGTCCTGGAAAATATTTCTTTGTTGATTTGATTACTAACATAGACCTTATTTGGTGTTATAGCCACGGCTAGTAAACCATTAGAAATATTCCAAAAGCTTGCTTATATAGGTAGGTCGCTAGTACCTCGTAGGTAGGTTACAGGCTATTCGTATACAGCCAGATTTATAGACGGTAAGGCTATATATCTATTAAATCCACCGCTAACCCTACTTTAGCCTTGCACTATACCAGCGTAGCGCCATATATACTTTATAGGTAGGTTATAGGTTACTTACGTACAGCCAGATTTATGAACGGTAAGGCTATATACCTATTAAATCCGCCACTAACCCTGCTTTAGCCTTATGCGTTATCTATATAGCATATATATGGAATAGTATAAGTTATTAGTATAGGTTGCTGCTAGCGGGTTACTAGAAGGTCTTAGACCCTAGTTAAGTGGACTCTAGTTAAAGTGGGCCTATTCTCTAATATAAACAATCTGCTAAGCTGGTATAAAGTAACGGACTAGGTTTAGAAAGGGTACTTTCTAAATTAAGTTTTGTTATTGGCGTTGCTATAGCCTCGCCTATAAGTCGCCTGCAATTCGCTAGCACAACCAGGTTACGTTAGAGTGTGGCTTATATAGGATATTAATAAATTACGCTTCACCCTATATATATGCCGCAGTTCTTACTATAAGCGTTAATTTATTCTTTAATCCCTTAGGACGTCCTTTGCTCCGCTTTTATGTAGGTTATATTTTAGCAGTAGCGCTTGCTTTTCGCCTACGCTTTAGCTACGAGGCTAGGGTGTCCCGCTTGCGGTACTTATCTAGCAGTTATTAACAATTTTTAGGTTCTGTCTTGTATTTCCATTTATTATACTTATTCGGCCATCCTAGCCATTTAATAAGGTACTGTAGTTGTCTAGCATAATCCTAGTAGGCGACTATTACTTCTACTTCCTAGCTGCCTTTCTTAAGCTCTTCCACTACTAGGGGTTAAAACCCAGGGCGTGACCTGTAAGACTCTAGTAGGGAGATATAGAAGACTGGGTAGAGCTGTGCCATAGTAGGTGGGAGCTCTAGCTTATATATTTGCTGCCCTACGCGCTTTAGAATCTAAAATAGTCCTATAAACTTACAGTCAAGCTTCTTATAGGGACATTTTATACGGATATTTTTAGAGGAGAGTAGGACTTGTTTACTAACAGCAAAGTGCTTGGCTAGATGGTAACGATTGTAGTATTTTACCTAAAGCTTTTAGACGTATATTATTAACGCCGCCGCTGCCTTATATATAAGGCGCAGGCGTTATAGATGCGTCTCTATAAGTTGGACATTTATTAACTTAGACACTTCCCTACCTTGCTAGGCGTCTTAGACGCTATCTAGGACTCTATCTAGGACGTTTGGTAGCTGGCTATAGGTAAGCTTAATAGGGGAACGCTTTATTATGGTATAGACCTTAGAGTTATAGGCAAAGGCTGCTTCTTTAAGTAGGGAGGCCCAATTGGACTGTTCCTAGTTTGTAAATATGCGTAGGTATGCCTTAAGCTCCTAGTTCTGACGCTCCGTCTAACTATCTATCTATAGGTGGAATGCGGTGCTAAGTTTATATTGTGGAAGGGTATGGTGTCTCTCAGATAGGAAAGTCAAGGTGCTGTCTGTCTGTCTGTTTGTCGGTCGGTCGGCTAGTCGGTCGGTCGTAATCAGTTAGAATAAATCAGTAGAAAACAGTCAGTAAGAAAGAAAGAAAAGAATGTATTCCGTGAACTAGTGGGTGGTTGATATGTAAGGAAGAGGGAAGCCGAAGGCTCTATAAATATAGGAAAACGCCAAGATAGTAGGCGACGTCCAATCTACATCACCACAATATTAAATGCGGAGATAGTAGTACATAATGCTCTAGTACTCGCTTATAAATATACTACCCCTATTAGAAACAATATTATCTAGAGGCCCTATTTGCGCAAAGACTCTAAATAAGAGTTCTGCGAGTTGCGTAGTATTAATTATTTTACGCACTAGATAGTAGCGTACTAGCTTTATAAAATAGTCTATAAGGATAAGGACGGAGTTGTACTTTATACTATTAGGAGTCTTAGACTCTGGGAGATCTATATTAAAGTTAAGTAAATAATGCCACTAGGCTCTAGTGGGGACCTAAAGAGGCTATAGCTTACCATAAGGTTTATAGCGGCGCGATTTAAAGCGTTAATAGGCATTGTAGTTATCTAGGTATTTACAGAGGTCCTAGGTAAGGCTATTCTAAGCGTACTTCTACGCGATTACCTTAAAGGTATAGTTAAAACCATAGTGGCCGCCTATAGGATTGTTATAATTCTGCTTAAGGATCTCCTATTACAGTAGTATACAATTTAGCACCTAGACCTTATTGTTTTACCTTAGAAGTCCTTAATTATTAAGGGTGTAGTCCTTATTACTAGTAGGGACTCACCCCTAAGTTAACTAATTATATATAGAGCATATAAAGGCGTCCCTTTTTTATACTCCATAAATAAAATTAACCAGTGACTTAGGGGGGTGTTCTATAAACGCCATTTTAGCTAAGGCAGCTACTACTACCTCTTACTATAGCATAAGACTCTACGCAAAGTCAGTGCTAGCAAAGTAATGTACAATACGCAGGTGACTTACTGGGTTGTTATAGAGGACTGTAGCCTGGGCCAAGGGGTCTTCCCTAGGGTTAAGCGCTATTAGGCCGGTTAAAGTAGTCTTAGAGAGAATGGCAGGACGCTCTAGTCCGCCGGCGCTAAGTTTATAAGAGTCGCTTGTATGCTACACGCATGCTACTTACTAGTGTGGTGTAGTAGCACTAGGGCTGCCCACAAGGCCTATAACCTACAACTTTTGCTATAATATAGATAGCATAGTATTAAGGACTATCCTCTTACTGCTATCTTTAAAGCCTTTGGTATAATCTGGGCGCCAGGATAGTATATTAGTGGGATTTGCTTTACCTGGCTTATATTTAATCTTAAAATTAAACTTAGCTAGTTCCTTGGCGTACTAGGCCTAGCAAGCAGATAAGCTCTTAGTGGTTATAAAGTACCTAAGATTATTATAATTGTAGAGTACGCGCGTTATATATACGGCGTGTTTAAGGTAATGGCGCCATGTCTTAAAGCATTACACTATAGCAAGCAGTTCTTTGTTATGCGTATTATACCATACTTCTAGGCCAGTAAGCTTCTAACCGTAATAAGCAATTAGGTGCTAGTAGAGTTAATCTCCCTGCCCTAAAGGCTGTAGAAGTATACCGCTATAGGCATAGTCAGAAGTGTTAGTAATTACTATTAGGGGTAGATTAGGGTTAAAGTAGTAAAGTAGAGGAGCTTATATAAATATAGCGCGTAGCTTGCGGAATGCCTACTAAGCATTATTAGGCTAGGACTAAGGTTAATACCATTTAGTGGGCCCTTTTAACTTACGCTTCTGCTTCTTCTCCCCATCTAACGTTAGGTCGCAATGCGCCTATGCAAGATATACGTGTAGGGGGTATATAGTATCTAAGTAGTTCTAGATAAATCGCCTATAGAAGTTGGCAAAGCTAAGGAAGACCTAGATGTCCCTATAGGACTTAGGCTTAGGCTATTCCTTAATAGCTTTTACATGGGTAGGGTCCATTATAATACCCCTAGGGGTAATAATAAAGCCCAGGAACTCAACGTTCTTAGTATAAAAGATACATTTTAATAGTTTGGCGTATAGGCCCCAAGCGCGGAGCTATTACAGTACCTACTTAACATGCTTAACGTACTTATCCTTATTATTTAAGTAGATAAGAATATTATCTAGGTAAACTATATAAATGGTATCTACTAGGGTTTCTAGAGCTTTATAAATATAGCTCTGAAAAGTTATAGGGGCATTGGTAAGACCAAAGGGTATTACTAGGTACTTAAAGTGACCATAGCGTATCTTAAATACGGTCTTCCATTTATCTCCCTTTTTAATGCAAATTCTATAGTACGCATTATAAAGATCCAGCTTTATAAATATTTTCGCATGGCTAAGCCTATTAAAGAGTTCGCTAACCAGCGGTAGGGGGTACTGGTTTTTGATTATAATCTTGTTTAGGCGTCTGTAGTTAATATATAGCCGCATTATACCTTCTACTTTTGGTACAAAGAGGATAAGCGCTCTAGTAGGCGACTTACTAGGCCTAATCCAGCCCTTCTTAAGAGCACTATCTAGGTACTCTTATAAGATCTACAACTCTTTCTATAAGAGGTTATAGAGGGGTATTTATAGTGGCATCTTGCCTTCTTCTAAGTCAATTATATAGTCATACTTAGAGTTCTAAGGTAGTATACTTACTAGCTTATTAGAGAAGATATTAATCTCCTCTTTATATATATCTAGTAGGCCAGGGTCCATAGAGGTTAAGGCAACTATTATGTGGTAGTGTACTTCTAGGAGCCAGTAAAGAGAAGGGTGTGGCTAATATATGCTTCGCAGGTATGCTTATGCTAAGAGTGTATACAGCTCTACTGTAGTATACTTAATGGTTTTAGGGTTTTAATTACCTCCCCCCTAAGTTAAGGTAATCTGCGCCGGCACTAGAGGGCCTCTATAGGTACTCGCTGCCAGTAATAACAGGTCCTCTATTATATTCACAACCAGTGTCTCTATATCTAAAGGGTCTGCATAGGTACTTACTGCCAGTGACAACAGGTTCTCTATTATGGTTACAACCGGCATAAAAAAGGAGTCTTCTGGCCATAGCAAATAGACTATTTCACTAGCCTTAATATCTGCTAGGAGTGCATTAAGGGTAACTATCTGGAGGTATTTAGGGTCTAAAGTACCCTAGATAAATTATTTAGAACAGAAGCTAATTAATAGATCTGCTTCCACGAGCCAATCCTATCTAAGAACTATATTATAACTATTAAATAAGCCACCCTAAAAGGTCTGGGGGCCAATAGTACAAGGGGTACCCTAGAAGTCGCTAGTAGTAACTGTTAGATTATAAGTATCCCAGATTATTATCTGGTTGCTATTAAGGAAACGTGTAATAGGTTTACATAAATATAGCGCGTAGCTTATAGGCAGGTTAAACCTATAGACAACGTCTTAGTTAATAAGGTTAATTTGGCACCTATTATTATATAAGTAATATAGGCGGACTTCACCCTAGGGTATATCCATCGCAACGTGTACCATAATACATTTCTTCTCTCCCTCTATATTAGGGCCTAGTTGCAGTTAAGAGAGATATGCTACTAGGGCTTTAGGTTTTCTAAAGGTTGGCCTAACTTATCCTTACTAACTTGCTTCTAGTATTTTTTATAGTGGCTACCTATAGGTCTCTTTTAACTTGCGTGCGTACCACCAGCGTCTAAGGGGTTCTTTAGGCTATTTAGCTTTTAAGTAGTCTCCCCTAAAGCTTGCTTTAAAAAGCATCGCCCTTTTTGGATTCTGTTCCCTAAACCTAACTCTATAGAGCTTATACTACAACTACGCTTTATACGCGATAATTTGCTATTGCCACTTACGCGATCTTCCGCAAGCTTTATAGTATTAAGTAATTACTCTACACAGCGGATTTCGTTAAAGAGGTCCTTGGCGGTTCTTACCTATTAGATAAAGTTCTGGCGGAAGAGCTCTGCTTATAGGTAGGCTAGGAGATATAAGAACCAAAAGTCTACCTATTGCTTAGGATTAATAAAAGGGGTATATAAAAAGAGGTCCTCTAAGCTATATATATAAGCTAAGAAGACGTTAAACCTCTAGTTCTCCTTTATAACAACTATATAGTACGTAGTAGCGTTATTAAAGCGTCTTACTATAGGGTTCCTAATCTAGTCTTAGACCATAGTCTTAAACTCGTCCCATAGTAAAGGACCTTTATCTTTAGTGCCTAACCGGCAATAAACTAGTTAGGTAATTATCTTTTCTTTTATAAGACCTTTAATGGCCCAGCGGATACGTCGCTTGCAGTTATAGTCAGCATTATTAACCTTAAATTAGTTCTTAACTGCGGCAATCTAGCAGTTGAAATACTGTTAAGTAGTACTACTAATATTGGGTGGTGACTTCTTGACTAGGGCGTCAAGATTTGTTTGGCGTATGCGTTTACTACATAACTTATACTCTTTACTAAAGAGGCAACAGGAGGGCTTTGTTAAATTAATAATACTCTATAAGTTGGCTATTTTCTTAGCCAGCTTATCTAGCTCCTTTATGTTAGTAGTATTTAGTAAAACACTGGTGATCTTATTAAGCTCCTGTTAAGCCTAGATATATAAGTTAAACTAGTCTCTAGCGTTTGTAGGTGGCTAATTGTTTTAAAGTTTGGAAGGTAGCTTAGATTCTACTAGTGTATTTCTAGTATTTTCGTCTACACTAGATCCTAAGGCATTTAGCGGTTGTATCGTCAGTATACTACCGTCAGGTGTAGGCATTGGTTTTCTTTTTAGAGGCATCATGGAAAAATTAAACCAGCTGTCCTCCTAAGGGGATTAGTAAAGACTTAAATGTAAGGTGAGGATGTAGATAGGGAGCTCAATAATGGAATAATAGGGTATATTGTATAGACAGACAAATCCTTAAGGGAAAAGGAGGAGTCTGTGTGCGAGGTAGGAAGGGTTTTCCCTAGGTATGTGCAGCGTATATACCTTACGGGCGAGTTACCCCTGGGTCGCCCCAGGGTCGCCGGTACCTTGCGGCTATATAACTATCTACTCAGGTTTTACCTAACATATATTTCCCTATTTATAACATCCTTAAAGTATTATAAGATAATACTTAGACATAGATAGCTAAAATAACATAACCCTTTAATTAGCTGGGTTAAAGAAATACTAAAGTTATTACTTAAAAAACTATTTACCCTATAAATATATACATAACTATTTAAATTTAATATAATATAAATTGCCCTTACTATAAGCCTTAAACTAAAATAATAAAGCTATAACTACTAATAACGGTAAAGAATATAAAGATATTATACTAAAACCTCTTAAAATTTATATAATACAGGCCGCACCTTTTATTTTATTAGTAAAAATATAAGATTATAAAACCTTTACTATAATTATAGAAGATATTAAAAAAGCACTAGAACTAAAATAATATACTAATTCTTAACCTCTTATACCTAAAGAGTACTATAATCTAATTAATAAGTTTAAAAAACAATTTATAAACTAACTAGCCCTATACTAAGATAAGCACAATTTTAAGATAGAACTTAAGCCTAGTATAATACTAAAGTTTGGCCCGCTATATAGTATATTATAAGAAGAACTGCTTATAATGCAATAATACCTTAACAAGCATTTAGAAAAAGGATTTATTGGCCCTAATCAATCTCCATTTACCTTACTTATACTATTTATTAAAAAGCTAGGAGGAGGCTTAAGATTCTATATTAATTATTAAGCTCTAAACATAATTATAATTTAAAACTAATATCCAATTCCCCTAATTTAAGAGACGCTTAACTATTTAGTAAAGGTATAGTACTTTATAAAGCTTAATATAATTACTACCTTTAACAAAATCTATATATATAAAGGAGATAAGAAGTATATAGCTCAATGCAAAGGGTGCAAAAGGAACGTAACTCTAACGTCACAAAGTATATCAAGACACGCCTAAACAAACTATGGAGGGACCCTAGGGTGCCCTGTAGGAGAAGGAACCAACAACCCCAAAGTAGGGAAGATATATTAGGAAAACAGGTAGAGAAAGCAGAAGAAGAATAGTGCGGCGCTAGGGCCCAGGCCTATATAGAGGAGGAAGGGAGACGCGCAAAAGGCCAGCAAAGACAACAGCAAGGGAGAGAAAGGAGCCAAAGTAGAGCATAAAAGAGTACTAGAAAACCATCTACCGCAACACAATACTGGTTAGACCAACGCTGGAGAGACAAATAGGAGTCAAAGGTACAGAGGTAGACTTAGGCAAGGGGAACCTAAGCTATAGCATAGGTAATGCCATGGGGGGTAAATACCTAAGGGCTCCAAGAGGGCCTAACAAAGGCAGAAAATACAATAGCAACACTCTTAAGGACAGGAATAATAGGACTAAAAGATTGGCTTTACTAGGTGGGTGTCCCAGTAGGTAGCCCAAGGTGCGAATGTGGCTGGCTAAGACAGACACCAAAACACGTAATACTATTATGCCCCTTACGCACCAGCCAAGAAGCAATACTCTTAGCAGCTGGCACAGAAAACTATAATACACTGCTCTTAACACAGAAAGGCCTTAAGGCGGCTACCCGGTGGCTTATTGGCCAAAATGTGCTAGACTAGTTCTGGGTTGCAAAGGAAATAGCAATAGAAGGTAAAGGGGCGAGTAACAGGCGCCCCCTAATAACTCTATAGGAGTAGAGTATAGTGTGTAATACTAGCGCGTCCGTAGGTTTATTACAGCAGCAGTAGTTTCTAAGGAGGTTAAAAAGTAAGGTAGTAGAGCACCACTGGTAACTTATAGGCGACTTATAAGCGAGCCCTAAAAGGCGGGGAGACGGATTACGGGGTTTTCTTAAATAGAGTTTTCTCCCTATATGTATATAAGGAGTAGTCCGCGTGGGCCCAACAGGGGTCCG
>Ga0307507_10009310_pt1 | contig 13148 bp, 4 predicted proteins | sample 7_EM_MG_FD_207223 | JGI IMG/M metagenome (GOLD analysis project Ga0307507, IMG submission 207223) | Populus trichocarpa ectomycorrhiza microbial communities from riparian zone in the Pacific Northwest, United States - 7_EM | ecosystem: Host-associated > Plants > Roots > Unclassified | place...
AGCCATATCCCAACCACAATATTTATAATATATATGCTTAATGTAATAGATTCTTTAGGTAATTATATATTTATAAATATATACTATAGGCCTATATCTAGAGTATTAAGGGGCGAGATACATTGTTGTAAAACGTAAGTTAGATTTTCAACGGAATCTTCGTAGAAACTTAACCGACTACCTATATCTAACTTCTCATATAATAAAGCTATAATATTGCTATAACGTAGAGGCGATAGAGAAGATAAAGAGCTTTTACCTTATAGTATTTTAGAGATAATTAGACGTAGAGAAGTATATAAGGTATGGCAGTGAGGCAAGATCGCAATAGGATTTCGAAACTGGGCCAACTGTCTATAACTAACTTTTCGTAGAATAGAGCTATAATATTAATATAACGTGGAGGCGATAGAGAAGGTAAAGGGCTTTTACCTCATAGTATTTTAGAGATAATTAGATGTAGAGAAGTATATAAGGTATGGCAGTAAGGTAAGATTGCGACAAAAACTGACTGACGAGAAAATGCGACCGACGAGAGAATGCGACCGACGCGACCGACTATATAATATAGCCACAACGTCGTTATTTAATACAATAAATAGAGAATCTAAAGAGCTCCTACCTCGTAGTATTTTTATAATAATTAGACGTTATAAAAGGGTCGAGATACCGTATTGTGAAGAAGAGTCGTCGCCTAATAAGAAACATTGAGTTCCCATACAAAGGGCGCCCATAAGCTCTCAGACCCTTAGGGAGAAATTCCTCTCGGTATGATCTGATTGGCCCAGGAGTCCACAGGACTAGGGTAAGGTCCACAAGCGTAGCGCTAGCCCTAAGCACCACGCCGTGGCGCAATTTCTCCCCGGGGTCTGATTTATGAGATAACTCAAAGCCCTTAGGGGCCTAGACAATCAATCAACCCATTTCATCAATTTGCAGCCACCTTATTTTTTACCCTTCCTTACATCCTCCCTAACTTAGGAGGCACTGGAACGGCAGCTAGCAGAGGACCGTCGCCAGAACCAGACGACCGTCGCCAGAACCAGACAACCGTCGCCAGAACCAGACAACCGTCGCCAGAACCAGATGACCGTCCTAGAGCCAGACAACCGTCACCAGAACTAGACGACGATCTTTCAAACAACCAGCCAGCGAATACCACGAACGATTCAATTGATTAATCGAATTCGATATTGGCCCATCACCAAATCGAATCAAGGCCTCCTAAGGAGGCACCTTAGACGACCACCGTTCGAATGTACAGCTAGCGAACGGCCATAGAGAACGATCTGAATCAATTAGAGCCTTCAATCGGGCCGACCCCTCCCCCGAATTGAATTAGATACTGACATACGCAGGCAGGCAGGCAGGCAGGCAGGTAGGTAGGTGGATAGGCAGACAAGTAGGTAGGCAGACAGGTAGGTAGGTAGGCAGGTAGGAGAGGACCGTCGCCAGAACTAGACGACCGTCGCCAGAACCAGACGACTGTTACCAGAACCAGACGACCGTCGCTAGAACCAGACGACCGTCGCCAGAACCAGACGACCGACGCTAGAACCAGACGACCGTCGCCAGAACCAGAAGACCGTTACCAGAACCAGACGACCGTCGCTAGAACTAGACGACCGTCGCTAGAACTAGACGACCGTCGCTAGAACCAGACGACCGTCGCTAGAACCAGACGACCGTCGCCAGAACTAGACGACCGTCGCCAGAGCCAGACGACAACGACTAGCCAGCGAACACTATAAACGATTCAATCGATCGATCGAATCAAGGTAGTATAGACAGGTAGGCACAAACAGGGAGATGCTGACGGGTAGGTAGATGCAGACAGGTAGGCAGATGCAGACGGGTAGGCAGATGCAGACAAGTAAGCAGATGCAGACAGGCAAGCAGATGCAGACAGGTAGGCAGATGCTAACGGGTAGGCAGATATAGACAGGTAGGCAGATATAGACAGGTAGGCAGATGCAAATAGGTAGGCGATGTAGACAGGTAGGCAATACAGATAGGTAGGTGATGTAGGCAGGTAGGTAGATAGGCAGGTACTATAGGTAAGTTAATAGGTAGATAGGTAGAAGAGAACCATCGCTATATTATATTAAATTATCTAAAATATTATTATTTATTTTGCTAGCCTTATAAATAGCTTTAAACTAGCTTTTATTTATTTAAAATATGCTATTAGTATAAAAGAGGTAAATAGCTCTAAATACAATTGGAGTCGCCAAATGCGCAGATTACTGGCGGTTGCGCGCAGGCTGCGCGCAGGCTGCGTGTCAAAAAAACACGACATAGGCTAGTCGGTCGAGTTGCCAAATGCCCTCAACTGCGCGCCAATTGCGTCAACCACCAACCATTGAGGCCATTGGTAGGGTACCATATTTTGCCGATGCTGCTTACCTGTCTGTGCCTACCTGTCGTGCCTACCTATTTATACCTACCTGTCTATATCTGTAATTCGGGGGAGAGGTCAGCCCGATCGAAGGCTCTGCTTAATTTGATTGCGATTAATTATATTGATTCGAATCGTTCTCTATGGGCGTTTGTTGGCTATACGTTTGAACGGTGGTTGTCTGGGGTGCCTCCTTAAGAGGCCTCGATTCGATTTGATTTGGTAATAGGGTGATATTAAGGCTCTGGTTCGATTCGATTGATTGAATTAATCGTGGTGTTCACTGGCTGGTCGTTTAAACGATTATCGTCTGGCTGTGGCGACGGTCGTAGTTCTAGCGACGGTCCTACCTGCCTACCTACCTGTCTGCTTACCTACCTACCTATATACCTACCTACCTACCTGCCTGCCTCCTGCCTGCGTCAGTGTCTGGTTTAATTTGGGGGAGGAGTCGGCCTAATAGAAGGCTCTGATTGATTCGAATCGTTCTCTATGGCTGTTTGCTGGCTGTATATTTAAACGGTAGTCGTCTGGGGTACCTCCCTAGGAGGCCTTAATTTGATTTGGTAACGGGCCAATATTAAAGCTCTAGTTCAATTCGATCAATCAATTAATTGAGTTGTTTGTGGTATTTGCTAGCTGGTCGTTTGAACGATCGTCGTCTGGTTCTGGTAACGGTCGTCTGGTAACGACTCTGGTTTAAGCGACGGTCGTCTAGCTCTAGGACGGTTATCTTATTCTCGCAACGGTCGTCTGGTTTTGGCGACAGTCCTCTGCTAGCTGCCGTTCTAGTGCCTTCTAAGGTAGGGAGGATGTAAGGAAGGGTAAAAAATAAGGTGGCTATAAAGGGGTAACTTGGCAGAGGCACGTGTAGGCTATTGGGAATATAGCGGGGACCTGATAGTAGTGTGTGTTATGCGGAGCTGCGTGTAGAGCCTCCGTACGCAGAGCTTTGCGCAGAGCCTTTTGCAGAGCCTTTGTATGTATGTAGAGCTTTGTGTAGAGCTTTGTGTAGAGCTTTGTGCAGAGCTTTGTGTAGAACTTTGTGTAGAGCTTCGTACAGAACTTCGTGCAGAGCTTCGTGTAGAACTTCGTGCAGAGCTTCGTGCAAAGCTTCGTGCAAAGCTTCGTGCAAAGCTTCGTGCAAAGCTTCGTGCAAAGCTTCGTGCAAAGCTTCGTGCAAAGCTTCGTGCAAAGCTTCGTGCATAGCTTCGTGCAAAGCTTCGTGCAAAGCTTCGTGCAAAGCTTCGTGCAAAGCTTCGTGCAAAGCTTCGTGCAAAGCTTCGTGCAAAGCTTCGTGCAAAGCTTCGTGCAAAGCTTCGTGCAAAGCTTCTGCAGAGCTTCGTGCAAAGCTTCGTGCAGAGCCTCGTGTAGGGCTTCGTGCAGAGCATCGTGCAGAGCCTCGTGCAGAGCCTTAGTAGTATAGTATTGCGCTCTTTTAGCTCGCGTAGTGCTAGCATATAGCTCTAGGGTTTAGCTAATATGGCGGAAAGCTGGCGTATAGCTCGAGGGTTTAGCTAATATGGCGGAAAGCTAGCATATGGCTCGAGGGTTTAGCTAATATCCCTTTGTGTGGCAAAAGAGACTTTTCGTATTGGGCGCTTTGGGCGCTCTTGCTTGGGTTAGCATCCTGCAGGCACCCTAGCTAGCGTGATTTTATTAGCAAGCCTCACCAAAACGCATCAATATTGCGATGCCGACGAAATGCTACAGAAGGCCACCACAAAAAACACCTATATATTTTTTATTGAGGAAGTTGGGCAAAAAGCCGTGATGTGTGACGTCATGACTGTAGGTTTTTGCCCTTCCTCTATTAACCAGCTACTAATTATATAGGAAAATCCTCCATTAGAGTCCTCCCCCAAACTACCACCTATCCACTTTATACGCGTTCTTAACGTCAATAAGGATAAGCCGGTGAAGGACCAGCTTAAGGTTATAAGGGAAGACATGCTATATACGTTAAATAAGGTGTATCGAGTGCTACAAGTGGTTAAACGGTTCAATCAGCGGTTATTCAATATAGAGGATTAATTAAAGGCAGTAGAGGAGGGCTTAAAGGAGGTTAAAAAGAACACTACAGCAAAGGCTTAATTAGCTTTGGAGTCTCAATATTAGATGGATAAGGAAGTAGAGGACTTAAAATAGTCACCTAGTCGTCGCCTACTAAATAAAAGTTGTTAAAGCACCGAAGGCACAGAGGAAGCCTACAGGTCTTATATTTATATACTATTTACCTAATCTTTGTTATAAGCTTCTTTACCTCCTTCCATCTACACATCCAGTACCTTGGTGGGCCCTTATAGCCTTATTTCCTTGTAAAGCTTTTAGTAGAGCGGTAAGTTCGCGTCTTACACAGTTAAATTATAGGTAGTGGGGTTTTAGCGATGACATAGGTGGTTCTTTAATTTGTTCTAATATTTTTATAACTAGGCCCAATACCAGGTTAATATTGCCCATATTTTAGTAAGCTTTAACGAAGAAGATGCTTAGTATTATACTTACTTAGGCCCATCCGCTGACTGCCCATAATAACAAGGTTCTATGCCAATCGTATACAGAAACGGCGGTAGGTTTAGAGGGGCTTCCTTAACATCCAGAAGATCTTTTTACTAATAATATAGGCGTTGATTATAGCCGCATTAAGCGCCTAGAAGAATAAGAGTAGCTAGGTGCGCATAGTAGTAATCTAGGTGGTATAGTAGCTTCGAAGTTGATTATAAATATCAACGCCGCCTATCCAGTTATTGTAGTCAATAGAGAGCCTAGGAAGCGTTAACTTCTTAATTAAATTATTACCCCAAACGTCAGCTACCAGCTTCTTAAGAAAGGAATTATATACCTACGGCCAACGCCGATTAACTTCGTTAACGTCCTTATTGCCGCATAAGTAAGCTGTCGTCAAAAACCGTACCAAATTCTTGTCCTGCCATATAATTAAAAGCACCGAATTAACTACGCCAACGACTACTCCTGTAATAAAATTAAACGGTAGCCTTTCCTTTCTTTTATTAGCTCTTTTATGCACCTCTAAATAGTCCTTTAAGTTTAATTAAGCCATACCAGCTGCAGCAATTCTGAGTCGTCGAAGCACCTGGAGCAATGGAATATTCGTAAAGTAGTTATCCAAAAATAGGCAAAATCGGCGAGTCTAAAAAGGAAGCTGTTAAGTAAGGTAGAGGACACACTTAGAGGTCTTTAAGAGGACAATATCTTAATAGTCTATTTAAGAAGGAAGTCTAAAGAAGCAGCCAGGTAAGGTAAATATAAAGCTATAGTAATACCCATATTAACAAAGGCTTAATATCTTAAAGCCCTCAGGTACTGGCTTACCAGGCAATTTAATTATAGCCGCGGATTGTCTAGTAAACCTTACTATTATCTTATTAAAGCTAACCATAGATCTAGGTATAACGTACTTCCTAAACGCCTCGCCCAAGGGAGTTATTAACGGCTTAACCTTCTTAAAAACCTAACGTTTGACACCCTCTGATGGAGGTAGTAAGACATAGAAGAAGCGCTTAAGTTACTCCCATCTTTTTTGGCCCATAAATAAGCTAATTAAGTGTTTAGGATATTTAGGATCTATAGCCCAAAGCTCCCGTACTTAGGTAACTTTAAAGACGCCTATATAGATAATAAGTCCTACCCAAATTATCAATTTGCCAGCAGAGGTCTCCTTCCACGTCTATAATTGTTTACCGGCATGTCATCCTAATTAGTGATATTCGCTAGCTTTTTAAGACGCTACATATAGGTTTGTGTTAACCGCGAGCTTCTTAAATATACTAATACTAAAGAACAGTAGAAATACTCAAATTGGTAGGTCCTATCTAGATCTATATCTACCAGACGCTATACCAATCTAATCTACCAGTATACAATAAGCAGAGCGCTTACTACCCTTATTTTAATTAGAAAGATTATTAGATTTAACACCTACGTTAAAGCCGCCAATAGGCTTACCAGCACGCCAAGTAGCGAATATTAACTCATCTAGAAGGTTAACAACTTCAAGATCTAGTTTAGGAATAGCGGCTATAGGCTCCCATAAAGTAGAAACGGGAGGAAGGCCTATTCTTATAATTGCTTCAGCTAATAGCTCTAGTAGTTTAGTCTTATCTACCTTATCTACCTCACCCTCAGCAGCCTCGCCGCGGGCCTTAAAAACAGCTCCTAATTCGTCCTCAATATCCTCCATCTGGCTGCTTAGCCCAGCCTCCTTAATATCCTCAGTCAGCACAACTGCCTACTACGTAGCTTCTGAAGCCACTAAAGCCTCTAGAGGCTGTACAACTACTACCAACAAGCTATCGTGTGTATACTACGTCGCTTAAAAGGATTGTAAATAGGACTCCCAGGCTTAAGGTGCTTTTAGAGGCTTTAAAGGCCTTAAAGGCTTCGGAGCCGAAGACGCACAACGTTTTTTAGGCGGTATAAGGACAATATTTTATCAACAATTCAATAATTAAATAGACGGCGACAAAACTAAAGCTTTTTAATCAAACTATACCAGATTATAGGCTTCCTGGCCACGTTGCTGCTGTTCACCACAATATCCAAGCGTCAGTGAGGCGCCAGCACCCTTGCCGCCAAGCAATCGCATTAACCAGAGGCTTCAACACCAAGCTCTATACAGTATAGAGCCTCTAGATTGGCTTATGAGGCGTGCATATACAAAAAGTCCAAGAAAACTTGCCACACAAAGGGATAGTGGAAAGCTGGCCCCTGGCCTAAAAAATACTTTTAGCGAAACTAAATTTCCTGCGCCACTCCCCGTTTTCCTGACGACTCCTTCTGGCTTTTTAATAAATAGTACGGGTAAGGCAAATGGAGATTAACTAGGGCGAATAAATTCTTTTTCCAGATACTTATTAAGGTATTATTATATTATAAGTAGTTCTTCTTATAACATACCGTATAGCGGACCGAACTTTAGTATTATGCTAGGCTTAAGTTCTATCTTAAAATCGTGCTTATCTTAGTGCGGGGCTAGTTAGTTTATAAATCGTTTTTTAAACTTGTTAATTAGATTATGGTACTCTTTAGGTATAAAAGGTTAAGGATTAGTATATTATTTTAGTTCTAGCTCTTTTAATATCTTCTATAGTTATAGTAAAGATTTTATAATCTTATCTTTTTGCTAATAATATAAAAGGTGCGGCCTATATTATACAAATTTTAAGAGGTTTTAATAAAATATCTTCGCATTCTTTACTATAATTGGCAGTTGTAGATTTATTATATTAGCTTAAGGTTTATAGCAAGGGTAATTAATATCATGTTAAATTTAAATAGTTGTGTGTATATTTATAGAGCAAATAGTTTTTTAAGTAATAACTTTAGTAGTAAGTTATATAGAACTTTAGTGTTTCTTTAACCTAACTAATTAAAGGGTTGTATCGTTTTAGCCATCTATGTCTAAGTATAACTTTATATTGCTTTAAAGGTATTATAAATAAGGAAATGTATTTAAGGTATTTACCTATCCGCATTTTTACTAGAGCGTAGTGCGTTAGTTTACTATATATTAAGAGTTTACTATTAAAGCCTTATAGGCCTTAGGGCTTATTAAGTTTCTTTAAATTTAGGCGTTAAGTTTTCGCGTAGTTTATATTAATAAAGCCTATACTAGTAGCTCTACTATCTATTAGGATTTATACTTCCTTCTATTTTTTAAGTATTTAAATTTTATTAAGTATATTAGGGGAGTTATATTATATATTAGCGCTAAAAGAGCCTAGATACTTATACTCTTCTACCTTTTATCCTAAGGCGCGACTTAGCCTTAAAATAATTTGTTTTTCGAGTTAACTAAGGGTAAGATAATTTATAGCGTCTAAGTACGATTTATAGAATAGGTATATCTTAAGGAATGGGTATAATTTAAGAATTAGAAGGAACTACAGCGGACCTTTTTAAAAAGGTAAGTTTGGCAATTCCTTTAAATATATCCCTTTTTACCATATCCAAAGCATTCTTTATTTATGGCTTAAGTTCTTTATTTATTAGTTCCTAAGGGTATATAGAATTAAGCGGCATTAAGGTCTATAGGGTTATATATAAGGCTTTTAGGTTTTAGAGACAGGTCGCGCTTTAAGGTATATACTAGTTTTGTAAAGCCTTAAATATAAAGTGTATTTAGCTTTAGAGAATAAGTCTATTTATTATATTAAAGGTCCTTATTAATTTATTAACGTATTATAGCAAATTTGGATAGGTTTTTCGGCAGTCCCCTATCTACTAACTAGGCTTTAATTTTATCCAAAATAGCTTATTAAAGAGTAGTAACTCTAATGGCTTTATTTTAATCTAGTTTACTAAATAGGCCTAAAAATTCCAAAAAGAAGCTGGTAAAGTCTTAGTTCTATTATTATAGGTTTTTAAGTTTAGTAATAGCTATATGTTTACGGCTGGCGTTATTATATATTTGTTCTAATAGGGAGATAAAGATTTTAAAATTAATAAAGGTGCTATTACGGAAGAATGGATTTATAGTTTATATAGCGTTCTTATTTAAATAAGACATTCTATAGCTAACCTTACTAGCTTTAGTAGGGTATTAGTTAGAGTTTATTAGTAGTAACTCTTTAATTAATGTCTGATACGGATCCTATCTAGGCCTACGCAGACTACTCCGTACACAAGGGAAACTTATAAATTAATAGGAAGAAAACCCTTATTGATATAGGGGACGGAAAAACCCTATAAGCCACCTCAGTAGGATAAAAAACCCCTACTTTGCCATGTCCGTCCGTAGCAGCGGCCCTGCGGGCCTACAGCTACGTACTATCCTCCTTGGATATTCAAACTCCTTAGGAACCACTACTTCCTTCTCTAGCTTATCTAAGCTAGGGTTTACTACATCCTAGCTAGGCCTTGCCAATTAATTGCTGTGCTTTACTTTATTGTTTCCTATGCCTTAACCACCCCCTATATGCTATCTCTTATTAACTATTACCCTATACGCCATGCCTCCCCCCCCTTAAAGCTATTAAAGGCGTAAGGGGGATTTATCTATAGCTATAATACCAAAAAGCTAGCGGGATATTGTGTACTATATACTAGGTGTCTTTATGCCTAGGCCCCAACCAGGCTCTCCCTAGAATAGCCAGTTATAGGGAGGAGACAAAAAACCATAAGGTTGCTGTCCAGGCTGCTAGGCAGTATTACGGTAATAGCAAGTGACTATATGCTCCGCGGGTAATCGCCCTGGGGGTTAGGAGGGGCCGTATATTCGCTCATTCGTTCGCGCTTAACCGTCCGCCCGTCCGTTAATATGAGGTCGTTAATGCTTTCTATTAGGGGTAAGGGGATAATATCGAATGCTATACATCTATGTTGGATCGTACAGGTGCCTTAATAGAGTACCGTAGTAATAAGCTGTTATCGTAAAGGGGTACCAACAGTGGTGGTTTTCGAGATCTTACTATTTGAAAACTTTTCACCACCGCCCTAACGCTCACAACCACCACCACGAAGTCGTATCGCATGCTGTGCGACGTCTCTGCGTTGGCTCTGGGTCTGAACTTCGAAGACCTAGGTTCGTAGCCGTCACCACGTATAGGTGCAGAGTCCGTTTTCGACGGCCAGTTAGAGTTTATTAAAAGCTTAAGACGGAGCTTGGTTATAAAGTGTCAGAATTAAGCGAGAGATGCTGACTAAGCTCTGGACAAGTCGCGAGAGCGAGCTCTGTATGTCAATCTAGATAGACATTAACCGCATCTACTGTATCACGAATCAATCAATATTTATCGTCTGCGTCATCTCTATCATCAAATAGACCCTCAAGACACCTCTGCTGTGACCTTATAACCTTGTAATTCCAACAGGTTATGAGCCTGGGTAGCGACACCTCTCCTAACTCGAAAATTGACCCCAAAAATGACCTTCTCTACCTTAACCTTAATGACACCTATATACGATTATAAGGCCGGTAAAATCGTCATTTTTAATAGAGATAACTTTGCAGACTAGGAGTGTACCTGCGAGGCAGCCCTAATCATGTTAAAGGGCTAGGATTTTATCACTAGTGCAAAGAACCCAAATTAAGTTAATTCAGCTGACGGAAGAAGAAGATAAGGGGAAGCAAACAAGATCATCTATAATTTAATAGGAGACGACCATCAGGAAGAGATGCGTGCGATAATAAAGGCGTACAATATTTAAGGAATATAGGAAAGAATAAAGAAGTTTAATAAGGCTAATAACAAGGTCTATATCTCTAGACTCCATAGAGAGTTCTATAGTACTACATTCAACCCTATAAAGATGCAAATTATTAAGTTCCTCTAAATACTTAATTAATTTAAAATCAATCTAGCCTTAACCCCTTAAGCACTTACCAACAACAATATTAAAGAGTAGCTTCTCTTGGCCCTCCTAAGCGATGTTATATAGCAGAATGCGAAGACCTAGTGTCTACAAGACAAACAAGACCTTAAGAGCTATATTACCCTTCTTTAGGAGCAAGAGACTGCTCTCCCTACACAAGTATAAAATGCAGCACTTGTATATAAGAGGAAAGACGAACCTAAGGGGAAAAGAGGAAACTAAGGTTAAGGTTAAATAAGGGGCAGAGGCCGTGCTAGTAGATTTAATTATTCCTTATTACATTATCGCCATAGCTTATTATCTTAAGTAAGTAAAGAGCTAAGATAACCAAAAAGAGACAAGTACAGAGTATACTATTAGAAAGGTTACTACCAGAAAAACTATCCCCTACTTAAGCAATTCCAATTCAACAACGCTAGAAAGATAGATTAAGGTACTTTTAAGGCAGAGAAAGTAGGGAATATAGTAATAGCTAAAAAAGAATTTAACAGTAATTTAATCTACCTTAACCCTAACCCTAAATGTGCTATGCTTACAATAACATCTCTAGCTTGGGCTCTTAACTTAGGAGCAACTAAGTATTTTACTAGTAACTAATCAGACCTAACACACTTAAAGAGATGGAATACGCCATAATAGGTCTATACTATAAATAGGACCGTTGTCCCTACTATAGGTTATAGTTAAGTTTAAATCGGTACCCTAAAGCTAAAAGACATCTAGCTTATACCTTTATTTAAGTTAATTAAGCTAATCTCAGTAAGGACTCTTACTTAAAAAGGCTACTTAATTATATTTAACCCAGACAATCAAGCTACTGGCAAGCATAAATTAGGTATAACATTTAAGGCCACTATAAGGAATAACCTCTACATGCTATAAGAGCATTAGGAAGCATTTAATGCGATAATAAAAGCACACAATTTATAACCAAACGTTAGTAAAATAGATGCTAAGCTATAGCACCGCCAAACTGGATATATGAATTATAGTGACCTGTTTAAGCTACAGCACTCCTCACTAGGCATAAAGCTTAAGAAGAGAGCAGTACTAGTTAGCAAGAGTATGTGCGAAGCTTATCTAGCTAGGAAGATATAAGAAATATTAAGCAAGAAGACAATTAAGCGCAAGAAGATATCTGGTTAAGGGCTATACCTAAATACTATAGGACGAATCAGTACATTAATTAGAGGTTATAACTACTACCTACTAGCCCTAGATAACGCTATACACTATACTTAGGTTATTCCTCTTAAAACCCTCTAAACTAAAGAGGTACTGCCATATATTAAAGAGATTATCGCAAGGGCAGAGAGGTTCACTAGTAATAAAGCTATATAGATTTAAGCGGACAATAAAAAGGGGGAGTTCGGCTGTAGATTTTAAGACAAACTAATACCCTAGGGTATTAACTTTAAACCTTGTCCGCTATACAAGCACTTATATAATGGCGCAATTAAGCGCGCGATCTATACAGTCAACTACAAAATAAGGTCACTTCTATTTTAAGGAAATATACCAGTTAAACTCTAGTACTATACAGTTAAGCATGCTGTCTAGATCAAGAATTAAGTACCCACCTTAGCACTTCTATTTGATAACAAGTATAGTAGTGCTATTATACCCTACAAGGCATATACCTAACAAGTTCCTAACTTAAAGAATCTAGTTATCTTTAGGTATCACGCTAATTTAATTAATACGCTTAAGAAACACCCTAGGAAGTATAATTCAAGAATAAAACCTAACTACATTTTTATAGGGTTAAAAGGGAGTAGTTAATTCAAAATAATAAACCTACATACCCAAGCAATTAAGCTATTTAGAGATACTAAAGTAAACAAGTATAGGTTCCCTTATAGAGCACCTTAGGTGCAAGCTACAAGACATAGTAACCAAGTAGGCCGCTTAGATTAAGTGGGAAGCCTAAATTAAGATTAAACGGGATGCTTAAATTACGCTATAAGCTAAGCCGTAAACTAACCTATACCTCCCCCTACTACCTTAAATGTGTTAATAGAGACTCTAGTTGCGAGAACTATAAGTAGGCTAAATAGTAACTAAGTAGGCCGCTCTAAACAAGTAGGAAGCCTAGGTTAAGACTAAGTAGGCTACTTTAATTAAGTAGGAAGCCTAGGTTAAGATTAAGTGGGATACTTAAATTAAGGTAATGCTAAGGGTGGGACGCCTATATAAAGCATATTGATACGCATTCCTTATACGCAAAGAACAAGGTCTGGAAGGTTACCAAATATAAGGGTTTTTAATAATACGGTGGTTTAGTTAGTAATAGCTATAAAAGCTGTTTACCTAGAAGCTAAGAATACTACCTCTATAGGAGCACCTATAGCACCTTTTAACGCTATTAAGTTAGATTAGGCCTTAAGGGAGGACGCTCCTAGCTAGATAAAAGCTA
>Ga0307507_10009311_pt1 | contig 13148 bp, 3 predicted proteins | sample 7_EM_MG_FD_207223 | JGI IMG/M metagenome (GOLD analysis project Ga0307507, IMG submission 207223) | Populus trichocarpa ectomycorrhiza microbial communities from riparian zone in the Pacific Northwest, United States - 7_EM | ecosystem: Host-associated > Plants > Roots > Unclassified | place...
TAGTTAGTTATATAGGTATTATATAAAGAGAAGATTTTACTTATAGTCTAGTAATATTATTAGAGAACCTCTTATATAGTAGGACGAGAAGTATACTAGATAATTATATTTCCTAATTCCTAATAAATGATAATATTAGTAGAATTTAAACTTATAATCTATTATATTTAAAGTTAGTATATATATTAGATCCCGCCGCGCTTATAATAAGTTTATAAGTACTATTACGATGACGATGTATTACATGCGAACGCTAGATGAACAAGCATCAGATTTGTAGAATTTATAGCTACATACGGCTGTCGTGGAGACTCAAGAGGATTGCTGGAGAGCTCAACAAGCATGCAGCTGCGGGCGAATCTATATAGGGGCAATTGGGGCGGACAAACTATCTGCCAAGCGATATCAAACAAGGAAAGGAAAGCTACGCGTCTAGCGTAGCACGTGTCGCGGGCAGTCCCGTGACAAGTACTTACTGTTTTTTTAGCTGTATAGTAATATGGAGGCGGGATAAGTTATATAAAGGCGGGGATATATATTACGGGGTTTTCTTAAATAGAGTTTTTTCCCTATATATATATAAGAAGTAATCTATATAGGCCCAACAGGGATCTGAATTAGACGTTAAGTACTAAATAATAATATATATTTATATACACTATCTATACGTCTTTATATAAGCATTTTCTTCCTTTATTACTATATAAGTATATTTATAAATTAAGGAGACTTATTTTAAGATCTATATAAAGGCTTTGTTAAAAGAATAAGGATCTATTAGTAGCTAGTAAACTAGAATTCTAAAATAAGGACTAGAAGAAGGTTAAGGAAAGGATATATTTATATATATAGCGCCAAGGCTTTAGCAAGCCCTTAACTAGAGTTTATAACAGTGCCGTAATAATCTATATTATATAAGTAGTTAAAATTAAACTAATATTAGCTTTAGTTTTAACGCCGCTTAAAAGGGTAAAAAATATATTAACTTTAAAGTGTAACGGAGCCTTGTAGTAGGAACTATGGTAGACTCGTTAATAGGCTAGGTGTGTAGATACCAAACGTGGTCAACAACGTAATAACAACTGGTGGAGTGGTTGCCTAACAGATTAACTCTAATTGTATTCTAAGATTTACTATAAAGAGAGAACTATCTAGGTAGGGACTGTGGTCCTTTAAATACACAACTATACGCCTAAGAAATCCCTTCGCTATGTAAGGTACGTGTTATACGTGTTATACGTAAACATACACTACGTACACCGCGTATACCGCGTATAACATTATATAACTTACTTACCATTCCTCGTTACATGGTTCTATAGGCTCTATCCTAGACCGTGCTTATATTAACTAACTAGCTTATTCCAACTTTTTCCTAAGTAGTTATAATATTGTACTTAAAGCGTCCGTAACACTATCTCCCTCCTCTTTATCTTCGTCCTTAAAGATTTCTAATATCTCTAAGTCGTCTACTAGAGGTGTAATGTCCGTTTAATTAATTTGGTTAATATCCTTACTTATTATGCCTAAAGTCTCTTCTTCCTTATAAGCGCAACGGCGTGCTCGTACTGCTGCCTCTATACTATCGCTTAGTAAAGTTATATCCCCTTCGTGTTCTTATTATGCGAAAGAGGGGTTAGTCTATGTTGCGATCGCGGCTCCTTCCGGTCGCCAACCTTCCTCCTATTCTAAGTATACGAAGTTAAACATGCGGTCGTCCTGTAACGTGCGCGTTATTTCCAACGCTAAGTATACGCGTCCTATTACTCATAATAACCTTCTAGTTCCTTTGTTGATCTTTCTTAGGGTCTTATATTTAATCTACTGCTGCGAAGCTTAAGTTAGAGCTAGTGGCTGCCCGTGCCAAGCTCTATTATTCTTCCAAAGAGACTGCCCTAGCCCTAGAGGCTCAGCGTCGCTCCTTTAAAGTTCAACAAGCTACCTTTGCTTGGTTAATCCATCTTAAGAAAGTTTATAAGAAGGTTTGTTCTAAGGAGTAGAAACTTATTTAATAGGGTTTGTCTAAGCTAGGTAATAAGAGAGTAGTGTCTCTAAAAAAGGAAACAACTCTAAGTAATGTGGTAGTTGCTCTTCCTAGGTCCCCCTTAGGTAACTCGTCCTTTGGCGATCCTTTTTTAATGCTTCCTAACCTACTTTTTTCTAATACTCCCATACCTTTCCCATAGCGTTCTTTAGGTTGCTTAGTGGTTCCTAGGTAGTCTTACTATAGCCTATCTACTTTACTTTATACTATATTTTATTATTAAAATCCTTATAACTGATAATCTTTAAAACTTGCCATTTATCTTCCTCTTATCCTCTATACGTGTCTTATTTATAGACCGGTAGCTTAATATTCCTGTATGCTAGCTCTAGTATTGCAATATGCTATACAGAGTAGATCTTTATTTTAGTTAATAGGTCTAACTTAAACGTAACTAGTGAAATCCTCTGCTTGATTTTAAAAGGTCCTAGTCTAATATAGTCCAACTTTTTGCTTAGTCGTCAACTCTTAAAAATTTTATATAGTAGCTATACTTTATCTCCCTTCTTAAGATCTAGTCCCTTAGATCTCTTAGTATTATAGTACCTTTTTATTCTTTCTTATACTAGTTTAGCTATTTCCATAAGGTTTATATAAAGATTTATTAATATCTCCATTCTTTCTTTAGCTGTACTACTTGTCTTTTTTACTTAACGTGGCGATAATAATGTTCTTGGCTTATAGCCGTAATTCGCCTTAAACAGTAATGTCCCTATTCTTTCTTATAGTGTTGTATTATATATAAACTATATAACTAGTAATAACAATACCTAATTGTTTTGTGCATAATTAATATAATGCCTTAGATACTATTCTAGCGTCTAGTTTAGTCTTTCTATTTAACCGTCTGTCTATAGGTAATATATAGTTGACGTTGCTGCTTAAACCCCTTGTTCTGCTAAGAATACTCCCTATAACGCTACTACGAATCTATCCGACACGATCTTGCCTAGTGCTCTATATCTTGCAAACACTTCTTTAATATAGATTCTAGCTATATCTTCTACGGATATTTCTTCTGTATATGCTATAAAGTAACCCTACTTAGTTAGTTTGTCTACTGTTACTAAGATTATGTTATAATCTTGTCTGGTAATAGATCTCTTAACTTTAGTAACTTAACAATAAAGTCCTATAATATAAATTCCTATAGTCTTTCTAGTATTTCAATAGGTTATAGCCGTCCGTATGGCTTATGCCCTATTAGTTTATTTCTCTGGCAATCTAGATATTCCTTTATAACTTATCTTGCTAGTCCCTAGATTCCTTAAATAATATACTCCTCTTGAAGTCTTAATACTAAGCCTATAGCTCTATTGTGTCCTTGCGTTATTCCCTTATAGAATTCTCTAACAAATTCTTCTGCAATACTCTTTGGTACATATATAGCTTCTCAATGCTCGTATTGCTCTAAGTCTAGATCCTCACTCTATGCTTCTTGGATCTTCTAAGACCATGCACTCTCTAGTGCCCCATAGGTCTATTCTTCTCTAATTACTATAATCTTAGGATAGTTATACCTAATTAACCCGTCCTTATCTTTGTGTAGCATTGCCCCTAATGGTTTTTTATTATTCTATAATTTAGCTTTTCTACTAAGTGCGTCTGCCCTTATGTTATCTATTCCCTTAGTATGCTAAATCTCAAAATGGTATTCTGCAAGCATTTCTGTCTATCTAACCTGTCTTCGGTTTAGTTCCTTTGTCGTTAGGAACCCTATTAGGTTTTTATAATCTATTTTAACCATAAATGGTTTTTCTGTACCTTATAAGAATGCTCTTTATTCCTTTAACGCTATAACTATACCTAATAACTCCTTATTATAGATGTCATAGTTTAGTTCTAGTGGTGTTATTTTCCGACTATAGTACGCTACTAGATGCTATGCGTCCTAATGTTTCTATAGCAAACATACTCCTAGTGCAAAGTCTAATGCATCTGTTTCCACAACCGTCTCTAACTTTGGTTAATAGATTTTAAGGATTGGTTCCTAGGTAAACAACTCCTTAAGTTCTTTAAACAACTTCTTTTGCTCTATTCCCTATACCTACAGTTCTTCCTTTTTTATAAGTCTTATAAATGGCTTAATACTTTTTAACTATTATGCTATAAACCTCCTATAGTAGTTGCAAAACCCTAGGAACGATCTTAACTACGTAACGTTCTCTGGTTCTTACTAACTTACTATAGCTTTAACTCTTTTTAGGTCTATACTTAACTTGCCTAGCTTAATAATAAATCTAATAAAATCGGTCTTCCTAGTAAAGAACTCGCATTTCTCAATTGCTACTAGTATTTGTTCTTCTTATAGTCTCTTTAAGACCCACTCTATATATTCCCTATACTCTTCCTCAGTCATTAAATAGATAATAATATTGTTAAAGTATGCCATAATAAACTTATTAAGGTGTTTATCTAATACGCTGTTAATTCGCTTCTAGAATATTACTGGTGTGTTTGTAAGCCCAAATTGTATAACCAATGGTTTATATAGTCCTTCCTTTAACCTAAAGGCTGCCTTCCATTCGTTACCTTCCTTAATTCTAATCTAATAGTATGCCCATCTTAGGTCTATCTTTATAAAGATTTGCGCATTGCCTATCCTGTCTTGGATTTTGCTAATTAAGGGTAAAGGATACCTATCCTTTCTAGTAATGCTGTTTAACTGTCTGTAGTCTATATATATCCTAAGTTTTCCGTTTTTCTTTAGGATAAACAGTACTAGATATCCTGCTGATAACTGCGATGGTCTAATATATCCCTTTTATAAGTTCTTCTAGACAAACTCCTTAAGCGCTACTAACTTAGTTTTAGTAAGCTTGTAGGTTAGAAAGAACCTTAGACTTATTCCTAGTTCTAACTCTATCTTATAGTCCCACGCTACATATTCTAACAGCTTTTCACTTTTTGGTAACTATAACTTTTTACCATACTTATGGTATCTTTTTGGTATATAACTTAAGCCTCGCTTAGTCTCTTCATATATTACTCTAACTTAGTACTATACCAACTTAGCTTATTATCTTATCTTACATTATTAAGTATCCCTAATATTAACCTGACCTATAATCCAATCAATCCTTAGATTATATTCCTGTAACTAAGGTATTCCTAGTATTACCTTATCCTTCCCTAATGGTAGGATATTAAAAGATATCTGGACTTATCTTCCTTTAATAGTTATCTAAATAGGTCCTATTTTAAGATTAATAATACCTCCTCCATAGGCTATCTAATCTCCTAAAATTATTATTAGTGGATATAGGTGCTCCTTCTGTCTATAAGGTAGCCCCATCCTTTTTACTGCTGCTAGTAATATATAGTTTCTTATTACTCCACTATCTATTAATGCTTTAAACTGTTAATCTTACCACTTAATCCTTAAATTTAAGTGTTGTCCTTAAATTCCTTTAAGGGTCTAAGGCTTTACTACTAGTTCCCTCTGGTCCTATAGGCCTCCCCTTTTCCTAACTATTAGCTACTAGATCCTGCCTATACTTGGTCTAACTTAGGCTAATACTTAGTTTATTTCTTTTCCTCTACATACTATAGATAAGTATTCTCTAGACAATTCCACCACTATTATCTATTTAGGCATTCTTCCGTAAGGAATCTTCCTAGTTAAAGTGTTAAGTCCCCCTAGCTTTATACTTCCACTAGGTGCCAACCATATATATACTTAGCGTCTCTATACTTCTTTTTATCTGGTACCTAATATATCCTTATTAGGTACTTCTAACTTTTATCCTTTAGTGCTCTATACATGTTACATATGTTATCTATACAAGCTATCCATAATAGTGTATAATGCGCTAAGTAACTTGGGTTAACTCTAGGTTTATCTTTGTCGCTTAGTTTAAACCTCTATCTAGCCAACCTAACTGATAGTCTTTTATTTGCGAGTATTGAGATTTATCTCTTACTTCTCTAGTCCCTAGATCCCTCTTCTAGGTTCCTTAATATTATAATTAATACTCCTTTAATATAACTTATGCGTTTTTCTGTAATGGGTTAGTCTTAGATAACTTTTTCGTCTAACCATATATAAAAGTCTTCCCATTTATTGTTGTGTCGTTGCCTATACCACTTTCCGTATAACTGGTTTAGTATATATAGTTTGTCTATAAGAAAGTACCTTATTATCGCTCCGTTGTAATATCCTTTGGTGTGTCTTTCTTTAAATCTAGTTGGAATTGTTACAGTGCTGTAATGCAAGTAGGCTAAATAACTACATTGTGGTATAAAGAGGAGAAGGAGGTGAAAGGGGGTATTGTATATAAATAATAGGGTCAGCCGCCAAGGCGCTAGTGGTGGGCTAGCTAATAGTAGGAAACAGTATGAGACAGTACGAGACAGTATGCGTTAGGACAGTGCCGTAACAGGAATCCCTAAATCCTCTTCTTGTTCCAGTTCGTTTAGCCATTTTACTCTAGGCGTGCCTGCCTTAGGCCTATTGGTTACTCTTCATATAGGTGCTCTGTCCCTTATACAACCTAGCATAGCTAATCTCTAATCTAGCTTTTGCTCTTGCTATATAATGATTCTTACTCTAAATTTATCTATAGTTTCTTACTTTCTACGTCTTACAGCTAGATCCTTAAAGTTATCTTACTTTTTAATCTTAGTATTAACTTTTTAATCTTTAGGCTAAATACTGCGTTTACCTGGAATTGACGTTCTTATTTATTCCCCAAACTTATAGTTCTTGAACTTGCGTTCTATACTTATTTGTTTGTCTTTAAACTAAGTCGCTACCCTTTCCCATTGGTTTTCGTCCGTTATAGGTTCTTAAGCTGTCCTTGTTGCGTCTTGCAAGTCTAGAGCCTTCCTTATCTCTTCTTAAGAATCTTAGAGCTGTGGCCTTTTGCCTTTATTAAGTAGTAAGCTAGCACTAGCAGTTGTCTGCTTGCTTAATCGTCTTTAGATGTTGCTCCTACCGTCTTATAAAGTGATAGATGCCGTATCTAACGGTGTTATAATACCCGTTACTAAACCGCGTTCTGTGGTAGTCTTAGTTTCTACTTCTATTTTAACTTCTCTAAGGTCTATATACTCCCAATAAGCTGCCCTTATTGCCTTATCGTCGCTATTAATTAATAAATACTCTAATTCTATTATTATTGTTACTAATCTTTATCCGTACATTGCTATGACATCTTAATCTAGTTTATAGAGTCAATCTTATTCTTTATCTAACTCTTTAGTTCCTTTAAGTCCTCTTAACTCTAGCTCTTACAGCCAATAGCTTGCGCCGTACTTAGCGTCCTTATAAATTTGGTATACGTTATTATAACAAAACGCAAAACTGTTAATTAAATATTCTTTTATTCCTTGCAGCGCACTATTGTCCCTCTATATATACGTGTCGTCCACTAGTCTGGTTCCCTTTACCGCGTAGTTACTCTAATCACCTCTATAGTCTCTAGTAAAGTGACCCTATTTTCCGCAATTTATATAAGCTCCATCCTTAAACCACTGACTTTACTATGGAGTCCGCCTAAACATCTTCTACTACTAAGATCCCTGGTTTAACCTCTACTTCTTGGTCCTATAATTACTAGATCCTTAACCTCTAGGTTTCCATAGTTTCTTATTCCATCTTCTGGATTCTTTAGTACCGCTTAGGTCCATTAGCTCTAGTCTACTATTCCATAGTTTTTAACTTTAGCTTTATTAATGCGTATTCTGCGCCTTATACAACTATAGAACTCTATCTTACCCTTTCTTAGCTTGTTCCCTTTAATAGATCCTATTATTAATCATAATCGCTTAATTAATTAGTTCTTTTATTGTTTCCACATCTTCTATCAGGATAATCACGTCCTAGACTTTAGCCTTAAGTCCTTATTTGTACTATACTATAAGCGCCTTATTGTTCCATTTAACTTATACTAAAAGTGTCTAAAACTATATTGTATACTCTATTGCTAAAGTTCTTTACGTTAAGTTCTAGAGCTTTCTTTCCGCTATAGTTGCTGCCTCTGGGTCTCTAAATATCTGCGTAAGTCTTATCGAGAATCCCTCCTAGCTTATAAATATGTACCTAACCTCTAGGTTCGTAGTTACTAACCCGTTCTTCTATACTTTAGTAAGGTAAGGTTTAAACTACTCCAACGCTCTTCCTAATAGAAACAACCCTATATAGACCACTTAATCCATAGGTGTAGCTAACTTTACTCCTTCCTGCTATACTTTAAAGCTTATTTGTGTGAGAAATCCCTTAAGTCTAGATTTTTCTCCTATAAACCGTTTAACTAATAGTAGCTTAATCTTTAAAGCTCTAATTCCGTTTAGTCGTTCTTTAAGTATCACATTATTGTTTGTTAACTGGTTAACTACTTCCTGTAATTAACCTATTATAACTACTTGTAAGTTAGTATCTGCTATACTAGTGTCGTTACCTAACGTAGTTGCTGCCGTAGATGGCGTTGTAGCTAGTGCTTTGGGTAGCATATTGTTTAACCCTTGTTAATACCGTAACCAGGTAGTAAATATATAACGGAGCCTTATAGTAGGAACTACGGTGGACTCGTTAATGGGCTAGATATGTAGATACTAAATATAGTCAACAACGTAATAATAACTGGTGGAGTGGTTGCCTAACAGATTAACTCCAATTATATTCTAAGATTTACTACGAAGAGAGAACTATCTAAGTAGGAACTATAGTCCTTTAAATACACAACTGTATATCTAAGAAATCCCTTCGCTACGTAAGGTACGTGTTATACGTGTTATACATAAACGTATACCGCGTACAATATTATGTAACTTGCTTACCATTCCTCGTCACATAGTTCCATGGGCTCTATCCTAGACCGTACTTGTATTAACCAACTAGCTTGTTCCGACTCTTCTCTAAGTAGTTATAACATTGTACTTAAAGCGTCCGTAATATAAAGGAATTATTATTGTTAAAGTTTTTGGAGTAAATTTTACTAGTACTAGCTATGTTTATAGTGTTGTATAATAGGGGGTAAAGGCTTAGTTTATCCTTTTTTATAAGAGTAGATATATTAAATCCCGCTGCGTTTATAACAAGTTTACAAGTATTTAATATCTTTTTAGCCATATAGCGACTGTAATATATCCTGCCCTTATATTGCTATACGGCTAAAAAGACACAGAGTGCTTATAAACTTATTATAAGCGCGGCGAGATCTAATATATATACTCTTGCAGCAACGTAAAGTGGGACACCTTATATTTCCCCTAGTATATTTTATCCTACTATTATTAATAAGGGCTAGCTAATAGAATTAATAAGATTAAGGCTCTGTAACTATACGCGTACTTTTAATTCTAGTATTTATATATGGTCTAACTCTCGTGGGACGTTACTAGGGGAAGGGATAGTTAAAATTTTACGGATATTAAGATATTATCCGGATATTATCCGATATCCGGACTATCCTTAGATAGGATTATTATCTGCCTAACCAGATAGGATAATCTATCCTCCGCAGGTCTGTGCACCTTATTAATTGGTGCGCACGGGCCACATTTTATAGAGCGTATCTATCTATGCAAGGGATATATAAGCCGGTTGCGTATATAAGCCAATTAAGTCTTTTATTATATTTTTTGTTATAAAATTATATTTTTAGTATTTAATAAGCCATATTTAAATTTTTACAAAATTCTATTAAAAGGTTATTAAGTTATAGGTGGTGCGAAAAGGTATATTTGGGTAAATTTTGGTAAGGAAAACCGTGCATTAAGTGGGACCGTGCACGCAGTAGGGAGAACTTCCAGGCTTGCGGAGGATAAATTATCCTATCCGGTCGGGCGGATAATAATCCTATCCGAGGATAGCCCGGATATTGGATAATATCCGGATAATATCTAGATATCCGTAAAATTTTAACTACAAAACTAAACCTTTACCCCCTATCATACGACGCTATAAATATGGCTAGTACTAGTGAAATTCACCCTAAAAACCTTAACAATAATAATTCCTTTAAAGTCAACACACTTTCTGCCCTTTTAAGCGGCGTTGAGACTAAAGCTGATACTGGTTTAATCCTAACTACTTATATAACACAGATCTCAAGACAAGTCTCCTTAATTTATAAACATACTCATACGGCAACAAAGGAAGAAAAGGCTTATATAAAGAAACGCTACTTTTATAAATACTGTCCTCCTTAAGACCTAAAAGGACACCATTTCTTAACCGTTGGATTATAAGGCCATCTTAAAAAATATAATATTAAATGGAATCCAGCAGAGAATTAAGAGCGTACGACAGTAAAAGATCGGGGGAAGAGATCTCTTTTAGAACTATATTAAAAGCTTTTAGTAAGAGGAGAAGCCCAAGGTCTTGAGGGTGAGGTTCTAAAGCATATGGTATATTGAAATACTATAAAGCAAGCACTTCTAGATCTAATTATTGTATAACGGCTTCCCTTCTTATATATAGAATGGCCAGAGTTTCATACTTTCGTAAAAGCATTAAATTAAGAAGCACCCTTAATTATCCCTATACACCACTTAATAATTATAGCCTGGATTCTTAAACACTTTACTAAGAGTTAAGATATTATACGAAAAGTACTTCAATCTATAAAAACAAATATTTACCTTGCCATGGATATCTAGACCTCTCTAAGTCATTCCCTTCTTCTTGGAATCTGTGCTAGCTTTATTAATATCCAGAATAAATACCGGAACCCATTAATTGCCCTTCGTACGGTATCTAGTTAGAGTGGTATAGATTAATAAAAGGCGCTTCGTCCGGTTCTTATTAAGTACGGCATTAAAACAAAGATTGGAGCTCTTATTAGCGATAATGCTGGATTAAATAATATTCTCTGTTATACAATTGGCTAATAGCTTAGCCTTAAGTATAAAATTAACTGGATCGCAATATATTAAAGAATTCGCTGTTAGGGGCACGTTATTAATCTTATTATTTAGGCCTTTCTATTCAGTTCAAAAAAGGATAAGAAACTTATAAACTTATATAATAAAGAGGATAAGGAACAGGATGAAGAAGAAGAGGAAGAAGAAGAAAAAGAAGTCGTATAATAAGCACTACCGCTAGTTAAAAGAAAGAAAAAAAAGGATAAAGAATTAGAGCTAGCATTAGACAAAAAGCGTAAAAGGGGTAAAAATATTTGAAATATTATAGGGCCAATAGGAAAGCTTTATAACTATATCATTTATATCCGCAGCTCAGCTAACTGTACGATATGGTTTATTAAACATGCTGGTAAAATGGTTCCTCTGGATAATTATACAAGATGGAATAGCTGGTTTCTTATACTATATATAGCTCTAGAGGATAAGGTAAAGGCTAGGCTTTAACTCTATGTAGAGCACTATAAGGATGACTTAAAAGATAATATCCTCTTAATAAGCAAATGGATATATCTTTATACGATTTATGATTTCCTTTAGTCTTTCTATAAAGCAACTCTATTTCTTTAAGGAGATTATATAATACTAGAGAGGGTTCTAGAATCAGTTAATATCCTTAAAGATATAATACAGACCGCATTAGTAAATTATATAATACTCTTAATATTTCTTTAGCTAATTATTTCCTATAGGTAATAGCTACTAAGGCTAAAAATAAGTTTATAACTCCTTAACTCTAACGTGCTAAGGAAAAGCTTGCAAAGTATATTAAGAAGCTAGATAATTCTCCCTACTATCTAGCGGCACGAGTTCTTAACCTAGAGTGTTATACAGCTTTCTTAAAAGATTAGAATAATTGTATTACTATTAAAGGAGAAAAGAAGCTCTTTAGTATATAAAAGCTCTGGGAGAGATTCCGCGAGAAAGTAATACTTTCCGGCTTAACTATATTGTACGCAACTAAGAAAGCTTAAAAGTCGCCTTTAGAGTCTAAAGAAAATCTCTCTGCCTTCCATAAGGCTCGTCTTTAGCATTGTTTAAAATATACTCGTCCACAGAGTCTAGATAAGTTTAATAATTATATTAATAAGAATCCGATTCCGCTTAATAGCCATACAATAGCTATTTAATAGTGGAATCAGCCTCTTTAGTATATAAGATTTCCACAACTCTTATAGCTTATAATTAAAGTTCTCTTAATACCTAAAATAAGCAATAAGCTAGAGAGAGTATTTTTAGGTTCTTAACGCCGTATTCTATGGGATTGTATAAGAACTACTCTACAAATACTTAAGGTATTAGAGTGCGCAAAGGACTGGGCAGCTTATAAGATTCTAAATATTCCCTTATAGTCGTACAAGGGAAAGTATATAAGGGGTATATTATACAACACTAAAGGGGGGAAGGGGGGCATATAAATAAAATAATTTTAGGTAAAAGGTAACTACTAAAGGCGTATAGGTGGCGTAGGTAAATATATACTAACTTTAAACTTAATAGATTATAAGTTTAAATCCCACTAATATCGTCCTTTATTAAGAATCGGGAAATATAATTATCTAGTATACTTCCTGTCCTACTATACAACAGATTCTCCGGCAATATTATTATACTATAAGTAAACTCTCCTCTCTGTATAATATACCTATATAACTAACTACTCTTAGGATAAGCAGGAGAGGGTAGAAGCTTTGCCGGCGATTAATATGGAGGCTTAGGTAGGGGGTGTATTAGAGAGGTAGGTGTGGATAGGGAGGCCCTTATATATAAATGCAATTCTAATTTAAAGCCGTAGGTCTCTAAATACAACTATAAGTAACCTATATTACTTATATAAGGCAGAGAGCTAATTAATACTAGCCTTATAAGGCTTGTATAGCGACTCTACATTATCCAGTGGGCCCTTACCCCTTTACTAAATATCAAAGTCTCCCAGGGTTCTATAGTGGGTGCTGTGGAAATTATAAGTAGCGGGATTATGGAGCTTAATGTTTATTATACAATATAAATTCCTAGCCTATAGTGGCGGCAGCGGGGGCACTAGAGGGTGAGGATCGGATTGTAGAACTAGAGGATAATGAGAAGTAGAAAAAAGTTACTAAATTTAAACTACTAGGTCTCCTCTCTTTTTTCCTATTTTTATTTTATTTTATAGTATTTTATATAAAGAGAAGTATAAATAAAAAGGCAGAAAGAAGATATCTAATTAGTAGGAAAGCTAAAGGTATTTGCTAAGGCT
>Ga0307507_10009312_pt1 | contig 13148 bp, 6 predicted proteins | sample 7_EM_MG_FD_207223 | JGI IMG/M metagenome (GOLD analysis project Ga0307507, IMG submission 207223) | Populus trichocarpa ectomycorrhiza microbial communities from riparian zone in the Pacific Northwest, United States - 7_EM | ecosystem: Host-associated > Plants > Roots > Unclassified | place...
ACTGATTAATTTCTCTTTATGATTAGGGAGTTACTTTTTTTTTGAGATTGGAGTAAAGATGGTGATTTAAAATATTTTTTATTTAAAAATATATTAAAATAAATTATTTTTATTTTTAAAAAATTATTTTTAACATTAGCACATCAAAACGATTTAAAAATATAAAATAAAATTATGTTTTTAAAAAATAAATTTTAAAATTTTTAGAAATACAGTTTGCACCGCGATTCCAAGCACAACATTAGTATTCAAGCATTAAAATTAATTCCACTTCTCCTGTCAAATCATAGATAGTATTTAAGAGTACAATAATTATTATTTTTTAAAATATTTTTTATTTAAAAATACATGAAAATAATATATTTTTTATTTTAAAAATTTTATTTTGATATTATCATATCAAAATAATCTAAAATCATCTAAATAATTAATTTTTAAAAAAAATATTTTTTTAAAAAAATTATAAAACGCGATGACAACTGAAAAAACAAACAACCTAAAGTCCGAATGTCCACTTTGGGATTAGGGAATTCTTAAGAAATTTACTTCTCGGTGTCTAATCTAATTAAAGCTTGAATAGGGAGGGAATATACTTGGTTAATCATTAGTTCAAGTCTTTATATTGGTAAATCAAGTTATATCAAAGTAAATTGATATATTTAAGGGGAGACATGAAGAGTCATGTTTTTTTTATCTTATATATTGATTTTGAGTTTATTTTTTTTAACGGTAAATATATTTTTAAGATTAGTTTTTGCATATTAAAAAAAAAAAAAAAAGCTAATAGAGCTCTAGTCACCTATTGTGACGTGAATTGGAATAGTATAATTACTATTTTGTTTATTTAAAAAAAACAATGAATTAGTTATTAGAAGTAATGTGGTTTTTTCACGATGATTGATTGGTCATTATCATATTGATAGGGAATAAATTAATCTTTTAACATTTTAAAAGCTTGGTGAAATTATTAAATTACCCTTAAAAATAAAAAAATAAAATAAAAATAAATTGACGCCTAGATTACCTTTAAAAAAAAAATCTCTTTAACTCATGTACATAGGCTTTTTCTTATTTTCAACATAGTTTTTTTGTTTCAATCAAGTTGACTGATAGACAATTTAGTAATTTAATAAATATAAATATTATTAAAAAAAATAGTTGATGCATGAATTTCACACTCTAGAGCATGGGTTGTGGCCACTGCCATTTGAGCGATACATGAGGAGGTGTTTGGTGACCAAACAGTGACTTTTAGAGCGACATTTGAATTATCTCGGTGACCTCTCATTCTCTAGGTGATATGTGTGGTTTATTGACCTCTAGTTTGGTGTCAGTTGCTTTTTTTTTTTCCTTCTTTTATTTCTTTCCCTTGATTTTTGTGTTCGACCCTCCAAATTCTCAAAATAGCCCTTTAATTTGTTTTTTCTTCCAATTTGATTTATATTTTTTTTATTGCTATTTGTTTTATTTGAAATAATTTATAAAATATATTTTATTTTCAATTTCATTCTCTTCCAATTTTTTTTATTTGTCAGATTTTATACTTATTTTTTTTATTTCTATTTGTTTTATTTAAAATATTTTTTATAATTGATTTTTTTTTATAATTTCATCATCTTTTAGTTTTTTTTTCCTATCATATTTGATCCTTATTTTTTTATTGTTATTTCTTTTACTTTGACAAATGTTTTAAACTAATTTGTTTTCAAGTTTATTTCTTCAACATCAAATTGGTTGGATTTGAGCTCTGAGTTTAAGTCTAGGACTTCACGAGTTGCAAGCTTGAGAGATTAACATAAATTTAGGAGATTCACTTTGGTTTGCTTGTTTGTTTCCTCTTTATTTAAGCTGATGTTTTTTCAATTTCTTTTTTCAATATTTATTTAATTGGAAATTAGGCTTCGTTGTTTTTTTTTCTTGTTTTTCACTAATTTTAAAAATGATCTGAGTTATCTTGAGTTTTTTTATTTGTCATTTATTTGTGTTAAAATTAGCTTTTTAAAAATATTTTTTTAATTAAATTAATTGATTAAATATAAATATGATATGCTCACTTTATAATATTTTGTGTGGTTTGTCTTTTGGATCGTTGCTCTAACAAAGCATGCAATCTTTTTTGATGTATTCATGCAACTTTTCATAGCTGCGTTAGAATCATCACAGCAAGTTTTTTCTAGCAATGAGTAGTCTTCAATGAACTTTTTTTTTCTTCTCTCGAATATAATACTGACAACTCATTTTTTATAGTTAATTATTGTTTTTTTTAGCTTTATTTGCTGTTGTTATATTTTTTTAATTATATTATTAAATCAATCAAATTTATTAAACCCAGTTAAATTAATAATGAGTCTTATATTCTTATGGCTTTTTAAAATATTGTCAAATCAACAAACCATCTACCTCTAATGCAATCAAAAGGTTTTTTTTTCTTTTTTCCCTGCACCACGTTTAGGATCTGCACTCTTGGTAATAACATTATAATATAAAATAAAAATAATCAAAGTTAGTTAATTACAATGTATAAGATAAACAGGATTTATGTTAATTAATTTTATAATAGTTAAAGTTATTTTTATCCTTTAAAAAAAACATGTTATTATAAAAGCATCAATTCCCATGCTTTTTAAAGTGAAAGATAATATATACATTTAAATTATTTTTATAAAATCATCTTTAACTCTTAAAAATGTAGTAGTTGATTTTTAAAATCCACACCATTTTTTTTATGCTTCACTTTAAAGACAACAGATAAAAATTATAAAAATAGAGGGCCAAACAGAGTATAAATTTTCAGCGACACAATATAGTTAGACAAGAAAAAAAAGGGAAAAATAAAGTAGTTAAGTTCTTTATTATTTTTTTTTTATTAAAGTGGGTGTTCGGGTCAGCTTGCGTACACCTTGACTAATCTCATGACCCCTGGAGTTAACGACCATGTAAGTCTCCAGTGGTCTTCATGTTAGCAACCACATGGCTCAAACCTGAGACCACAAGGGAACAAACACGTTAATCCAAGCTCTTATCATTGAGTCACCTATTAGATGGTTAAGTAGTTAAGTTCTTGACTTATCGATGTGTTGAGAATATTTTTATTTTTTTTCATTCGGATCTAAAAACTATAACTAAAAAAATAGAAGAATAGATTTAAATTCGGAATTTATAGCAAACAATTTTTTTAAATTTAAAATGTTTAAAATTTAGATTTTGGGCTAAATAAATCCGGCTTTGGTTTCCATTTGGGCTTTTGTAATAAAAACAAAATAGAAAGCCATACACAGCTTTAAAATACAATTTTCAACCCAGCTAAATCACCAGCCGTCATCTCCTGACACTGTGCAAATTCCTGGAAAAACCTGGTTTTTCTCGCGGGCCAAACAAGAAGTGGGCCCAAAATCGCCCACAGTTGATCGTTATTTTAACACGCACGCACACAGAAAAAGAAAATCCCAAAAATAATATTAATCTCTGGAGAATATAAAGGTTGAATTCTGTGTGTTATTGTAATAGGCCCATTATTACAGCAGCTAAATCAATGGATAACAACATGAGCTGCATAAGAAGAGCAGGAGTTGGTGTTGTAGTTGTACCTCATGGTACAAGTAGTAGAAGCTTAAGGATGGTTCGTGGGGTTGTAGTTGTATCTCTTCGTTCAAGTAGTAGAAGCTCAAGGAGGGGTTGTGGGGTTGTTAGAGCTTCAATGGTAGATTCTTATGAGAGTTATTCTGATTTTGTTAAGAGAATGGAACAAGCTTGGTTAATCTCACAGGTATATTAAATTAATTGGGTTTCTTTCTTTCTTTTTTATAATTATTTATTGGGATTTTTCAGTTTTGGAAATTTATCTACTTTGCATAAAATTTTGGTACAGAGATCAAGTTTTATGTAATTGGTTTCTTGGGTTGGTGAAAATTGAGTTGGAAATGGAAAACGTTGAGAACTTTTCAGGGTTTGATGATTGAATTCAGCACTTAGAAAACTGAGTAATTTTTAGGTTTTGATTATCTAGATAGTTGCATAAAATTTTGTTACAGAGATTGAGTTTAATGTAATTAGTTTCTTGGGTGGGTGAAGATTGAGTTAGAAATGAAAAAAGTTGAGAGCTTTTCAGGGTTTGATGATTGAATTTAGCACTTAGAAATTTGAGTTATTTTTACTTTTAGGGTTTGATTATCTAGATAGTCCCATTTTGTTTGAAGTTTTTTGAATTAAGTACATGGCATACAACAAACAATGATTAATGAATATGACAATAACCACTGGACGACTGGAATTTAATGATGTTTAAGTGTTTTTGGAATTTCAGAGGAGTGTTAAGGTTGTTTTATGTGCTGTGAAATTTTTATCTAGTATTCTAATTGACAATATAGGTTAAAGATAGACAAAATATTTGATGCTGTCATTTCTATTTATGATTATTAAGTAAGTTTTGCTTATCAAATGTCTGTGGTGCTTACAGCAACCAAGGCCAGTTGCGTGTACTTCTTGCGATTCAAATGGGCAAGTTGAATGCCAATGGTGTAGGGGTACAGGATTCTTCATTCTTGGCGATAACATGCTCTGCCAAGTTCCTTCCAGAAATACCACTTGTGTTATTTGTGCTGGAAAGGTATGTTAAAATGTTTGCAAACCGACTCATGTTCAAGTACCGGCAAGTAGAAGCGCATGCTAACATGTATGTGCCATTTTGTATCTTTGATTTTTTTTTTCAGGGGTCAATGTGCTGCTCTGATTGTAAAGGAACTGGCTTTCGAGCCAGGTGGTTGGGGAAGCCTCCCATCTCCAAGTAGCAGCACTGTGATTCAGTTGTTAGGAAGTTAAAACCACTGACTGGTATGAGAAATATCGAAGTGACTTTCTTTCATGTTTTGATTTCTTCTCCATTTCTGTTTTGGAATTGATAATTAAACCTCATTAACTTCATAGTACAACTCTTACTGTATTTTGTAATATGAATTCCACAAATCAGCACATGTTATTAGATTAGATTCTAGGAATGTAAATATCTAAAAATTTTCAATTCTAGCTATTGTCTTTGATTCACAAGTTGTTACATGGGTTGCATCAGGTGACGCCAAAAATGTTGTCATGGGATCTTTAGTTTAGACATGTCCGATTCACTGAAAATGCTTTGAATTTATGGTTTGGTTCTGTTCGTTTTTCTATTTAAAAAAATCTTCTAGTTGGGATTTTTGACATGTTTTGATTCAATGGACCTGATTTCTTCTGGCGCTTACAGTTTTTTATTTAAAAAAATTTGGTTCTATTATTTTTCTATTTCTCAAATATAAAACCGAAATCAAACCAAATTGATTTTATTTTATTTTTAATTTCTTAATTGGTTTTCTGGGGTTGATATCTCATATCATTTTTTTAATCCAATCTAGATAATTCAGTTATTTTGCTCCTCTCTAATCAAACCAGTTTGAACAATGAAACAGTCAAGTGTGCCAAATTGCCAGGCAGCATAACATTCATATCCGGTCAAGGCATTCTCTTCTGGCAACATTCTGATTCTTTGTTTAAACATGCATCCACTCCTCGAAAGAAACATGGGAATGATGTTGAAGGTTAGGCTTATGGTTCCAAGCCCATTCCGATCAAATTATCCATCTGGATTTACAAGTAAATCCGATAGGAATGCTATCCTTTCAGTGATCATGAAAACGTCTGCTTGACCATCAAACATCGAATACTAGTGCATAAATCACGTAGAAGGGGGCGATAAACTTGAGATTTCAGCTGCAATATGTTTACATAGCCATGCTGTTTTTTTACAGGAGCGTTTTGATACAAACAAGCTGTTTTTACAAACACAAAATGCAGGACTTCTCGGCTCCACCAAGCTTTTTTTTTTTTAATTATAAAAAAAACTGTTTAATTGTTTTGAACTATGGCTGAGAAAAGCAACTTGTTGATATCCTCAGCGTCAGAATCGTGCTTCTCATCCCCTGCATCGATAACAAGAAGTTAGTCTTTTATTGATACTTGCATATTGTCATTTCTGGTAGTGGCTTGAGTTGCAAAACCTTCAATATCTCATTATCAGCCCTCATTGCAACTAAATTTCAACAGTATCACATATGGTAGCAAACAGAAATCTGCCCCTGGATTCCTAAACTGACAATCAGAGAAGCTAAAGGAACTATGCTCATCACAGCCCAACAAATACCATGTTTTGGAGGCAGAATGGCCCAATAAAGAAAACAAATTGCAAGTGGAAATGGAAATGGGGCCAAGTTGATATCCACGACATGAACACCAAGTTTCATGACCGTTAAAATTCCTCACTTCATCGTCAATGATGAAACAGGCATTTTATCTAGGCAAGCATTAAGACTTCACCAGTAAATGTTACAGCAAAAAACCAGATTTCCTGTAGATTCGTACCTGTTCTTGCTCTGACCTGAGTCGTCCACTCATCAATAATCTGAAAGAAGAACGAAATCAAAGACATAATAATATTGTTTCCCAGATGCAGTAGTTGCATATATTGTTAGAAATAATGGGAGAAATTGAACAAAGACGAGTGTTTTGAGGTTCAGAAATGTAGGCTTTGCTAGCAGAAAAAGACTTGCCCAGGAAATATCTCTGCCTGGGCACGCACTTGTGCAGAGCCTCACTATTATTCAATTTTGGTTGCTTACTGGCAAATGGTGCAATCACTTTACACACCACTTGGAAAACATGCAACCTTCTAATCAGCGCATATTAATCGATCATATGTTACATTCGAAAACGAACATATGTTCCTTGATGCTCCAGCTGGTTGATATTATGATGAGAATACTTATCATACCTCTTTGTTGAGCATGTATGTTGTATGGTGCTATTTACAGGAAAGAACCCTATCATTTCAAGGACATTGTTTTCCAGTTCAACGTTGCAACAATAGTGTGTAACGTTAAGATTAAAAAATACAATCAATCAATCAGTATTATACATGGAACAGATACATCACGTCATGAACATCAAATATATGCAAAACATTCATCTTTCTAATTGTGAGATTACACAATCTGTTCTGGGAAATTGGGTCGCCGGGGTTTCATCATGTCCTGGTTTTTCACCCAAAAAGATTACTTGGAACTTCCTAAAGAGCCAATCAATTTATGAATAATTACAACCAGAACTCCATTTCCATAAACAAACATCCTTAAACGCACAAGTTCCCAAATGCTTTTATAGTCTTTCTCAACATTTATTCCAACAAAAAGGCACCAATTCTAAAAATAGCAAATTCAAACCAAAGAGAATTGCACAAGCGAAAAGTTTACCTGATTGAAGTTCACAAATGCAGGATCCTCGGCATCACCAGTAACATCAACCCCTATCGACACTTCCATCCTCTGTATCAAATTCCTATTCCCCACAAGAACCGTCCGCGCCTTATCAATCAAATCCTACAAAAACGCAACATGAAAAATCAAAACTCCAAAAACCCATTACAATTCCTTCATTTGGGTCCTCGAATTCAAAAAAAAAAAAAACCAAAATTTACCACCCAAAAAAAAAAACCAAGAAATCACCAATTCCTACCTGTTTAGCTGCAAGAAGCTCTTGACACTGATCCTTCAAGACTGTCAAATCTCCTTGTACTTTCTTTATTCTATTAACCAGCTTCACTGGATTTGCCTGCATTTTGTAGTAGTAGTGATAATAATAATAATAATAATAAATTAATTCAATTTAAAAAAAAAACAGTAAAAAAATTACATTGTCAGGGTAGATCTGTTGAAATTCTCTCTCGAGCTTGAGTTGGACAAGAGTAAGATCGTTGTTTGCCTTCGTGAAGAGGTTTACTAAACTGTCGGTTGCTTGGTGGTGGACGTGGCGGTGGCCCATTTCTTAGTTGTCTGATTTTAGGGTTTTTTTTGTGGAGGAGAAGATGGATTTGTATTTGTTGTTGCCCGCCCAGTCCTGAATTTGATTTTGGGATTTTTGAAAGGAGAGTGGGGAGTCGTTTATGTAGAGGCAGGCGACTTGTTGCTCGCTTATGTTGAGGGGGGGCTTACATGGATTTTTACACTTAAGTAATCCTATAGTTTAATTAAATTAGGCAAGTGGTGCTGAATTTTGCAAAAGAAAACTTTACTAAAATCTCGTGATTATAGTTTTTGCAATGGTTTAAAAAATAAATTAAAAAAAAAACTATAATTACATTGCAATTTTACATGAATTTCACTAAAAAATCTCTTTTAAAATCTCAATTAAAAAAACTATAATTATAGTTTTTTAAAAATTTATAATTGAGGCAAAACACAATTTTAATCACACATCTTCATACGACCAAACGAACTCTAAAACTAAGTCTATTAGAGCCTATTTAGAAGTGTGGTAAAAGTTGTTTTTCAAAGTGTTTTTTGTATGAAAATACATCAAAATATTTTTTTAAATCTATTTTTGATATTAACATATCAAAACGATAAAAAAACATCTAAAAAACTAAAAAAACTCAATTTATTTTAAAAATACAGTTGGATCGCAATATCAAATAGAATCTAACATGCTCAAGGAACATAAAAAAAATAAAATTATTAGCAAATATATTTAATATGTAAATTGATTTATTAGATATATTTAACTAAATGATTAGAACTTGAGTAAATAAAATGAGTAAAAAAGATTTGAGTATAAAACATGAATATAGAAATGCACGGAAGTTGTATACAACTTTATTAAAACAACAATGCAGTATAATTTTCCTAAAACGATAAAAACAATGGTAACTATTATTATTATTATTATTATTTATTGATGAATCTTAAATCCTAAACCCTTTTATAAATAAATTTTATGAACAAAAAAAATTATTTTTAATATAAATATTCAAATCATTAATAAGGATTTATTTTTCTAATTATATCTGATGTGAGTAATGTATTTATAAAATTGTTAAAAAAATTTAATTTTAATTGATATATAAAATCCTTTGATAGCTTTGATTTTCGAAAAAAAAACGTTTTTTATAATGAAACTTCCACATGAAAAAAAATTATTAATATTCTAACCCAGGTTATTATTCAGGGTAAAAGCCTAAAATTATTATTTTGTCAATTCTAAGAACTTCTGGGTATCATATATATTTAGACTATACTATTGGTCCATCATGGTAAATTAAAGTTTTAAAAAAATATAAAAAAAGGACGACATGTCAATCATCCGATATAAATGACGCAACTGTAGTGTCCTGAAAACATCTGTGTCTGGTCTCCTCCCTTGATCTCGAAGGATCGTTGCAGCAATGGCAGACGAGGAAGAAGAGAGAGCTCTAGAGAACCAACTGGAACTACAGTTTCTAGAGCAGAAAGATTCATTAGCTGCCTTGAATGATGCTCTTGCCTCTGACCCATCAAATCCTGAGCTTCTCTCTGTAACATTCTCCGCCTTCTCTTCTTGGTTTCTTATTTTTCCTTCTGTTTTTATCATATTTCTTTTATTTTCTTGGTGACCCAATTGAGGGATACGCTTTTTAATGCTTTTGTAGAAGGTAGGAGTGTTTATTTATTGAAAAAGATTGAAACTTGAGTGGGTATCTCGAGTTTTACTGGTTGGATTTTGTTTTGGTTGATTTTTTGTTATGCTTGTTTCTTGTGTAGAAGCTTCTGTTCATTTTGATGGGTAACCTCTTAAAAAGTTGAATTGTATTTTAGTTTAACAAGTTGGGTTTTACTATCCATTGCTCTTATGATGTTTTTTTCGTGCATAGAAGCTGTTTTTCTTGTTACTTATGTGTTCTTGTAATGTTTTGTCTAAAGAGTGTGAACACGACCGGGCAAACTCTACATTACCTGATTAATGCTAAAACCAAAATGGTGTAAAAGAAATGGTCTTTGGTACCTTCAATGAATGTTTGCATCTATTGGTTTACAGAATTGCTTCTTTTGAAAAGCACCCTTTGTGCTAGAAGACCTTTAGACATTGGTGTATGGCTTGTGTTTACAAGGATGTGCAAATAACATGCGTAGCAATGTATATTATGCTTTATGATTGTGGAAGGTGGACTTTCTGTTTGTGTCGTTTCCATCATTTTGAATTATGGTACAAGTTGTTTGACGTTATTGTTTTCATCTCAGGTTCAAGAGGAGCTTCTTCAGGTCATTAAAGATGTAGAGGAGGGACTCCTGCATCTAAAACGTGCACGGTTATTACGAGAGGCAGATTCAGTATTACATGCTTCCTACCATACTGTAGAGGATGTCAAGGCTGAGCCTCTTGATCCAGTTCATGTTGAACCAGAACCACTAGAGGACCAGTGTTACTCTGTAGGATCAAAATGCAGATTCCGTCATGTTGATGGACGCTGGTACAATGGTCAAATTATTGAGTTGGTTTGTTCTGATACTGCGAAGATCGCTTTCCTCACTCCTATATCAGAAAATATGCTGGTGAGTATACGTTTTTCTGTTTATTTCCAAAAAGGTTGCTTCTGCTTTTTGTTTTTGGAATATAGTATGACACAGTCCATTGCCTTCCCAAATAACCAATCCATCCTCTTTGGTGGGACTAACAGTGTTTGTTCTTTGTGGTGCTGATGGAACTGGAACATTCCGATTCACCCATAAATCTTATCCTTCCACTTGCACCTAGTCCACTAGCTTATGCTGCCATAACAGTTGATTGTATGTTATTTATTTAGGCTTTATCTAATGCAAGGTTTTGATGGATTGTTAGAATCCTCTTTTTTGTCTGAAGAGCACTCTTGGGATGTTTTAGTAGCCATTCACTAAACTATCAGCTCTTTTCTCAAACCTGGTTTCATGTGCATAGTTTTTCTCCTAATATTTTTACTGTCCATCTCTTTTGGATGGGAGACCTTTAAGTGAGTCAGATTTGGCATTGCTGAAAAGGCAAAAATACATCCTAAAGTGCCACTTATACACCAACTAGTGTTACTGATGATTATATGTTACAGGGGAAAATATTAGAAGTGCTGAAACTATATTGAGGTAGTGTATGAAATAAAAATGATTTTCGATAACTAATATACTGATGATCGACTCCCCAAGTGCAGATATGCAAGTTTTTTCTGCAAGAACGATGTCGATTTGGCACTAGCTGCCGCTTATCACATGGTATGTTGAAATCATTTCAAGTGTGTGGGGCTAGTAGATCCTTTTTTTTTTTCTCTTCTGGAAAAGCTGTATTTATATTTCCATTTTCATAAAATTCAATGCGGTCAAAATTCATCCAATGACATGGATGAAGGATGTAGCCTGCCCTTACATTGGGAAAACAACTTTCATAGAATGACTACAGAGGACAATTTACTTCGTTTATGAAATCTCTCTTTAGTTTTAATAGTCTGTTCCCCACACTACAACAATAAAGTAACTTGGGATCATTGTCAATTTATTCTTCATATTTGAAGTAGATATGTAGGCTATTGTGTTTGACACCTTTCCTTTTTCCTGCTTAAACCTTTCTTTGTGCATTCACAATTGTGTTAGAGCAGCTTTTGCTGTTTTTTCCATCTGGGATTTCGTATATTTCTATTATTTGTCAACCATAATATATCTATTCATTTGTTACTAAACGTATTCCCTATCTATATCATTTGCTGGAACAGCTATTTCCAGGATTGCTGGTTGATGTGATTTTATATGTGCAGGGGTTGATGTGTCATTATCCTCCCTGAAGAATTATGTGCCAACAATGTGGGATCAGTCATTGGTGGGATCCAGTATCTGGGCACTTTCAGATAGTAATGTTGGCATATGGAGGAAAGCTGAACTTGAATCTTGGGATAATGAACACAGAGTAGGGCAGGTTGTTTTCCATGATGGTGGAAGCTCTGCAAAGCTTGGGAGTGAAGCTATGACGATATCTGAGTATGCTTTGATGAGTGATGAAGAGGAAACTGATTCAAGCTCAGAAGGATCTGATTCTAGCGATTATGACGAAGAGAGTGCAGAAGGTTTAGGGTTTCTTGAGAGCACAAACTTACAAAGAGGTATCCAAACAGGAACTGCCATATTTGCGACGTGGGAAAATCATACACGGGGCATAGCTTCCAAGATGATGGCAAATATGGGTTATCGTGAAGGGATGGGATTAGGTGCATCGGGTCAGGGCATGCTGGACCCTATCCCTGTGAAGGTCCTCCCACCAAAGCAATCACTTGATCATGCTCTGGAGTCTCAAAAAGAGGGGATCAAAGATAATCATGGGAAGAAGAGAAGCAGGGGTGGGAAAAGAAAACGTGAGAAGAAGTTTGCAGCAGCAGCTAGGGCAGCAAAAGCTAAAGAGGAAACGAGACCAGATGTTTTTACTCTTATCAATAATCAACTTGCTGGGCACAACAAAGCTCTGAACAGCGAGTCAGCTAAGAAGCAGAAAAGTAAAGGCTCAGAGGAGAAGAAAGTCAATAGGCGAGATCTACTTGCTTATGATGATGAGATTAAGGAGTTGAGGATACGTGTGGAGAAGCTTGAAGACATGGCAAACAGAAACAAAAAAGAGAAGGTGGTTTATGAGTCTGCTATGAGAAAATTAAACGAGACTCGCATAGCTTTGGCCAAAGCTGAGGCTTCTAAAGCATCTGCATCTAATGCTATTACCGGTAGAGAAAAAGAGAAGAAATGGCTTAAGTTTTGAGGCCGTAATGCTATACATTGCTGTGCAGTTCAAACTACAAAATTGAGCGTGTATGATTACCTCGAATCCTGAAGGTGCCCCTTTGAATTGGCCGTAGCTTTGCAGGGATCACAAGGAGTCAAGCCAAGGTTTCAACAACAATCTTATTTTCCCAGAAAGCAATCTAGTGGATTCAGATCAAGATTTTCACACTGTAAACTTGCACTATACCTTCTGCTTGTACCTGCAGTTCGAGTTATGCTCCAGCGAAAAATCCCATTGCAGTTGCCATATATGGCTGGATAAATTCTCGTCATGACCTCTTTATATGCTTTATGTTAACTATCCAATATAGCCGGCAGCCGGCAACACTGAAACTCGAATTTATATGGGTTGCCAGAGGTGACAAATAGCTTATTTGCTCTGTGCAATAAAAGGATTGATTTTCGCCATTGTTTCTAACTTTATATTACACTGCTAGATTAATATATTGAATGGTTACGTTGAAATTTCCTGCTGATCTGCCAACAAGAAGCCCTACTGTATGGAAGAAATCACTTGCTAATTTTCTTAGA
>Ga0307507_10009313_pt1 | contig 13147 bp, 4 predicted proteins | sample 7_EM_MG_FD_207223 | JGI IMG/M metagenome (GOLD analysis project Ga0307507, IMG submission 207223) | Populus trichocarpa ectomycorrhiza microbial communities from riparian zone in the Pacific Northwest, United States - 7_EM | ecosystem: Host-associated > Plants > Roots > Unclassified | place...
AATAAATACCCCCCCCCCCCCCCCCCCCTTCCTAAAAAAAAAGATATACTAATACCTAACACTCTTCTAACTTCTCTAAAGCTGCCTATACTCCCTCCTTAATTACCGTCTCTGCTTCTCCCATATTATCCTTATCCATAATACCTTCTACTTTAAGTTCTGTGCTTATGTTCTCTTACATATTAACAGCATTAGCTTAAAGGCTTAAAGACGCTCTTTCCCAAATAGTAGCTATTTCCGCTTGCATTTTCTTCTATATAGGAGATTGTAAAACGCTAGAATTAATTACCTACTCTTCTAAGGTAGCACCATTTTCTAAAATTGGTAAAGGCGTTGGGCGGTGCAATACTACTAGTTTATTAGTACTTTCTAAAGCTATTAGAAACACAGGGCAAATCACCAATACTACTCGAGTAGATACAGTAATGGAAAAGGTTGTTGTTCTAGATAGGGGAGGGTAAGGAACTTAAGGTTCCTCACCACGCTAGTGCCGCGATGACACGTGATGGCAACTTGCCTCACGTGACGGCAACTTGCCGCATATGGCGGCAATTTGCCTTATTCCCAACACTGGCAACTCTTCTTTTTGTAGTTGCCATCTATATACACTTATAGGTTGCTACTTATACAAAGAGACAAAGCCTAAGGAGAAGGAGATGAGGAAGGGTATTAGGGGTTAACGCGAATACAGAGTGACCGCTAAGGCGCTAGTAGTAAGCGAGCCAATAGCGATTTTCTATGCCGGGCATAGAAAATCCTGATTGGCTGCTTTTAAATTGTTATATCTTCTACTCCCTCTTAACCCATCCTTTAACTCGTATACGTAGAGTATTTGTGTTAACAAACGTCTCTAGTGCCTTATTTAGGTTTACCTTCGTTATCGCATCTGCTGGGTTATCTTGGCCATTAATCTATTAAATCTTAAAGAGTTCTTAACACTCGTAGGATTGCCGAAGTGCCATAATATCAATTATAAGACGCTTCTCCTTTATAGTACCAAGCTTGACTAAACACTTATAGAGGGAATATGAGTCTGTGTATATAATTATAGGAATAGTAGGAAGTTTAAGTCGATCTATAATCATCTTTAGGGTAGTTCTAATTGCAATTGCTATATTAACTCCGCCAACCATTCTATATATCTCTGACGCTAGAACGCTCCAAGTAACGCGCTTGCTCTTAGTTAAGCTCTAATGGATAAGATTACTATAGATTATAAAGTCATTCTCTCTGGTAGATTCGTTTGTGATAATAATTTTATATCTTAGCTAGGAGCTAAAATCTTTATTGTTTATAAATGATCCATTAACAAATATAAAAAGCTTGGCAGTAGGAAGATTAATAGGCACGTAGAGTAGTCCCTAATTGAGATGGTTCATTTGCCAGGAAAGACGCTTATTTAGGGCAAGAACGTCATCCTTGGTTGGTTCCTAGTGTTAGGCGGCAACAGAGAGATTAAATAAAGCCTTAGGTTAATAGATAGAAGTAATATAAGCTCCGCGAGCGCGTTGCTCCACATATCCTTATTTCGGAGAATTAACGTTAATAACGTTAATCTTCCTACCTTAACCCTTCTGGCGTAAAGCAATGGAGTCCTTATTTAGGGAGAGGATGCATCTATTAAAGAGTAATGGTATTGTTAAATTAAGCTTTTCCTTTAGCTTTACTATAAGATTTGCCTTTACTAGCTTATCCTCTTTAAGGGCCAAGAATTAGTTGTCTTCTAAGATAATTATATCGTTGGTTTGCATGCCGATGATTCCAAATAGAGTTCCTATAGTTGTGATAAGGAAGCATAGATTAAACGTAAAAGTAGTTATTAAAAGCTTCTCTTTATAGTGCTTGCTATAGGTAGCCTACCAATAAGTTCCTGCCTCTGCAATTCTATATAATGGCTTAAGTATAACCATGATTGTATTTTTAGGATATTGGTAACGAATTTGCTCTGGAAGGTATGCCAGTATTAAGCGCTAAAGGCGCGTCTTTAATTAGGTATAGGCCTAAGTAATATCTCGTAAATAAACCGCCATTCTATTCTTTATTAAGGAGAGAGCTAGCGCAATAATAACTTACTAACTAGCTCGTTAAATTATAGGGGATTGCGTAAGAATTACTTCCTTACCGTTATTATTATAACCTTAAATGACCAGTTTTAACTTCTTAAATAGGGTATTAATAGCTTTGCCCTTAATCTTATTAACTATTCTTAACTTAAAGATGCGAACTCTATTGAACTTAATAGGGTTATACTTCTTAAATTTAAAGACTCCTCTTATAATAAGACCATTAATCTCCTGCTTGTTAGATGCTTAGAAAGAAGCTCCTGGAGTTATAATATAACCTTCCTTTTAGAGCTGTTTTGTAAGTTTAAAGTTAGCCTTCTCCTTAGCTGTTATAAAGGCTATTAATAGCTTAACTCTATTCTTAATGGCAGTAATAAATTGCTCTTTAAAATTAATAAGATGTTGGCGATTTTATAATCCTTTTAGGCGACCTCTACCGCGTCGTGGTTGCGGCGTATCTACTATAATTATATTAGGATTGTGGTCGCCTTCTAGAGTACATTAATTGTGGCTCTCCTCTAGGGCGTCTTCTATGGCATCCTATAAAGGCTCGGAACTGTTATCTTTGTAGTAAGGCTTAATAACAGTTAAATAGAATTAAGTGGGTCTATAAGGCATCTAAATAGTGCAAGTTTAACTATTAATTATAATAAATTAATGTGGGCCTAACCACCCTCCCTTTTTACGCCATACGCGTACCTTAGACTGGAGTGGCAGATTGAGCGTAGTTAAGGTATTTAGGCCATTTCTTATTCCTAGTGCGTTGTTGACCTGGCGTATAGTATAGAGATATTGTACCTCCTTTGTTGCCTTGCGAATAGCCTCAGCTTATTGCATAATGGAGGGAGATAGTGGAGAATTGTTAGTTATTTAAGGGTAGGCGCTAAAGACTAGTAACATGGGTATAAGTCTATCTAGGCTAGTGGAATTGTTAATGGCTTTAACAGCCATTTATAAGGTAAGTTCTTTACTAGCATCCTCTAGTTTTAAAGAGATAATCTTATATACGCGGCGTAATAGCGTGTGATATTGCTCCACTTTTCTAATACTATTATGTGCCTTAATGGGGACTTCCTTAACCTTAATTGCTATTGCCTTTATCTATTATTAAAACTCTATAGATAAGAAGTTCTTTCCTATATTATAGACGATTTAATTAGGGGGTTCTAGATAGACATTAATCTAGCATAATTAAAGGGTATCCCATATGTTCCTAGCTAATATATCCTTTAAGAAACGTGCGGCTTAAAAGGAGGTTAAGAAGTTAATAACTTAGAGTACTGGCTTGCCGCTAAGATATATAACGTTAACAATGATACAGAAGTTAAAGTTATAGTCATCTTTAAGGGTAAACTTAAATTGGCTAGGGGACTTCTGGTTTATTTGGCAGTAATAGTAGTACTTTATAAAATGCTTAATTGCCTTAACCTTGACTTTATAGCCTACTTGCTAAAGAACCCTAAGCAATTAGTGAACGGATGGGTGGCCAAAACAATAGTGTAGTTAACGTAGCTCTGACTTAGTCAAGTGGCTCTAAGCAACGCTCTTTTTTAGTTAATGAAGGAGCAACCAGAGGTGACCCTATTTGCATATAATAGGCACCCAATTATCTCCCTAAACGAGCATATTCTTAAGGTTATCAAGTTTAATGCCTAATTTATCCATATCTCTAATGTAAAATAGAAATAGGGTGTTCGCGGGAACAATATAGAAAGTAATATACCCTAAGGGGGTTTTAACCTTAATTGTGCTAAGAGAGATTATAGTACCCTTGCTAAAACAAATTGTATATTAGCCTGCCGTTAATTAGTTAATCTAAATAGAGCTATTAAGCTGCTAAAGAGCTCAAACTTAAGGTTTTTCTACTATAGATACTCCTGCGGCTCTAGTATCTGGTATGATACTATAGAAGACGTTCGCCAAGTATCTGTTATTAAAGGAGAATGTGGAACTCTCCTTTAGCTTATTAAAGATATCTAACTTCGTGATAGCATAGAGCGTAGATTAGTTATTAAGAATAGTAACGGTTTATATGCTATCTACCTTACCATACTCAGTAAAGTATTAGTTGGGAGAGTAGTCCTTAATTTCTATATCTATAAGAAGCTGTTCAGCCTTATTAACCTCACCCTTAAGATCTTCTTCGCCTTTATATTAAACCAGGAAGCTTTGGAAGTAGGCTGTAGTAACTTCTTAGTTTCCAATGTTTCGTGCGCTCTAGCGAAACTTATTATATGCCTCCTTTTATCTATTAAGGGGGTGTCTAGTTAACTAGCAATTTGGCTTCTCACAAATATAGCATTTCTTCTGCTAATTGTTGTAAAATGAACCTCCACGAGGACCTCTATGATTGCTTTATAGTTAACGTTAATTATACCCTCTACCGTATCCCCTGCCACGACTACTATATGTTCAATCAGTCTAGTTGTGATTATATTGGTCGGCCGGGTCAATTGAAGTAGGTTAGAGTTGGGTGTTAAATTACTATACTTCTTAAGAGCGTAGGGCGGTGCTAATAGAGGATCTTAATTGAGTACACACTTCTTTATAAGTACTTGCAGGGTTAAAGAGAGTAAGGTTACATTCTTTAACACCTTAGTATGCGCTAATAACTTAATCGCATAGGCTAAAGTCCTCTTAATATAATTTGGATAAACCACGCTAAATTATCTGGAGTTAATTAAAGAGCTTTTAAAGATAATTAAGTCGAGAGGCACCTAGGTTTATAGCAATAATTCTTAGGAAGGTAGTCTCTCTCTACTCCAATATATACTGCTGCTTATTCTCCTCTGTTTTAAAGTGGCATCTTATTTCATATATTATTCGGTTAAAATCGTATCCTTTTCCTACTAAACGATCATAATAGAAGGTACTAGCTCGGCCCTTAAGCATAACGGAATAGGCGTTGTGGTATTAATCAGACTCTATTCCCACCTTCTAGTAATAGTTATAGAAGATACGTAGTTTTGAATTGAGAACATTATATAATTTTTTACTAAACTTCTTCTCCTAATCCAAATAGAGCTTCGTAAGCTCTGTAAGCAATTTTAAACTGCCTCCGATTTAAGATTAAGATGGAGGAGGTAGGGGTTGCATTACAGGCTGCAGTAGGGACGTAGGTCTGGTCGGTGGAGTCTAAAGGTCGTTAAATCGCGAAGCAATGGGATCCTATGCCTGCTCTCGTTAGGGTATAGTATCCGACGTCGAGGTTACGGGTTGAATTGGATACAGAGGAGTTAAAGGTAGAGGTAGGTTCGTCTTTAGAGGTATATTACTTAGGTTCTATCATAAGTTAAGCTTCCTCATAGTGCGTAGTTAGTACTTAATCTCTTATAGAGTCCATTTGTGTTCTTCTTTTACGTCAATAACCTGCTCCTAAATATTATCTCTAATAGTACCCCCGTCCTTAGGGACAAATACTCCATTCTCTTAAAGAAAGTTACGGAAGTTCTATACAATATCCTTGTTTATGGGGGCCCATGTTTCCTTTATCTATCCAATAAAGTCCTCCTTCATATATTCCCATAGCGCGGTATCGTTGTATTCACTATCCTTGTAATATGCCATACGGTGTAATAAAAATCCATTTAAGTCTTGTTCATTAGCGTTTGCAAGGTTAATTATAGCTTTATTCTATGTCTTTGGGTTAATATCTTCCTTATACTTCTTCGGGTAGGTTAACGCCATAGTAGGTATAAAATTGACGGGGTGTCATACATCAAAGGTAGGTAGGATTTTCGGTTTTATAGGATCTCGTAGGTTTGCTGTCAAGAGGTAGGCAATTCGAGATGTTGTTCAACGCATTTTGGACGTCATTTAACGCGTTTTAGACGTTAACTTAGGACCCTAGGTTTAGTAACACTTCTAACCTAAAGTACTTAACTAAATCTTCGTAAACGCGGTTGTTCTATATAATAGATGTAACTTGGTATCTCCTAGTACTTAGTAACACTTCTATTACTAGTTTTCCGCAAGTCTAAGGTAGCACAGTATCACCGGGATCCATTCCATATAAGCGCATATAGCACCCCTGCACGAGACTGTCTCTTCTGTTCGAAAACCTAGCTGCTCTATAGTTAACTATGTATTTAACCACTGATCAGTGTTGGAAACACAGGGCAAATTACCAATACTACTTAAGTAGATACAGTGATGGAAAAGGTTGTTGTTCTAGATAGGGGAGGGTGAGGAACTTAAGGTTCCTCACCACGCTAGTGCCGCGACGACACGTGATGGCAACTTGCCTTACGTGACGGCAACTTGCCGCATATGGCGGCAATTTGCCTTATTTCCAACAAAAGCATTAATAAATGCTAGTAAATGTTTAAAAGTAACATCTTAGTAACTACCTTCTTTAAGCTTCCCCGGATCTATTAATTCCCAGTTAATTTCTATAGGCATTGCTTTATTAAAGATATTAGGGCTGTGGTCTAGAGTAGTAGTTTTAGTGTTTTAAGGTGTAGTAGCTCTATCCCTGTCTTTAGAGCAACCTTTAGAACTATAATTAGTTAATGGGGGAGCGCTAGAGGCTCTATTAACTAGGCCGTCTTTATATTTTAGTTCTGAAATTAAGCCTTTAGGGTATTCTAGGTTATCCGCGGGACGCCTATAACCTTATTCTTTTGCGAAAAAGTAAGACTTAATTCTAAATACTTCTTACTTAAATTTTTCTAGCTCTTTAAAGCTGTTACGAACAGCCTTAGTGATATATACCCTGTGTCTTTCCCGAAATGCTTTATATTTATTATTTAAGGTAGGGTTTAGAATTATTTACTATTCTGCCCTTACTTGGGGGTTATTTTATAAAATTCTCCTAACTAAAGCATTTAAAAGGGCACTCTTTGCCTATAGCTATATATAGGCCGAAAATTAATATAGAGGAATATTAGTAACTTATTTACCAGTAGGAGTTAATACCGGGGGGAAGGCATCTAGATATATCTATATAACCTTCTACTAACTCTTAAGCCTAGGGATTTCTAACCTCTTAGTATTTAGTAGGATTGTAATTAAGTCTAGAGTAATAATTAAGCGGCTTAATGTTGCTTAAGAGGCTCCTTATATAATAGTAGCTTTTATAAACCGTACTTTTTTAGTTCTTAACGTAATGGGCATCTAGTTAAGGTTAAACTTCTTAGTATTAGCTTTAGTCTAGGCCGCTTCCATATTCTTAATATGTCCCCTACTATTAAGTTCCCTATACTCTTAAAGCAAGTCTACCTATTCTAGTATATACTAATATATTCTAGGTAGGAGTTCCGCGTAAGACTAACTCCCCTTATTAATTAAGGAAACATAAGAGCGAAGCCAACTTTCTCTAGAATTTAGCCCTCCTTTATATACCTAGAGAAGATTAATTTCCAAGTTCCGTTTTTTAGGGAGATGGCCATTAAGAAACTGGAGTGTATAGCTTAGATATGCAATAAAACGAGTAGCATTATTAGTGCGTAAGGCCACTGTATGTCTATAGTGCTCTAGATCTATCTAAACTACCTACTGTAATAAAGAATAATACATTATTTGGAGGATACTATCTTTCTCTTCCCTAGCAGTCTTTCGCAAATAATATATATATATATTAAACTCTTCCTTAAAAATGTTTAGGATTCCAATATCTTCCCACTATTTAAATAAATTGGCCTAGTGGATTCTAATTAAGTCCTATTTAAGTTCCCCCTTTAAGCCTAATATAATCTTCCTTAACCCTATATAATCTACTTAATAATTCTTAGGCTGTATAGTAGAATAAGCATAAATCCTAAGGGTATCGTTTGCATGCTTAGGGCGGCTATTTTTCTTAAACTAAAAATAAAAGCTTTTAGCCATCTAGAGGATATTAATAGTATCATAGTTCTTAGAGATTAAGTAGATTTATAAATATAAATTTGTAGAGGAAGCACTGGCATCTAGTTCTAACAATTCTACTATTTTTTAAAGATATATCCGGTATAATACGCGGACTTCTGTTCTATTTCCCTGCTAGGCTGTAATAAACTATTATAAGATAGAAAAGACACCGCCCTTTAGTTCTTTCTTAGAATTAAGGGCCTTAATTAACTTAACTAGCGTTTTAGAATAACACGAGCATTTCATTTTTTACTTTAGCCGTAGTTTTTTAATAATCTCTTCTCTATTAGCTTTAGGGCCTGTTTGGTTCGTCGGTTGGAGGCGAGATGGAGGCGTCATCTTAACGGGCTGATATCGAATTGACGCTCCCGTTTGGTTCCTCTAGCTTCATTTCTTGCTCTGATCGCTCCAGCTAAGCTTCATCTCGGCAGGCGCGCCTACACCCCTGTAATTGCCTAAATAGGCTATTAGTGCGGCTGAAAAACGTCAGTTTAAAAAATATAGGGGGAGACTATACTTTAAATGAACTGGAGCCTCTATTTTGTGACGCTAGTAAGCGCCTATCTAGAGCCTCTACTGCCACTTTCTGCTAAGACGTTAATGTGGTGGTTTTAAGGCCTTTAATTAAGCTCGCTATGCCACCTACCCCCTAGCAAATCGTTATTATTACCCTTATATTAATCCTTGCAGCTGTTACCGCCATTATAGAGCATATATTGGCCAACTACTATAAGCCTACTGGCGTTCGAAGCTGTCCTCACGATATAAATAGAGGCTAATTATGGGTAGAGGATTGTTTAAAGTTACTGCGTTAACTATTTAATAAGACGCGCATATGGCCCAAAATGTTTAACAACCTCCTTAACTGGCTTATATTAAATACGGATCTTAAAGATTTAAAAGTCTCAGCTATTAAAAAGGTAATAACGTTCTTTTATATATGCGGCCATAAATCTAGCTAGTAAAACGTTAAGTAGAAGGTAGCTTATTTAATAGAGACAATAAGTCGGTATATAGCTGCCTGCAATTAATTTAAATTATAGTAACAATTAGCAGCCATTTTTATGAGGTTCTGGATGCTCTACTATACCTTTACCGTTAAATCGTTAAACCCCCACCTATAGAGATGCCAAAGGAGATTCTTAAATCCACTAAGCGTCGGCCATACTTTACTAATTTTATTAGCGCCCTTAATAGCTTATATGTCTTTACCTACGTACCCGTGGATAAGCAGATTCTATACCGAAATTAATATGGCAATATTATATAAAACATTCTAGTGGTGGTTAATTTTAGAATAAACTTTACCTACGTTCTGCCTGGATAGGAAGGCTCTACTTATAATAGCAAAGTCCTTAAAGACGCTATAAGCAAGGAATTTAAAGCTCCTCTAGGTTAATATTATCTTGCTAACGCTAGGTACACCAATTTAAATATAACATTATTGCTATATTAAAGCGTAAGGTATTATCTAAAGGAGATTAAGAAGGTAGAGAAAGCGCCCAATAATAAGTTTAAACTATTTAACTATTGTCATTCAAGTCTTAGGAATATAGTAGAGCGTACCTTTGGTGTTTTTAAGCATCGTTAGAGGATATTTAATAGGCCTTATTAATTTAACCTACGCACTTAATTAAAGCTAATTTATGCACTTATTACTATACATAACTTCATTAATCTGCATTATAATGTAATGGATAATTAGGAGGATCTTAAGCCGTTTAGTAATAAGGAATTAGAGCAACAAAGGAAGGGTTCTATAATTAACCATTTATTAGAAGTAGATAACGAGGATTTAATTAATACAAGGCCTATATAGGAGTGGCGGGAGGAAATCGCGAATAAAATATGGAAAGACTACTGTTAGGCAACTAGATGTGTAATATAGGCGTATATCTACACGTCCTGGTGGTGATATATAGAGCTTCTATTTAAAAATCTCAGAATATATTACTACTGCTGTCTTTAATTCTGTAAGCGAGTGGCCTAATAAAACTCCCTATCCCCGTTTTTATAGGCAAATATTTACAGAGATATCGGGAGAAAGAAGTGGTAATAAGCTAATTATATACAGCGTTGAAAACTCTATTAAGATTCTACTCCTTAACTTCCTTAACCTCTTCAAAATCCTTAATATTAAGATTAAGCCGTACACGTTTGTCCCTATTAAAAGATGCTAGGATCTAATCTATCTACTTAATATCCTCGCTGGCTTCTCTTAATAGCTTATAAACCCACTAAATACGCTCCTATTGGCCTAGGTTTATAAATAGCTTTGCACTAAACTCCTTCTTAAATTTAGTAACAACTATAAGCTACTAATTAAACTCTAGGTCCTTAAACTAATTTATAAACAGCTTAATTACCTAAGCCTATTTATCTATTATTAAGTCCACTATTATAGCAAGCTGCTTTGTTATTTGGGTAAGATTCTAACCTAAATAATTAGTTAATATTATCCTGTCCTTCTTCTTCTTCCTAGCTTAAGCATCAGCGGCAAGAGCAGTGTTGGTGGCTGCTCATTTCCTAAGGAAGTTACCAACGGTGCTATTATCCTTATTTAAATTAGAAGTAGAGCTTTACTAAGTAGGTGTAGTTAAGCGCTTAGTTAAACCAATAACAGCACTATCCTCTATGTAATTATTATTGGTAGCCTTATCGCCCTCTATAAGCTTACTAAGGGTCATAGCTTGCTTACTAGTGGCGATTATATTAGTAAATAACTAGTGGTGCAGATCCTTAAGCTCTAGAGGCTTATATCGGAACTTCCTTATATCTGGATTAGCCTTAAAGTAATTATTAAGGACCTTTTTTGACGTAGTAGGATAGCCTCTTTTATCCCACCTAAATCCTAATTAACTCTGAAGCTTAACCCAAGCCTTATAGTCCTTCTTACACAAGTTATGCTTTAATTTTATCTGCTTAAGCTCTATATTAGGCCTTTTAGCCCTTTTACGAACAGCCTGCGCGGCGTACTCCCACGCCTGCTTCTTATAGCTAGAATTGGCCCGCATTCCCTTATTAATTGCCTTAAATATTAAGCCCAAAAGTAGAGCCTCCTTTATATTAAAAGTCTATACCAATGGCCCCCTCTATCCTTCTCCGGGTATAATTAAACGCTCGCGATTAGAGGGTGAAGGTGAGGGTAAGGGTAAGCATAAGGTGGATTCGTCTCGTATTTGGAATACACGGCCTCTTGGCGCAGGCGTGCGCGTTAACATCATATAGGTGGCAGGTAGGGAAGGTGGAGGTAAGGGAGGTGGTCCTTCCATCAACTTCTAGATGGCAGTCAAACCAAACAGGTCTTCAATTTTACACCACTGATATGGCGTCTGAGACGCGGCAGAAGAATTACACTAAAATGCGCCAAAAGCTACGACCACTTTAATTTAGAAACTGATACCTCCAGTGGAACCAAACAGGCCCTTAGTAATTATAGCTACCTTTCCCTTTTTCCTATTAGCTCTACTAGAAGCTAGAAGTTCTATAGGCCCTATTTTTAGCTTCTTTCTTAGGGATTTCTTAGAGGCTTTCCTAGCCCTATATTTCTATGGGGAGCTGGTAATAAGGTTATCTTCTAAAGACATAGATCTATTAGACTTAGAGTCTTTAGCTTTAGCTTTAGGCACCTTTCCTCTAAATAGAAACGAGCTGCGTAGTATCTTTGCGTTTAAACCTTTAACCTTTTTAAAAGGTAACAGCAGAGGTGCTAAAGTAACTGGCTTTAGTGCAGATTCCTCTTCCTTAGTTTTAATAGTTAAGGCTAGTACTAAAAGCCTATAGCCCTTGCTTAGATAACGGGCAAGCTTCTATTTCTTAACTAGTTTCTTATTAACTTCTAGTCTAAATTTATAAGTATTAAGAAAATCTAAAGATGTTAGGTATAGAGTCCTTAAGATCCCAGCCTTTAAGAGTTCTAGGCGATTTAGCATTGCATTATTAACTATCTTTAATATATCCTCCCTAGGGATCTAGCTGTTCTTTGCCTAACTAATAAGAATATAAATACTTTTTAGTGCGTAATACGTGTAGAAAGGTTTATAAGGGCCTTCTAAAAGCTCATCTTCCTATTCTTTTTTAACTATATCTTACACCGTCTTGATCTTATTAATCTTATAGGTAATCTTAGAAAGCTTCCTAATGTCTATAAAGGTATTTTCTTACTTTTTACTTTTTAAGCTTTCTTTTAGCTCCCTATCCTTCTTAATTTTAATTATTATATTTTTCGCAGCCTTAACTATATTATGCTCCTAGTTTAAAATAACCTATATTAAACTATAATAGATATTTACGTGCTAATTAACTGGGTAGTATTGGGCGGCTTTAAGGATAACTTCTATTATTTAAGCCTTTCTTTAATATATGAGGGCTATTAACCAGATAGTGGGAGGTAGAGGTAATAGCTTTCCTTTTAAGCGGAGTTCTATAGTACTAGGTATTTTTATAGTAAAATTCTAGGTATAGATAGTAGTTTAAGAGAAGAGTAATAATAATGCCTTTCTAATGCAAAAGAAAGGTAATGGGCGTATATAACTAAATAGGATAAAGTAATAGGAAATCAAAAAAGGTGAATTAAAAAGAGTAATTATGTAAAATTTTAAGATGTTAAGGAACTTTGACCGCTGGTTAAAGTTGTCTAATTAGTTAGATTTTCCTTTCCAAGACTTTCCTATTAATAATAGCATTAACATTAAAAGTTAATATTAAATTTTTAAAAGAATAAACGAGACTTAAGAAATATCTAACTTTAACCTCCTATACGCTCGACAAGGGTTTCTTAAAGTAAAGTAACTTTCCTTTTAACTAGTATATCTAATAGTTAGCCTACATCGGGAAAATATTCGCAGGATGAGATTTAAGTAGACTTTGATTTTCGCGTTTCGCGTAATTGATATGCAATTTAACCAACTCGACACGCAATTAACTAACTTAACACGTAATTAACCAACTTAACACGCAATTCAACCAACTTAACATGCAATTGACTAACTTAACACGTAATTCGACCAACTTAATATACAATTAACCAACTTAACACGCAATTCGACTAACTTAATATACAATTAACTAACTTAACACGTAATTTAACTAACTTAATATGCAATTAACCAACTTAACACGCAATTTAACTAACTTAATATGCAATTAACTAACTTAACAACTTTAAAAGCTAACTATATATTTCTTAACACGCAATTAACCTACTTAGCAACTTTAAAAGGTAACTATATATTTCT
>Ga0307507_10009314_pt1 | contig 13146 bp, 5 predicted proteins | sample 7_EM_MG_FD_207223 | JGI IMG/M metagenome (GOLD analysis project Ga0307507, IMG submission 207223) | Populus trichocarpa ectomycorrhiza microbial communities from riparian zone in the Pacific Northwest, United States - 7_EM | ecosystem: Host-associated > Plants > Roots > Unclassified | place...
CGAGGCTAGCTAACCTGACCTTAGAGCAACCCCTTACTTCTAGACAACAATAACTACCAACTTCAACACCGCATACGTATCGCAATACAGTGATATTCGTGCACGTTGATAAAGTGAGTATACCGACACTAATTAGTAGACGTATAGATTAGGAAATACGTAATAAGCTAGAGCTTGAGAACTGTACTAGAAACAGTACACGGATTGCCTGGCCTTGTCTATTCCAGTTAAAGGAGAAAGCTACATCACCCTTAAAGCTCGAGACCACGTATTAGCTTAACTGCTGACGCGTTAGATCGCCTAGAGAATTGTATCTTTACTTAGAGAAGATTGCGACCTCCCTTAAGCTTGAGAGAATTTGTACTGGCCTTATAGCCAATATAACAGATCGCTGAGAGAATAGTAATCTTGCTAAGAACTTTACAGGCCTGACGGCTGTAAAGGACGTATATACCCAAAACACCCTTACCTTAACACCCTTACCTTGACACCCTTACCTTGACACCCTTACCTTAATGACCTTAACCTTAACCTTGACCTTAACCTTAACCTTGACCTTAACCTTAACCTTGAACTAAATATATATAAGGACTAGTACACTGCTTTGCACAATAAGATGGATCCTAAATGGAAGGAGAGAATTGCCAGACATAGTTATGGGATTAATATAGCAACTGCCTTAGAGGAAGACCTGGAAGAATATATGGAAATGAAAATCTATGAGTATATATATAAGAACTTTACGGATTATATACTACGGTCGCTATTCCAAGAAGAATTTGAAGGCTTTACTATTAAGGACTTTAGAAAGATACGCTCTGTTACTAGAGTAAAGCTCCGTACTTACCTACTCTAAAGAGGAGTATATGTCGCCACATACAGCAATAGATACCCACTTTATAAGGTTCTATATAATGTCCTTATAGAAGAGGAACCTTACGAATGGACAGATAAGGAAATTACAGGAGCTCTTAAGGAAGTCAGCCCTATAATTATAGTGGCACTATGAGAATAACTTAACTTGATACAAATAGCTCTGATATTAAATCAAGCTATAACCCTGTTAGTTATAGCCTCTTTAGTTCCTACAACCCCCCCCCGTAGCCTACTACCTTCCTATATAGTACTGACGCCTGTAAACCATTAACTACCTCTACTACCTCCGACGCCTATAATTTAGCCTATAGCTACAGCTACAATACCTAGAACGCAAATACCTACCCCTATAATACCCCAACTAGCTGTTGTATCTATACCCTAGCAAACTGCACCAACCGCCACCTAATAGCAAGCTACACCTACCTCTACCCAGGATTAACTACTTACCCTCCTTACTTAACTCCTATAGACGCAGAACCAGTAATCATTGCCTATGGCAACTGCCTCTACCCTCCCTTTAGTAATTGCTCCTACCCTACCTGGTGCTCCTCCTGCCCAGTACCTTTACCCTAGTACTGCCAATACCGACCCTGCTATGCACCTGCCTATATACAGCAAAGAGGCAGCTACTATTGCCAAGATCTACACGGACGACCAGAAGTACGATGGAGTGAGTAATAGCTTTGACTTTAAGTTAACTATCTTCTATAATATCTGTAAGAGAGCTAGTCTACCTCCTAAAGGCTATATAACTGCATTCCTAACTATGCTAAAGGGACTTACTTAGGATTACTACTATAATAGCAGCCTTTTAACTAGATTATTTACTGAGGCATGCAACTATATGCATCACTTCTTTGAAGGACCAGAGTACTATTGGAGAAACCTTACTAAATAGAACGCCACTAACTTTTAAGGAATTATTGATAAAAACCCTAATAAGCAAATCTATTAGAGTTTCTAACTACTCCTTGATAAGCTCTTAAAACATTACCACGGATTATACCTAGAATTTTGTACAGACCTCTTCTTTATAAATAAGCTAGTTACCGCTTGCTAAGGAGTACTAGTATGCTGTATTGCCATTTCTAACCCTTCTAAAGACCTCTCCTAGTTAATTAGCAAGCTGTAATCTTCTGTAGTTATATAGGAGAAGGAACACCCTTCCTAGGCCTTAATAAGACCGTCTTAAGGAGCCTACTTTACGGATCGCACATACCGCCGTGACATCCGTAATAACTGTGACCGAACCCGCTCCTATAGATAAAACACCGTTAGGTCCCTAAAGACCAAGTGCTACGTTTGCTAAAAGGAGAGCTGCCGCTTATGGAAATATATAGAGGAGGAGCGGAACCGTTCTAGAAATGAGTATAAAAGACGTTTTAACAATAGCAAGGGCCGTAATGGTAACTTTAAAGAACGCTTTAAACAATACACTATCTACTATAAAGGAGACGACGACAATGAGTATAATGAGACTTTTAAAGCTCTTGTGCTAGATATAGATACTGATAAAAACACTAATAACAATAACAGCGAGGAAGAACTAGAAGACCCTAACGGCTACTACCTTATATTATTTAGGACTCTTACTATAGACAAAGCAACCTCTATAAGTGTAGAACTAGCTAATAAGGCTTGCGCTTACTTACTTACTGTAACCTCCACAGAACCTACTACGGAAACTGACCCGTTTAACTATAACACAATAACCGCCGTTTTACGCTATACTTCCACGGTATTTATAGGAATTATGATTGATACCGGTGCGTTAAAGAAGTCTATAGCTGGTTATAAACAATTCTAGGCACTATAGAACGCGGACTAATCTATAAGACTTAATACCTTAACTAAAGGACAAGTTAATGTGCAGTTTGGCATTGGAATTACTACCTCCATTAGAACTACGGATATTGTCACCCCTATAGGCAAGATACAGTTTTATATTATCCATACGGATACCCCCTTCTTGCTCTATTTAGCGGATATAGATAGACTCTAAATCTACTACAACAACCTTAGAAACGTTGTTATCACTTATACTAAAAAAGTGCTAGTAGTGCAATGGTTTGGCCACCTATTTCTCCTATAGAGCTTATTACTACAGTTATATTTATCTGAATCCTTTAACGCAAACCCCTACTACTTAATAGATGTAGAGCTACGGCGCCTGCATTGCTAATTTAAACATCCCTTAGTTGAGAAATTGCAAAAGCTACTTTATTATACTAGCCATGAAACTAATAGAATGGCTATTAAGTAACTAACCAAGTTTTACTACTACTGTTAGAAGTTTAGCAAATTACTAGGCAGATTCCACTTCACCCTATAAGACGACGTTAATTTTAACTATAATATTATTATTGATATTATGTATATTAGCAGATTATCCCTTCTATACGTTGTTAATAAAGAAACGCGATTCCAAGCCGGTAGATAGCTATAAGATATTAGCGCCAAACACACATAGGACGTTCTATGGATGTGCTAGATTAATACTTACCTAGGGCCACTAGACCTAATTACCTACAACACCAAAAAGAACTTTGTTAGTAAGGAATTTAAGCAATACGCCACTATTATAGGAATTAGTATAAAGGGAGTACTGGTTAAAGCACATAACTCTATTAGAATGGTAGAGCGCTACTATAGTCTATTACGGCGAGCCTATTAGATCATTATAACTGAAATCCCTAATATTGATAAGGAGATAGGACTCTAAATAGTGTTTAAAGCAATTAACAATTTAGCTAGCCCTAAAGGACTAGTTCCCACACTTCTAGTCTTTAGAGCCTACCCCTAAATGGTTAAATCCAATGTACTATCCCCTACTATTATATAACGCGCTGCCGCAATTAAAAAGGCTATGGCAGAGATATAGAAGCTATAAGCTAAATAATAGATTACTAACGCGCTAAATATACGAAACGGACCCAATGCTAATACAATTTATAATCTCCCACTAAACTCACCCGTTTTGGTCTAGAGAGAAGGAAATACTGGCTAAAGCGGCTATTGGGACAGGCTATTTACCTTACTTACTGTTAAGGGTGAAATATATACTGTTAAGCTGTCTAGCGGACCTACAGCCTTCTGATCTACGGTCGTAAAACCCTACCTTTAAGCAACTGAATTGCAGGAGTAAATCGTTGGACCAGAATCGCCACCTAAACCTCTACTTAGGTTAGCCCTTTCTAAGACTGTCTTAGAGAGACCTACTAAAGCTTAGCAACAACCCCTAAAACGAAACAGAGGACGCCCTCGCAAATACCCTCTACTTATGGCTATAACTAATATCACTATCTACCTACAGGATGATAGTCAATTCAGTACCTAATTTAGCGCCTCCTAATAGAAGGAGCTTACTAGTCTACTTAAGAAGGGAGTTTTTAAGATTGTAAGACTTACGGATATACTATAAGGCGTACAACTCTTTAACTCGCGATTTATTAACAAGATTAAGAATAAGGGAACTAATAAAGTCTTTAAGAAATCCCGACTAGTTATATAAGCTTATAATAACTTAGAAAAGGAACTAGTTCTTACCTAATTACTAACCATTTAACGAGTCAGCTAATAACTAATTCTCTATATTGCCGCCATAAAGCTTCTACAGGTATAACTTTACCTCTAAGATATTTTACAGGCCTATATACAATCAACCACTATACTGAATCAAGAGTTCTATGTACAACCTCCGCACGAGCTGATTAAGCAACTTGGGATTAATAAGGCCTCCGTTCTAAAGGTTATAAAACCACTCTACGGAGTACTGGAAGCCGGTAACCACTGGTTTAAGACATATTACTCGCATTATATCTAATAGTTGCACATGGACTAGTCTATGTATAACCCCTACCTTCTACAGAGTAACAAACCCTTTGGTATTATAGGCCTATAAACTAACAATACTCTATTCCTGGTAGATAAGACCTTTATAAACGCAGAGCAAAATAAGCTATATAAGGCCAAGTTTATGGCTAAGGAACGGGAATAACTCACTGTTGATATACCCATTAAGTTTAATAGTGGAGTTATTCAGCTACTAACTAACGGGAGTATTACGCTTACTTAGGAACAACAATATATAAACCTTAGTATGATTAGCACCAAGCTTGCTATAAGTATAGGATTAAGAGGAGCTATAAGAACCTTAACTCTAAAGGACTAGTACATCGCTTAACGTGCTAGAGGTGTATATATCGCTTTAGTGTACCAGCCAGAAGCCTTATTTAATTTATCCTTTACCGCCTAGGTAATTAACCCTAATAAGGAAGACGCAAAATAGTTAAATAAGCGTCTAAACTGGCAAATTGAGAATGCTAATAGAGGTTTTAAGTTTGTTAAGTTAGATATTAAAACCCTATAGCTACTGGTATTTACGGACGCATTGTTTGCCAATAATAAGGACCTCTCTTTGCAGATTAGCTACATCCTTGTACTAGCTGATGCTATAAAGAAGGCTAATATTGTCTATTGGAGCTCAGTTAAGTGTAAAAGAGTTACTTGGAGCGTACTAGCTTCTGAACTCTATAGCACGGCCTATGGCTTTAACATTGGCGTTGCGATTAAGTCTATAGTAGACAAGATCCTACAAATTAACCTTCTATTTGTGCTTTGCACTAACTTTAAGTCCTTATATAACTGTCTAGTATAACTTGGAACCACCTAAGAAAAACGCCTAATAATTAACGTAATGTGCCTCCAGCAAGCCTACAAACAGAGACAGATTACGGAGGTGAAATAGATTGACGGAGAGGCTAACCCTGCTAATGCCATAACGAAGGGAAAACCCTGCGCGGCTCTTTAATGGCTTATTAATACAAACCAAATTGACCTATAAGTTATAAAATAGGTTAAACAAACGAACTTAGATTTAGCTTAGTGTTAGGTAACTAATTGTGATGGTACAGACCCTAAATTTAACTAACTAATTAGGATTTTCCATGCCCAGCATGGAAAATTGCTATTGGCTTACTTACCACTAGCGCCTTGGCGGCCCTCGCGATATGTTAACCTGCTATCCCTAATAACTCTTCTTCTTCTTCTCTTCCTTAGCGTAGTATCTCCATAATATAGTATTTTACAGGCTTTGGTTTAGAGACATTTGTATAAGCTATAATACGGGTTATGTAATTACGGACCTATAAAAGGAGCGTGGAAGCTATTGCGTATACGCTACGAATAGTCTAGAAGTAAACTTGACTTTAGAGTGTAGATTAGCCTTCTTTTTAGAGTTGCTCCAGTGTCAGAATATTAGTTATATAACGTGGTTATGAGACCATAAAGCGAGGCTAGCTAACCTGACCTTAGAGCAACCCCTTACTTCTAGACAACAATAACTACCAACTTTAACACCGTATATGTATCGCAATACAGTGATATTCGTGCACGTTAATAAAGCGAGTATACTAACACTTACTTTATCTTTCTATTTCTCCGCTCTTCTTCTACTATAGCTCTTTATAGTGCCTTTATAATAGAACTTTAATAATAATAATAAAAATTAGATAAGATTTACCTTTTTTATTATAAGAATTTATTATAAGCTAATCTAGGGGTTGTCCTATATAACGCGTTAACTAGCCACTATCCCTATTTACCTAAAATGGGCCCTAATAATAATGTCTTAATATTAATTTCTTCCAGTTTATAAGCTATTGTCTCTTACGCGTCTTTCTATTAAAAAATACTATTTATCTTACCTTTTAGCAGACCGTTTTTTATTATATCTTAGCTTTTAGCTTTTGCATCTCCAGCTATTCTTTCTTCTATTACTCTGTTCTCTTCTTATAATATATTTATAAGTAATAAGATCCCCATTTTATCTCTTTAATAATACTAACTTTCCGCAGTATTCTCTTATAATAGCTTACAATCGTGCTGTACGTCTCCAGACCAGCGGCGGCATTGTCCCTACTCTAATAGCACTATAGACTACTTTTATTGCCCCTACGATGGTTTCTCTAAAGTGCTACCGTTATTATATTTACGCGCTTATACTAGACCTATCCCATACCTATAAGATACTATACTCTAGCAAAAATAGATCTAAGTATTCCCACTATTATAGCTAGAAGAAGACCTATACTCTAGTATTTCTTATTCTATCCTATTTTGGATTTTACTAACTATATTAGATTCCTACTATTTATACACGTAAGGCTCGTCGGCTCTAACGCGTTATTAGGGATTTCTGTTTATATTAGAATAGTAAAAAATAGAGATAGAAGGTGTCTTCTATTACTTATAGCCTCTTTAATTTAATAAGGGTTTCTATTACTATAAAGACGCAGTAATCTTAGATATATAGTGTCTAGGAGCATATATATAAGCAGCTCGTTCTTATAAATAATAATATTTATACTCTTACATGGGCCTTTCTAGCTAGGTAAGTCTCTTTAGTAATATATTTAGAAACTATACTAACTCTTTAGTTATTAACTTTCCAATTCTTACCTAGATGCTAATTTAGAACCTAGAGATAACACTAAGGATAGTAATAATAATAAACGTTCTCCCCGCTAGTCTCCTAGCCATAGTAGTTAATTTAGTTCCCGCCACTTTAAGAAGAATATTAGCAAGAATGCTAATACTTCTAGGGATAGGAGTGCTAATAATACTGCCGATAATAACGTTAAGATAGAGGAGGAGGCTCATATTGCTACTTCTAGTATTTGAGTTATTATTTTATTCTTTCTTTCTTCTTATAAGATAGCTTTATATAGTGCCTCTCTAGTACCTTTAGGATACCCTAGTATTAGGAATTAACTTTATACTCTAGGGATGCCTCTATTCTTATTTTTAGTAACAGTTTATATAAAAGCAGTATACTGCTATAATCTCTATATATAATAAATGGGTAGTATTCTTATAGGTGCTTTATAATTTCTTAAATTTTCTAAATCTTCACTCTGTGTCTTTTTAGTCATCTTTATATTATTAACTCTACTATATATCTCTAGTATTAGACCAGATACTCTCCTTTTATCCCTAAGAAACCCTTCTAAATCCCTAAGACCCCTTCTTCTAGTACTACTACTTATTCTTAAATAGCGTCTTCTTTAGATATCATCCCTAGTAGTTCTTATATAAATCCCTATAGCTTTCTCTTATAGGATTCTAGGATCCCTATTATAATAGCAAAACATTCCTATTTCTAATGCCTATACTTAACTTTATAATTTTAATTTATGGGGTTTTCCCTATTATCTTATCTATAGTATATTTAGAACCGTTACTAAATCCTAATTTATAGTCTTTAGGAAAGTTTTAATTATTATATTATATCCTAGCTAAAGGTACTTTTTAGGTTCCCAACTATTATACGCCTAAGAGTATTCTTCCTAATAGACTAAAAATTTGCATTTCTTTTAACGCTATCTTTAGTCTAGAATATTTTCTATATTCCATTCTAGTTCCCTATTAATTTTGCTAGGTAGGGGTAGTTTTATACCATCTCTTCTTTAGTATAACTCTAATAAGGAAATATAAAATATATAACATATTAGATATAATTTTGGCAATTCCAATTTATAGGCTTAATTTTCTTTAGTTTTTCTAACTATCTTAAAGGGTCTAAGCCACTAGTAGTCCAGCTTCTTCTTAATACATTTTATTTAGATATTTTTTATAAATAGCAAGACTTTATCTCCTACTTTAAATTCTTTAAGTATATATTTTTTATTATAGTACCTTTTTTATATAGCTTAGACGTCTAGCAAGTGCTTTTTAAGTTCTTCTCTGCAAATTCTTATTTACTTAATTCTTTTAGACGCCGCTAGTGCCTCTCTTTTAGAAATAATGTCCTTAATATTTTAGGGGTTATTTACTTTTACCCTAAATAGTGCTTTATAAGGGGTCATTTTTATACTACTATAAATACTTATATTATATATATATTGCGCTAAAGCTAGCCATAATATCTAATTATCCTATTAATAATTAACATAGCAGTGGAGGTAGTATTCTAACAATGCGTTTAGACGCTCTATTAGCCCATCTATTTATAAATAAAAGGCAGTACTTATCTTTTACTATATTTTTAATAAGAGATAGAATAAAGACTAAAATGCGCTATTAAATACAGTACCTCTATTAGATATAATTCCCCTTAGTATACTAAATAAGAGCTACTGTTCTAAAAATAGGTCTACTAGTTTTACTGCTATAATTATTATTATAATAGCAAAGTACCCTAAAAACTTTATATATCTGTTAACAATTACTAGGATAGTATTAGTAACCTCTCCAGTTCTTATTTTAGTAGGGGGTAAGCCTATTATAAAATCTATTGTTAATTCTAATATAGGTCCCTATAGAATAGAAAGCACTAATAACTTACTATATAGGCAATACCTAGATATCTATACCCTTTAGCACGTATTATATTTTAATATATAGTCCTTAACTTCTTTAGACATTCTATCCTAAAAGTATTTCCTTTAAACAGCCTTAAGGGTCCTATTAGTACTATAGTAACCCCTAAAAGGGTTGTTATAAAAGACCTTTAGAATTTTATCTTAAACTATTTAGTCCTTTAGAATATATACAGTACCCTTAAAGTATAACAGACCCTTTTAGTCTTACTACTATAGCTTCTTAGTAACTCCGGCTAAGTTAGTCTCTACTATATCTTTTTACCTCTCTCCAGTAATAAAGGCGTCCCTTTATTATGCTTAAAGAAGAAGATCTAGAAAGGTTTTATATAAATTACTTACTTCTATTTTACCCGCTACTATTATAGACCCTAAATATGGCACAAGACGTTTTAAACTATTAGTGCAAGCAGATTCTCCTACCATTATATAGTGTGCTATACTATAGATAGGCATCTTGCCTATCCCCTCTAGATCTAGAAACTTATAGCTAATACGCCATTAAGTTAAAGGTACTGTAATACCTCTAGTACATCCTATAGAATTCTCGCTAATTCTAGGGTACGCTAATTTTATAATATCTACTTAGTCTATAACCTATTCTATAACTATAACCTATAACTCTATTATTATAGTGCTTCGCAGCTATATTGTTAGGACCTCTGCCCTATTATAAAATTCTATAGTTCTAGGGAAAGATTCTTCTTTCTTCTTAAGCAAATTTTATAATATAGGAATTATTTCCCCTATACTATCCTGGATTCTCCTAGTCTTATAATCTAGATATCTTAACAACCTATTAGCGGGATTTGTCTTTCCTGGGCGGTATATAATTTTAAAGTTATACTATAATAGTACCTCTGCCTATTTAGCTTATTAACTACTTAATACCTTTATAGTTATAAAGTATTATAGGTTATTATGGTCTGTAAGGACTTTAATAGGATAATTGCTTCCTATATAATAATATCGCTAGTGCTTTATTACTGTAATTATTATAAGCAGCTCCTAGTTATATATTATATAACACTATTCTATAGGGGTCATTTTCCTTAACTAAAACGCTAGAGGATACTATTTTCCGTCTTTTAATTAAAATATAATTACCCCTAGGGCAAAGCCAGATATATCTATTTTAAGATATATATATCACTTCTAATAGAAGTATATTAGAATTAGCGCCGTTATAAATAAATCTTTTAACTAGTCTATGGCCTGTTTAGCGGCTTCCCTAAATATAAAAGGGTCCTAGCTTCTTGCCATTCTTAGATCCCTTTAGTAAATTAATACTTAGGAATACCACTTACGCATAATAAATAATAAATATTTAGTAGAAGTTCGCCATACCTAAGAAAACCTATACTTCTCTAAATGTTATAGGGTAGGGCTATTTCCTAATAGCATCTACCTAGCTTTTCTCTATTAACATTCTATTAACGCTAATAATAAAGCCTAGAAAATTAATGCCAGTAGTATAGAATATGCATTTTTTTAGGTTTATATAGAGTTTATATTCCCACAGTCTTTCTAGTACCATTTATACATAGTATATATATACTTTATAGTTATTAGAGTAGACTATAATGTTATTAAGGTAGACTATATATATCTTGTCTAATAGGCCCAATAATGCCTTATTAATATAGGCCTAAAATATCGCTAGTGCGTTAGTAAGCCCAAATAGCATCACTAGGTACTTAAAGTGGCTATACTATATTTAGAACGCCGTTTTCCATTTATTGCTAGCTTTAATCTAGATTTAATAGTATATATCTTTTAGATCTAATTTTATTAATATCTTTACGCCTGATAGTCTGTTAATAAGCTCCCCTATTAAGGGTAATAGGTAGTAATTTCTTATAGTAATCCTATTAAGCGCCTAATAGTTAATATAGAGACGTAGGGTTCTATCCTTCTTAGGCATAAATATAATTAGTGCCCCTACTAGGCTTATAGAAAGCTAAATCTATCCTTTTTAGAGATTATTTACTATATATTAATATAATACTACTAGCTCGTTTTCTAATAGGTTATATAGTAGTCTAAAAAGAGGTTATTTATCCCCTATATCTATCTTATACTTAACTAATATAGAATTAGATAAGGTTTATATAGCCTCTTTATTAGAAATTGTTATGGGACACCTCTGTAACACCTTGTATACGTCCACCTATTTCTACCGTCTACCTGTTTCCACTGACGTAGCAAGAAGAAAGCGACCGTAAAATAACAATCTAATGGCAATCTGCTGGTAATTTACGGCAATCTAATGGCAATCTGCCGCATTCTGCTATATTCTGCTAAGTCTACTAAATCCTGCCAAGTTCTGCCAGGACCGCTCCTTAAATCCTATTCTGCTCTATATATATGTTAACTAAGTAACTAAACTAATAACATATACCCTTTCTTCCCGTTTCCTTACCTTCTCTCCTTATATAACGTCTTAACTTTATTATACAGTTTATATACGTAGCTTAATAATATCTACTTTGTTATATATTATTGTCGCTTATACTTACTCTATAACACTATATTATGTTAAACTATATACTTCGTTCTGCCTTAATTAACATATAGAACAACCTAGAAACCCCCTTGTCTATAAACGACCTATATGCCTTATTTACTAAATAAATAAAAGTCTCTAAGAGGCTTTTATAGATGCTCTTGCCTAATAAGAAGCTTAATATTATAAGACAATCTAATCCCTAAGAAAGGAAGTTGAAGAGATTTATTATAACCTACTATCTACTATACTATCGCCCCTACTTATCCCTACTAGTATTAACCCATAAATACCAGATAAGAAGAACGCATTTAAAACTAACTCCTTAACCCTAAATTTACTAGTTAATACCCCCAAAAAAGGTTATTTAGATGCCTCCCTAATTCTCCCGCCTATTCTAGTAAGAGAAGTAAGCTATACTCTTTTCTTAACTAACTTTAGAATAAGCTAAGCGGCAATATTAATTACTACCCTACCCCTAATAGTTAACTTTATTATGCTATAAGCTACCTAAAAGGAGATGCCGTAGATACTATATACCCGTTCTAACTAAGTATAGTAGAGGAACTAGTTACTATACTAGAAATATCTTATAGCGACCCTAACCAAGTTGCTATATTATAAAGGAAACTAAATAAGATGATATAGGGTTCTAAGAACTTTCTATTATACTTTACTAAATTCCACCGCTATACTAAGGAGACTAGATAGAACAACCCCGCCTTAATTAATTGCCTAGTAGAATCTCTAAACCCTAAATTAAAAGTATCTCTTATAGGAGTTAAACTGCTAGGTACCATTACTGCCTGCTCTAATGTTACTAATAGCCTATATAATGACTTACTATGCCTTGCCCTAAAATATATATCTTAATACTCTGTCCCCTAACTGCCTAAGACCTATAAGGACTTAGACGCTATAGATATTAATACTAGAACCCTTTCCTATACCCTAAAAGGATCTGCTAAATAAAAGTAACGTATTAAATATAGCCTCTGTTTTAAGTATGGAAGCGACACTTATATCTCTAGCTACTACTCTATCCCCTTCTAAAAGAATTTATAAATGGCTAATACTAGTAACCGTTTACTATACTAATCCTCTACTTACTGTCCCTAATCTTTATCTAGCTCTAGCCCTATATTTAGTAAGCACTACTTATAAGGATAAAGTTATAACTAATATTCTAGAGGAACCCCTTCCTGCTTGCTACTAAAAGGTATATTTTAGAGTTAAGTCGCTCTTTGGGACAGCTTTTTTTTTTTTTTTTAATCCATTGTATTATACTACGTACAATACTACGCATGCAGCCTCTAGGCTATGGCGCTATAGTCCTATATACATGAATCCCTTAGGGCAGCTTAACATGTACTAGTAACTATG
>Ga0307507_10009315_pt1 | contig 13145 bp, 14 predicted proteins | sample 7_EM_MG_FD_207223 | JGI IMG/M metagenome (GOLD analysis project Ga0307507, IMG submission 207223) | Populus trichocarpa ectomycorrhiza microbial communities from riparian zone in the Pacific Northwest, United States - 7_EM | ecosystem: Host-associated > Plants > Roots > Unclassified | place...
GCGGCGAAGCGCCTTCGCCTTCCCCGCGCGGTCTACGACGTCCCCGACGACCCGGCCGGTCAGCTTGCCGTCGACGATCTCGAGCTCGTTCGCCACCGCGAAGTCCAGCTCCAGCTCGTCGACGAGCTTGGCGATGACCTGGGAGAACCCGCCGGAGACAACGCCGCAGCGGAAACCCATCCGCTTGAGCGTGCGGATCGTGGTGCGCGCGCCGGGGGTCAGCTCCAGCGTCGCCGCGACGTCGTCGAGCACGGACGCCGGCAGCCCTTCCAGCAGCGAGACCCGCTGGTCGAGCGACTCGCTGAAGTTCAGCTCGCCGCGCATGGCGGCCTCGGTGATCTGGCGGACCTCCGGCTCGACGCCCGCGTGTGCGCCGAGCATCTCGATGACCTCGCCCTGGATGAGCGTCGAATCGACGTCGAACACCACCAGCCGCTTCGCGCGCCGGGTGATCCCGGCCCGCTCCACCGCGATGTCGATGGCCGCTTCGGACGCGGCGTCGGCGAGCACCTCGCGCAGGGCCGAGTCGGCCTCCGGCGTGTCCTCGCTGACCGAGACGTACAGCTCCAGGCCGGTGACCGGGTAGTCGGCGACACTGCGGATCGAGTCGATGTTGGCGCCGAGCGACGCCAGCCGCCGCGCGACCTCGGAGAACGCCCGCGCGGTGACCGGCCGGCCGAGCACCACCAGCACGTGCGAGGAGTCGCTGCGGCCCAGCGCGAACGGGTCGTCGCCGATCGCGGCGCCGATCTTGACGTCCACCTGCATGCCGACCGAAGCCATGGCCTGCTCGACGTACTCCTGCAGGCCCTCCGGGTCCCGGTAGACCCCGGCGAGCACGCCGAGCACCAGCCGCCCACGGATGACCACCTGCTCGACGTCGAGAACGTCTACATCATGCCTGGTCAGCACCGCGAACAGGACGGAGGAGACGCCCGGCTTGTCGGGGCCGGTCGTCGTGATCAGGACGGGCGTCTGGCTCACTGGTCATCCCTCGTTCGGCAACGCTGCACGCTCAGTCTGCCGCTCCGGACTCGAACATAAGAAGAGCGCGTGCCCGGCTTCACAAAACCGGCCACGCGCTCTTCAGCAGATCTTTCAGTCCTGTTCGCTCGCGTTGTCCTTCGAGTGGTCACCCGGCATGGCGGCCTGGGTGAGCAGCTGGGACGGCGCGGCGTGGCCGTTGACCTTCTGCTTCCCGAAGAAGCCGATCTCGCCTTCGGAGTGGAGACGCTCGATCATGTGCGGGTAGTGCAGCTCGAAGGCCGGCCTCTCGGAGCGGATCCGGGGCAGCTCGGTGAAGTTGTGCCGCGGCGGCGGGCAGGAGGTCGCCCATTCGAGCGAATTGCCGTAGCCCCACGGGTCGTCCACCGTGACGATCTCGCCGTATCGGTAGCTCTTGAAGACGTTCCAGATGAACGGCAGCGTCGAGGCACCGAGGATGTACGCGCCGATGGTGGAGATCGTGTTCAACGTGGTGAAACCGTCGCTGGTCAGGTAGTCCGCGTACCGGCGCGGCATGCCCTCGGCACCCAGCCAGTGCTGGACCAGGAAGGTGCCGTGGAAGCCGATGAACGTGGTCCAGAAGTGCCACTTGCCGAGCTTCTCGTCCATCATCCGGCCGGTGATCTTCGGGAACCAGAAGTAGATACCGGCGAAGGTGGCGAACACGATCGTGCCGTAGAGCACGTAGTGGAAGTGCGCGACGACGAAGTAGCTGTCCGACACGTGGAAGTCGATCGCGGGCGCGGCCAGCAGGATGCCGGTCAAGCCGCCGAAGAGGAACGTGACGATGAAGCCCATCGAGAAGATCATCGGCGTCTCGAAGGACAGCTGGCCCTTCCACATCGTGCCGATCCAGTTGAAGAACTTCACGCCGGTCGGGACCGCGATCAGGAAGGTCATGAAGGAGAAGAACGGCAGCAGCACGGCGCCGGTGGCGTACATGTGGTGCGCCCACACCGCGACCGAGAGGGCCGCGATCGCCAGCGTCGCCCAGACCAGGCTCTTGTAGCCGAACATGGGTTTGCGGCTGAACACCGGGAAGATCTCCGACACGATCCCGAAGAACGGTAGCGCGACGATGTAGACCTCTGGATGGCCGAAGAACCAGAACAGGTGCTGCCAGAGGATCACCCCGCCGTTCTCGGGGTCGAACACGTGCGCCCCGAGGTGCCGGTCCGCCAGCAGGCCCATCAGGGCCGCGGTCAGGATCGGGAAGGCAAGCAGCACCAGGATGCTGGTGACCAGGATGTTCCAGGTGAAGATCGGCATCCGGTACATCGTCATGCCCGGCGCGCGCAGGCAGACCACGGTGGTGATCATGTTGACCGCGCCGAGGATGGTGCCCAGACCGGACACGATCAGGCCGGAGATCCACAGGTCCGCGCCGACGCCCGGCGAGTGGATCGCGTCCGACAGCGGGGTGTAGGCGAACCAGCCGAAGTCGGCGGCGCCACCCGGTGTCAGGAAGCCGGACAGGACGATCAGGCCGCCGAACAGGTACAGCCAGTAGGAGAACGCGTTCAGCCGCGGGAACGCGACGTCCGGCGAACCGATCTGCAGCGGCATGATGAAGTTCGCGAAACCGAAGAGGATCGGCGTCGCGTACAGCAGCAGCATGATCGTGCCGTGCATCGTGAACAGCTGGTTGTACTGCTCCGACGAAAGGAACTGCTGGCCCGGCCGGGCCAGCTCGGTGCGGATGAGCATCGCCATCGCGCCGCCCGCCATGAAGAAGGCGAACGACGTGACCAGGTACATGATGCCGATCTGCTTGTGGTCCGTCGTGCGGAACAACCGCAGCAGGTACGAACCCTTGACCGACTCGTGCGCGGGGTAAGGGCGCGTGGCGATCGGCTTCGGGGCTACGGCCGTCACTCCTGCCTCCAACACTGAAACCTTGTGGTGGTCATGTCATGCGACACCGGGTCAGGAGGGCCTGATCCGGCGGCTGGGAGGATCGTAGCCCTCGCTACCGACAGTCGCGCGCACCGGCTGGCAAGATCGGGCCATGGCCGACTTCCACACCGAATCGGCGGTCGCCGCGGCACTGGATGTAGCCGAGCGCTTCGGTGTCTCCACAGACCCCTTCCTCCTGCTGCACACCAGGTCGAACGTGCTGGTGAGACTGGGTGCGCTGGTGGCGCGGGTGCCGGCGACCACGCGGCTCATGCGGACCGATCCGGCGCCGTGGCTGGCCCGCGACGTCGAGCTGTCCCGGTTCCTCACAGAGCGTGGTGTGCCCGTCGTCTCACCCAGTACGGATCCCCCGGCCGGACCGCATTTCTCCGGCGGTCTGCCGGTCACGCTCTGGCACTACACGCGGCACGATCCGGACCATCGGTACAGCCCGGCCGAAATCGCGAAGTCACTCGGGCGTGTCCACGAAGCGCTCCGCGAATACCCCGGCGAACTCCCCCTGCGCGGCCCGCTCGACGACATCGAGCGGATCTTCGCGCGGCACGGCGAAGCGATCGGCGACGCGCTGCCGAGGCTCCGTTCGGAGGCCGCCCGGATCGAGGCCGCGCTGCCCGCCGGCCCCGTCCAGGCGCTGCACGGCGACGCCCACCCCGGCAACGTCATCGCGACCGGCGACGGGCCCTGCTGGCTCGACTTCGAGGACACCTGGCGCGGCCCGCTCGGCTGGGACGTCGCGACCCTGGTCAAGCAGAGCGACCACTCGGCGCTCGTCGCGTACCCGGGCGAAGTCGACGAGAGCGCCTTCGTGCCCTTTCTCGAGTTACGGCGCCTCTTAGGGACGCTCTGGCGGTTCGTCATCGCCGAACGGTTCCCGGAGCGTCTGGAAGAGGCTCATGAGGCGGTGGACCGCTACTACGCCTGATCCCACCAGGACAGGATGGCTTCGACGACGTCCGCCGGAGCCTCCAACGGGGTCAGGTGACCGGCGTCTGGTACGACGACCAGCGTCGCGTCGGGCAGCGCTTCGGCCATCTGGCTCGCCGCCTCGACCGGCGTGATCGCGTCCAGCTCGCCGACGACGACCAGCGCGGGAATGTCCGCGCCGCGCAACAGCTCCACCGAATCCGGGCGCGTGCGCAATGCGCGCGCGGTCCACGCGATCCCTTCCGGCGGCTGGGATTCGATGATCCCGCGGACGGTTTCGACGGTTGCGTCCGGCGTGCCCGGCGCCAGCAGGTTGGGCAGGTTCGCCTCGGCGAGCCAGCCGGCGATGCCCTCCTGTTCCACGCGCGCGGCGACGTCCAGGCGGGTCTGCGCGGCTTCGGGCGTGTCCGGGGTGGCCTTGGTGTCGATCAGGACGAGCCCGGCGACGCGTTCGGGCGCCTGCCGAAGTACGGCCATGGCCAGGTAGCCGCCCATCGAACAGCCGCCGAGGACGACCTCGTCCAGCCCCAGCTTGTCCAGCAGGGCAACGACATCGCGCGCGGCGTCGGCGAGGCTGGGCTCACAGTCCGACTCCGGGAGCGGCGAACGGCCGAGCCCGCGCTGGTCCGCGGTGATCACTCGAAAGCGTGAAGACAAAGGTTCGCGTATCGCGTTCCACATGCGGGAATCCAGCGGGAAGGCGTGGAGGAGGACCAGCGCGGGTTCGGTCATGCCCGCCATTTTGTCGGACCCCGGGGCTAGCTTCGCCATCGTGCTCACCGACATCGAAACCGACCGGCTGCTCCTCCGGCCTCTGAGCGAAGAGGACCGGCAGGCGATGGTCGACATCCACACCGATCCCCGGACCAACCGCTTCCACCCGGACCCGCCGGACGTGGCACGAGCGAGCGAGCAGGTCACGGCGTGGCTGGCGCACTGGGCCGAGCACGGCTTCGGCTACCGCGCCGTCGTCGAGCGCGGCGGCACCGAGGTGATCGGGATGACCGGGGTCCGGATCCGGGAGTTCCACGGCGAGAAGGTGCTCAACCTCGGCTACCGGTTCCGGCCCGAGGCCTGGGGAAAGGGCTACGCGGTGGAGGCGGCGCGGGGCGTATTGGACTGGCGCGCCCGCGAACTGCCCTCGACGCCGGTGCTGGCGAGCGTGGCGGTGGCCAACAAGCCGTCGCTCCGGGTCGCCGAGCGGCTCGGTTTCATCGAGTACACGGAGGAGTTCTACGAAGGTGCGCTGTCCCGCCACTACCGGCTCTGAGCCGGGCGGTGTTTGACAACTCCAGAGAGAAGCGTCAGTAGCGGCGGCTGGGACGGCGGCGAGCCCGGGCGTCCCAGCAGGCACCGTGCCAGTGCCGCCGGTCGGCGACCGAGCCCGTTTCGTCGGCGGGCCAGACCACGATGTGCGGGGTGCCGGGCCGGATCTCGTGGTCGCAGCCCGGGCAGCGGTAGAACTTGGTGGCCTGCGCGCCGGGCACGGTGCGCACCAGCCAGTCGCCGTCGTCCCCGGACTCGGCGCGGGCCCAGCCGGTGGCGGCACCGAGTTCGCGGTCGGGCTCGCCACTGCTGCCGGGGCGGTTACGTCGAGGCACCCCGAAACGGTATCCGGCGGCCCGCTCAGGCCGCGTTGTGCCCGAACGCGCTGTGTCCGGCGGCACCCCGCCCGGCCAAACGGCGCAGGATGCCGTCGTGGCCGAGGCCGTCCCAGCCGAGCCGGCGCAGGGTGCGGCCGGTGCGGCGGAAGTCCTCGCCCCCGAGCACGGACATGATCGTGATCGCGGCGTCCACCACCGGCGTGTGGACCCCGGCGGCGCGCGCGAGTGCCTGCAGCGGCACGAGCGTGGATCGGATGTCCTCGGTGAGGAAACGGTGGTCGAGGCTGGTCGGTGCGGCGATGGTGCGGTACGGCTCGACGGTGCGCAGGGCGTCGAGCAGGCTGGTGGCGGCGCAGCCGTAGTACCGGTCGAGCACCTCGGTCATCGGCAGCAGCCGGGCGCCGTAGGCCTGTGCGACGGCGGCGAACTCGGCCTCGGTCCGCTCCAGCAGCGCGACGGTCCGCGCGGACACGCCTTCGACGTAGAAGAGCAGGGCTTCGGCCCGATCGATGGTGCCGAGGTTGGCCAGCGCGATCGGTACGTGCGCGACGGCGCCGAAGTCGTGCAGGCCGCGCTCGACGGGGTTGCCCGCGACCTCGAGCATCGGGAACCACCCGAGCAGGCGCTCGGCGTGCCGGGCCACGGCGTCCGGCGAGCTGCCGGACAGCAGGTTCCAGCGCTTCACCCCGAGCACGCTCACCCCGGCGTCCCCGGCCGGGCGAGCGGCGAAGAGCGCGTCCGTCTCGACGACGTCTACGTCCGGTGCCCCGGCGGTGGCGAGCACGTGCGCGAATTCGATGCTCCCGCACAGCTTGCTGGAGAACAGGACCACGAGCTGACCGGGGCTCAGGTGCGGCGCCAGCCGGGCGGCGACCTCCGGATAGGCGGTGGTGACGGTGGCGACGAGCACCACGGCCCGCCCGGCGAGCCCTGCCGGGTCCGCGGACACCTCACGCAGCGGGAAACGCCCGGTCAGCGCCCCGGTCGCGACGATCTCGCGGCGCCGGGCGATCTCCGCGACCGCCCCTGGGTCGCGGGTGTACAGGTGCACGGGCAGCTCAAGCGAGGCGAGGTAGGCGGCCACGGCCCGCCCTTCCCCGCCGGCCCCGACGACGCCTACCCCGTCCAGCACGCTCATTCCGCCCACTCCCGTCACTTCGGTACGCAGTGGACAGGTCGGCACGGCCCGCCGGAAAGTTCCCACCATTCGCGATTCCCGGTGACCGGACGCCATGATGCCCCTCCCATCACGCGAGATACGCGCCCAATCACGCGAGTTACGCGTCTGATCACGCGAGTTACGCGTTTCCGGCGGGGTCAGCCCTGGGCCAGTGCCAGCGGGACGAGCTGCTCAGCGGTCGTGAGGGACCCGTGCTGGCCGATCAGGGACGACTCGACGGCCTCCGCGAGCCCCCGCACCATGGCGAACCGGTCGCGGGCGGCGGCCACGACGTCACCGATGCGGGGCAGCACCCGGTCGCTGACCGTGTGCCCGAACCAGCCCGCCGCGATGGCCTCCTCGCGCGAGCGCACCCACGCGCGGTCACCGAGGACAGCGCGCCAGGCGACGAGGACGTCGGCGGCGGCACCCGGCTCGGTGTAGACGTGCCGGGCCCTGGCCTCGCCCCCGAAGGTGCGGACGCCTTCGAGCAGCTCCGGTACGTCCTCGAGGTCGAGCTTCTCGTCGACGCCGACCATCCCGTGATCGGCGACGACGGCGAGCAGCGCGCCGGACGGCAGTCCGTCCACAATGGACTCCACCAGCCGGTCGATCTGGCGCAGCTGCATCCGCCACTCGGCCGAGCCCGGCCCGTAGAGATGCCCGAGCATGTCGAGCTCGCTGTGGTAGGCGTAGCAGAACGACCGGTCACCACCCAGGACGGAGAGCGTGCGCGCCGCGAGGTCGCCCAGCGCGTGCACCCCGGCGTACCGGGCGCCGCTCTGGGTCGCCCTGGTCAGCGCGGTGTCGGCGAACTTGGCGGCCGACACGACCGCGGCGTCCACCCCGGCCGCGGCCGCGCGTTCGAACGTCGTCGGCAACGGCTGCACCTCGCGCGGCGGCAGCGCGCCCCGCAGATCCCCGCCGTCGTCGTGACTGCACCACCGCAGCGCGTTGAGCACGCCGGCGCCCGGCATCGCGAAGGTGTAGCCGACCATCCCGTGCTCACCGGAGGCGAGCCCGGTGCCGATCGCGGCCACCCCCGCGGAGGTGGTGGACGGGAAACCCACGCGGAGCGACCGATGCGTGAGCTCGGTCAGTATTGGCGCGTCCGCGGCGTGCTCGGCGAGCAGTTCGGCACCGAGCCCGTCGACGAGCAACACGCCCGCGCTCCTGGCCTCGGGCAAGACAAGCGTGTCGGCGTAGCCCGGCACGCCGAGGACCGCGAGGATGGACGGGACGACCTGGCCGAGGTGCGGGACGTCGGCGAGTACGGGCGGCTCCACGCTCCCAGCTTCCCACCCGGACCCGCAGCGGCGATAATCCGGCACATGCCCACCTATGCCTACCGCTGCCGTGAATGCACCGAGACCTTCGAGCTGCTGCGCCCGATGAGCGAGTCGAGCGCGCCCGCGCCGTGCCCGGAGGGGCACGCGGACACGGTCAAGCTGCTGACCACGGTCGCCCTCACCGGGGCCGCGACCGGTCCGTCGCGGGCCCCGGCGGGCGGCGGCTGCTGCGGTGGCGGCTGCTGCGGCTAGATCTCCGGCGACCCGTGCAGCGCCCACGGGTCCAGCTCGCCCTTGCCGTCCGCTTCGAGGTTGTAGTAAACGACCCCGTCACCGGTCCAGCCACCACTGTTGGCGCCCGACGAGTACGTGCTGGTCGTGCAGGTCTTGCTGCCGTCGTACTGGTCGTTCAATTCGTAGGTGAAATCACACACCTTGGACGTGTGGACGTAATCACTGAACTCCAGCCGGATCTGCACCCGGAATTCGTCGAAGCGCCGCCCCATGCTGCCCCGGCCGGCCCAGTCGACCTGGGCGTACGCCTGCTTGACATTGCCGGTCACCTTGACACAGGTGGTTACGTCGACGAGCACCGGGTGATAGAGCGGCGTGAACGCCTTCGAATTGGTGTAGCACTTACTCGCCGCTTCGGCGGGCGCCGCGACGACAACGCCGACGACCGCCGAAGCGAGAACGAGAAAAGCAGTGGTGACGAATCGCGTCACGCGGAATCGAGCCAATTTCCGACCTTCCTCAGAACTACCCAATGGGGACGGGAAAGCAGAAATTAGCATGATCCACCGGCTCAGCGAGCGAATCCGGGATTCTGGCGGGAAATCGACAACCCTGCAACGCGAAACCCGGTTGCGGCCAAGCAGTCCCGTCAGCAGGCTTTCAAAGCCTGCTCGAGGTCGTGCCAGAGATCCTCGACGTCCTCGAGCCCGGCCGAGAGCCGGATCAGCTTGTCGGAGACCCCGGCGCCCTGCCGGTCGCGCTCGTCGACGATGCGGTGGCTGATCGACGCCGGGTGCTGGATCAGCGAGTCGACGCTGCCGAGGCTCACCGCCGGCGTGATCAGCCGGACGGCGCCGATCAGCGCGTGGGGGTCGCCGTCGACCTCGAAGGCGATCAGCGGCCCGCCGATCCGCGGGTGGTGCACCGCGGTCACGGCCGGGTGCGCGGCGAGGCGCTCCACCAGCGTCGCGGCTGTCGCGGCGGCCGCGGTGACCCGCAGCGGCAGCGTGGAAAGCCCGCGCAGCAACAGGTATCCGGCGAGCGGGTGCAGCACGCCGCCGGTGGCGAACCGGATCTGCCGCAGGCGCGCGGCCTCCTCGGCGCCACACGCGACGATCCCGCCCATCACGTCGCCGTGCCCGCCGAGGAACTTGGTCGCGCTGTGCAGGACGATCCGGGCGCCGTGCAGGCCCGGGCGCTGCAGCACGGGGGTGGCGAAGGTGTTGTCGACGAGCAGCGGCACCTCCCCGCAGGCGGCGGCCAGCTCGGCGATGTCGGCCTCGGCCAGCGTCGGGTTCGCCGGGGTCTCGACGAACACCAGCCCGGTGTGCGGGCGCAGCGCGGCGGCGACGTCACCCGGCGCGACCCAGCTGACCTCGGTGCCGAGCAGCCCGGACTCCAGCAGGTGGTCACTGCAGCCGTAGAGCGGGCGCACCGCGACGATGTGCCGCTTCCCTTGCGACACCGCGGAAAGCAGGCACGCGGACACCGCGGCCATCCCGCTGGCGAAGGCGACCCCGTGCTCGAACCCTTCGAGCTCGGCCAGCGCCCGCTCGAAACGGTCGACGGTCGGGTTGCCGACGCGGCCGTAGATCGGCGGGCCGGTGAGCCCGCCCCCGGTGGCGAACTCGTCGATCCGGTGGGCTTCCCCGGCACTGTCCCGGGACGGGTAGGTCGTGGACAGGTCGAGCGGAGCGGCGTGCACGCCCAGGTCCGTGAGGTCGTCACGGCCGGCGTGGACGGCGCGGGTGCGCAGGGCGGAAGTCATACGAGCATGGTCGAGCTTTCACCGGATCGACCGCAACAACCTCGGATATCATTCGGCGATGACGGCTTCTGTCGAACTCAGTCCGGTTGATCTCGAGATTCTCCGCCTGCTGCAGAACGATGCCCGGATCACCAACAAGGACCTCGCGGCCGCCGTCGGCATCGCGCCGTCGACCTGCCTGGACCGCGTGACCCGGCTGCGGGAGACCGGCGTGATCACCGGGCAGCACGCACAGGTCGACGCGGCCAAACTCGGCCGCCCGCTGGAGGCGTTCCTGTTCGTCCAGGTCCGCCCGCACCGGCGGCCGCTGGTCGACCCCTTCATCGAGCACCTGCTGTCGCTGCCCGAGGTCCGCGCGGTCTACCACCTCACCGGCCCGGACGACTTTCTCGCCCACGTCGCCACCAGTTCGGCGGGCGAGCTGCAGCGGCTGGTGCTCGACGAACTCACCGCCCGCGACGAGGTCGCCCGGGTGCACACGAACCTGGTGTTCCAGCACTGGAGCGGCGGCCCGCTGCTCCCGCCGGGCGTCTAGTCGATCCGGACCTTGAACGGGTGCCGGGCGTCCTCCGGGCAGGTGAACACGTTGAGCACGCCGCGGCGACCGAACGACCAGCCACCGGGCGAGCGCTCCGGGACCTCGCACCCGCACGCGCCGTCTTCCTCGTCCGTGGCCAGCGCGAGGGTCTGGCGCAGCCTGCTCCCGCAGTCCCGGCAGTCGAGCTCGTGCGGATCGCTGGCGTACCAGGCCGTCCAGCCGCCGATCTTGGTGTACTGCTCGATCGACGGCCAGCCCTCGAAGTCGTCCAGATCCGCCTCGTCCAGGTCCATGGCGGACTTGACGGTCTCCGGCAGCTCGCGGACCCGCGGCAGCTCCTCGGTCATGCACGGCTCGAACAGGCAGGCCGTCGGCAGGTAGTCGACGGAGGCCCCGGCCGGCGCCGACGGCGCTTCGGCGACGTTCTCGACCTGGCTGGAGTCGCGCCACACCAGGCGCACGGCCGGGCCGTAGCAGTTCTTCGCCTCGTGCTCGAACGGGCAGAACAGGACCTGCAGCAGGTCGGTGCCCTCCGGATAGGGCAGCTCCGGGAAGTCGTCACGGAAGAACTGCGCCGCGCCCACCATGACCGGGGTCGGCTCGTCGAGCGGGTGCCCGGCCGTCCAGTCGTCGTCCGAGGCCTCGGGCTCGGGCGGCCAGGTGACCGGGCAGACCGGCCACGGCTCGTCGGCGGGCCAGAACAGGGGTCCGCCGAGATGACTGTCCTCAGGCCGGGGGCCGGCCTGCCGGGGGTGGAGCCGGACGGCGGTGCGGACCAGGTCGCTCAGCCCGGGCACCGCAGTGCCGTTGTAGGTCACGAGACGCATGACGCAGAGCCTATTCGGCCGCGGGCTCTCGTGGACCCCGGTAGGGGAGGGACTGGTGGTACACGATGTTCGTGTTCGTGCTGCCGAACTGGGCGAGTTCGTCGGCGATCCGCTCCAGATGGGGCATCGAACTGGCCGCGACCTTGAGCACGTAGCAGTCGTCACCGGTGGTACGCAGGCACTCCAGGATCTCGGACCGCTCGGCGAGCAGCTTGTGCAGCGGCTCGTGACGGCTGCCCGGGTACTTGAGCCGGATCACCGCGAGCACCGGGTATCCCACCTTCGCCAGATCGACGTCCGCCCGGTAGCCGGTGATCACGCCGATCACCTCCAGCCGTTTGACGCGCTCGGTCACCGCCGAGGCGCTGAGGTTCACCCGGCGGCCGAGCTCGGTGAGCGGTACCCGGCCGTCCTGCTGGAGCTCGGCGAGGACGGCCCAGTCGGTCGAATCGAGACTCACGGTCATGCAGCCAGATTACCGGGGAATCCACGGCTGAAGATCCACAACGCCGTGATCGATCCCTTTCGGAGCGGCGATCTTCCTGGATAGCCTGGATGTATGGAAATCGGCGTGAACGTCCCGAACTTCGGGCCCGGCACCGATCCCGGCGTGCTGCGCGCCTGGGCCCAGACCGTCGAGGGCCTCGGTTTCGGCCTCCTGATGGTCTCCGACCACGTAGCGGTGACCGCGGACGTCGCCGAGGTCTACCCGGCGCCGTTCTACGAACCGTTCACCACGCTGTCCTGGCTCGCCGGGATGACGCGCGAGCTGCGGCTGGGCACCACCGTGCTGATCGCGCCCTACCGGCACCCGCTGCTCGTGGCCAGGATGGCGGCGAACCTCGCCGACCTCAGCGGCGGACGGCTGGTCCTCGGCGTGGGCGTCGGCTGGGCGAAGCAGGAGTTCGACGCCCTGGGTGTCCCGTTCGAGCAGCGTGGGAAGCTCACCGACGAGACCCTGCTGGCGGTACGCGAGGCGTGGGAGAACGAGGCGGACTACCGCGCCGGGCGGATCCCGGTCTGGGTCGGCGGCAACAGCAACGCCGCGCTGCGCCGGGCGATCCGGCTCGGCGACGCCTGGCATCCGCTGCGCGCCACCGTCCCCTGGCTGACCGAGGCCGCGGAGCGGCTGAGAATCACCGCACAACAGGAGAAACGGCCGGTCCCGGGGCTGGCGCCGCGCGTCATGGTCCGGCTGACCGAGCGCCCGCTCACGGACCCGGACCGGCTCGCCGGGCAGGGCACCCTCGACCAGATCGTCGCCGACCTCGACCAGCTGCGGGGGCTCGGCGCCGAGAGCGTCCTGCTCGACACCTACGGCGGCGACCCGCGCGAAACACAGCACCCCGAAGCGGCCTGGCGCACGCTCGCGTCGATCGCCGCAGCCTGGAAGGAGAACCGGTGAACCACGACGAGGAAACTCTGCTGCGGCGTGCGATCGAGCTGGCCCGCGAGGCGCGCGAGGTACACGGCAACCCGCCGTTCGGCTCGCTGCTGGCCGACGCGGACGGCAACGTCCTCGTGGAGGACCGCAACACGTCGATCGCCGACAACGACATCACCGCGCATCCGGAACTGAAGCTCGCCCGCTGGGCGGCGAGCAACCTCGACCCGGCCGTCGCGGCCAAGACCACGATGTTCACCAGCACCCAGCCGTGCGGGATGTGCACGGGCGCGATCGAGCGGTCCGGGCTCGGCCGGGTGGTGTTCGCCCTGTCCACCGAGCAGTTCCTGACGCTGCGGCCGCCGATCACCACCGGGGATTACCGCCTCGACGGCCCTGCCCTGTTCGACGAAGCCCGCGTGCCGGTCGAGGGTTACTACACCTGAGCGTCAGTGCCTGTTGGCGAACCCGCGTCCGCGATCGCGTCGCCAGGGCG
>Ga0307507_10009316_pt1 | contig 13145 bp, 2 predicted proteins | sample 7_EM_MG_FD_207223 | JGI IMG/M metagenome (GOLD analysis project Ga0307507, IMG submission 207223) | Populus trichocarpa ectomycorrhiza microbial communities from riparian zone in the Pacific Northwest, United States - 7_EM | ecosystem: Host-associated > Plants > Roots > Unclassified | place...
CAACTTCCTAGCAAAGAAAACAACCAACATGGGGTACCCACTTGGGTGTAGGCAATGTATGCGAGCTGCAAATGCAATATATATCTTCGAAAGTCAGCTAAGAAAATTAAAATGTTGGCCTAAACTTATGCTATATGCCCATGAATGCTTGCATTAGCTGCTATATATATATATATATATCCATTTTCAAGTCGGATTTTCATTTAAACAAAACACGATCTTTTACCCTTTTTCTTTGTGTGTAGGTGTCATTATATATTTTTATTGGATTTGTAATTTTGTGAGCAAGAGTTAAAAACTTCATATTTATGAGAACTTGTGTTCATAATGACTGGCGGTGGAAGAGACAAGGACAGATCGAGATGGCAACAGGGGAGTCATTTTCAAGCCAAGGAATATGTCGAAATTTCCCCAGCCCCCCCTTGATCCTCCCCAGGATTTTCTGCTGGCTGGATTTCAAACGTAGAAGACGTGTTGATGAGGCCACCACATCATCGTTATCCAATATCGTTAATCCCCATCTAACAGCAGGTTTTGTCAAACTGTTTGTCTATGATCCCATCCTTCTGATTTGTTGCAACTTTATCCTAAAACGATTATGAGGTCGTTATATACGCGTAGAAATTTGGGTAATTTCTACACATTACAACCGATGTGTTCTTAATTTGGGTAATTAAAAACTCTCCAAATTTCGACACATTACCACAAGCATGTGATTATCAAGAGAATATTACTTGATATAGAAGAAGAAGAAGAAGAAGAAGAATTGAAGAAGAAGAGTTAATGCTTGAGAATGAAATTAGGAGGGACTCGTATATTGGATTTAAGAAACATTTCCTTAATTTGTGGTTTTCTATCTTTTAAAATGAAATAAGAAGTTTAAAGTATGATCTGACTACATATATATTGACTGATTTGTAATAGTAAGAGTCAAATTGGATGTCTTGAAATAAGTTCATCTTGTGTGCATATTTATGTAAGAACTTGTGTTGAAACAATGCATGTGTAACTACAAATATCAATGGGTGTTTAGACCAATGCTACTCTCTTGATTAATGAGAGCGAGTAATCTTGGGTTCAAATACTACTATTTATCAAACAAATTATATGTATATGTGCAGCTACAAATTAAACTCAACGACCCTCTCCCATGGAAAATAAATTAATGGAATTCGATTTTTTTTTCAATTATCTAATATCGTAGTAAAAAAAAGGCATTATACAAGTGACATATCCACGAGGAAACACGGCAATTGGTTTCTAGAATTAGTTTTCTCTTACTTCATTTCGCCCCTTGGGACTGCCAAAAAAATAAATCGATAATAAATACATTCAAGGCATTTTTTAGCTTCTTCCCTGAAAAAATTAGGCATGGCAAAGTGCAAAGCAAGTGATGTATAATGCTGCATGAAACAAGGAAATTACTCGTAACTGGTTCTTTTCCCTATTTTCCTGTTTTTCTTTCCTGTAGAACGATGTTTATTTTACAAATTGATAAATCATGATGATTTATAAAAATCTTGTGCATTATGGGATCACTTTCCATTACAGTTTGCGAGATGTTAGTGCATTACAAATCGAAGGAAAAAATTTCTAGTCTACGCCACTAATATTCATCTGTGGGGTTAATTGGGCCGAAAGTCGAGAGAGATTGATAGGGGACCTCGAACGAAAGTTTGAACTTTAAACAGTGTATGATAAAGAAGGAGACGTCCCTACAAAAAGGTCTCCTTCCAATTCTAGTGAGAAACTAGATACTTTGACCGGCATTATGATGTCAATAGAATTATCTTTTTAAATATATAAAAAAATTTAAAGACGCTACTAATTTGTTTTTTTAACATAACAGATAAACAATGAATTAGATATTTAATGACTATTGGAATATATCCTTTTTAAATACTAAGATATTGATATATCGAAAACACTATTTTATTTTTTTAATATTAAAACAATGACATATCAAATTGATATGGATTAAATATGGCTAACATGCAAAATCTATGACCTGAATCATGAGAGTGTGATAATCCTATCAAAAGTAAAGCAAAAAAAATAATTAGAAATTCCAATTTTCAATAGGCAAAAATATTGAAAGAAGAACATTTAAAAAAAAATCAATTAAAAAACAAAAAAAAACTTGAATCAACCTAAAAAACACACTAAATCTATGAATCTAGTCATGAGAATAGGATTACTAACATAAGGCACTTTGAAAACATTTACAAATTATATCTCTAAATCAACTCATGTTGAAGGACAAAATCAAATAAGAAACTATTTCAATAAAGTATGATTTAATCCAAGTTAACCAAACAAGCTTGTAACTGAGGTCATGAGACCAAAATAATTTAATAGAAAGTAAAATGAAAAAAATTATAAAACTCTCAGCCAACTAAACTCACGGTTCAAGTTATGAAAGCGAGATTACTCTTTAGAAAGCAAACTGAAAAAAAATACAAAAGTCCATATCTCAAACATCTCATTATTAAATGATGAAATTGAAAATAAATAAAAGCAAATAAATAATAATTCAAGTCAACTTCAATTAACCCAACAAACGTGCAACTCGGGTCATGAAACTAAGATAACTTAATAGAAAGAAAATAAAAAAAAATCACAAAGTTCAATTCCCAACAACTAAACTTGCATCATGAGTTGTGAGAATAGGACTACCCTATAAAAAGAAATTACAAAGTCCGACTCTAAACGGGCTTGTTATTAAAGAACAAAATCATAAAAGAAACAATTTAAAAATACAAAAAAAGAAGAAGCCAAAGTCAGTATCGGTTAACTCGGCAAACCAATTACCCAAGTTATGAGACCGGAATAACATAATAGAAAGCAAGTAAAAAAAATACAAAGTCCAATTCTCAACCAATTAAATATTAAAAGTCAAAATTAAAAAGTAAATGAATATTTTTACAAAAACAAAAGATGCAAACACAAAGAAAGGGGAAAAAAAACAAGAGAAAAAACAAGATAAATGATGAAGGTCAATTCCTAATCAATCCAATATTAAAAGATGATTTAAAAAAAAAAACCAAAAAATTAAGTTGAGTCAACTCAAGTTAACATATCAAACATGCAACATAGATCATAAAATTAGGATAACCCCATAAAAAGTAAATAAAAAAATTTATGAAGTTTCATTTCCAAAATATCTAATGTTAAGGGTTGAAATCGAAAACGAAAAAAAAATCTAAACTCATGAGTCTGGAATATAACTCAACACATAATGATTAAGAAAAATATAAAGCACAATTTTCAAAACAACTTAATATTGAAGGATAAAATTAAAAAATTAAATTAAATTTTTTAAAAAATAATATTATTAAAAAGTGAAATAAAAACAAAAAAAATTAAATAAGAAAAGAAAAAAACACAAAATATTATTTCAGTGAATAATATTATATGAGCATGGCTATAGTGAATTAATTATACCTTTAGTTTTTTTTGTTAATAGAAAGCTAAAATTAAAAAAAAAACTAAATGCATGAGATTGATATATAACTTAACATAAAAAAAAATTACAAAGCATAATCCTCGAAACAACAATGAAATTATATATATATATATATATATATATATATATATATATATTATGTTGTTTAATGGTTAAATTAAAAAAAAAATCTAAACAAAAAGAAAAACAAACAAAATATGAATAGTATTTTGTGAGGGAAATTATAATGAATTAGTTAAACCCTTTAACTATTTTTGTTAGTTGAAGATTTAATTATTTTTATTAAATGAAAGTTGAAATAAAAAAAAAAATTAAATGTTTGAGAATGATAAATGACTCATTATAAAAAAATAATTATAAAGTATAACTTATAAAATAATTTAATATTAAAGAATAAAGTAAAAAATAAAAAATTATAACACTGAAGTCTGAAATCTTTTTTTTATATTAAAAAAACCCCAAAATACTACTCCAACTGCAGACAAAACAGAGAGGAGAGAACTGAAGATGGGTTCTCATCCTTACTATCTCTACTGACCCCACCAGAAATCCCTTGACATGATTGGCAGCCAATTAGAACACCGAAAATAGGATGATTCCTTACAAACTCAACCAATTAAAATTCAGATAAGGAATTGTTGAGGTCCAAAAGTGCAAATAGCTTTCAACGTGGAGAACTCCTCAAGAGTGCATCCAAAAATAAATAAAGAAAGCCCACTGCTGCTAATCGGACCGCAAAAGCGCTCCTTGCGGGTCACACCCCCTAAATACTCGAATTATCGAGCCACTGTAAGGTACAGGAACTCAGAAAACACATCACCAAAAAAATAATAATTAAAAGACAAGTCCCAAAGACCCAATAATTTCTGGGAATCCTTTTGCTCGATTCTCAAGCTTTTATCGATTTGATTTTCTCACTCCCACTTGTTTTTGGCTTCGAATTTTGTTTCTTGAATAAAACCACAACAGCCTCATGATTTGTATCAAAAGTTCGGCCAACGCTGTTGGTGGCAAAACTGCTAGAGCCTGTGATAGTTGTATAAAAAAGCGTGCTAGATGGTACTGTGCAGCTGATGATGCATTTCTTTGCCAAGCCTGTGACTCTTCAGTCCACTCTGCGAACCCATTAGCACGTAGACATGAAAGGGTTCGCTTAAAGACTGCATCACTTAAATCTTTGGACCTATGTTCAAAGGAGAATTCTGTGCCCTCATGGCATGGAGGGTTCACTAGAAAAGCCAGGACACCAAGACATGGCAAGCCAGTGTCTCAATCAAAAATTGCAGAAACGATAAGGAATATTCCAATTCCACTCGTGCCAGAAGTGGGTTCAGATGAAATATCGCATGAAGATAATGAAGAAGAGCATCTACTTTATAGGGTTCCAATCTTTGACCCTTTTGTTGCTGATTTATGTGCTTCAACAACAATCTCAAATGAAGCAGGCGCAATAGTGCCAGCTGGTGGTAATGATGGTACTGATCAAAGAGTTGCTGATTCTAATGGAGTCGAATCAAAGATTTTGATAGGTGCTATTGAAAGGAGAGATGTTGAGAGTTTGCCTGGATTTCTTCCATCTGATATGGATCTTGCAGAGTTTGCAGCTGATATGGAGAGTTTGCTTGGCAGGGGTCTTGAAAATGAGTCTTTCGGGATGGAAGAGCTGGGACTTATGGATTGTAAAGAAGAAAAGGAGTTCGAGGTGAAAGGGTTTCCATTATGGAACGGAAAGGTGAAGGTTGAAGATGAAGAGAATGCAAGCGTGGAAAGAAAAGCTGTTAGGAAATGTTATGCTGGTATTGAGACTGATATGGCAAAAGACCCTATTTTTGAGTTGAGCTTTGACTATAACTCTTCTGCAACTTGTGGAGAGGAAGATGAGAAGGTAGGGATTGAAGAGGGAGACTTGAAGAACACCAGGGGAGAATACGAAGATGATGATGGTGCAAAGAGGAAGATACTGCTGAGTCTGGATTATGAGGCTGTCATGACCGCTTGGGCAAGCCAAGGGTCTCCTTGGACCAATGGTAACAGGCCAGATTTCGACCCTGATGAATGTTGGCCTGACTGCATGGTAGGTTTTTTTTTTTTTCCATTGCTGGTAATTTGTTTTATTTTTAACCCACTATAATACTAAAGTAGAATTTCGCGATTCAACATCGGTGTGTGTTTTGTACATAATTTAATTACAAATTCTGTAGTTACTTCTCATTTCCTTTTTCTGGACAAATAAAAGAGGGAGAATATATTGTTTGGAGAAATTATTACATGAATTCGGCTTTAACTATTTGGACTATGAATCAACTAATCATATTACGTGACACAATCGTTTTTCTCTGTTCTCTTTTACAAAAAAAAAAGTTTTTTCTTATTCTATAATCACGGTTATTGTTTGTTTATCTGAAAGTTCATGATGTAAATTTGTATGATCATTTAGTCCATAGTCTATGAGTGGCGAACCGAATTTGCCTAATAATTTAGTGGTTTCAATGTCTCGTTTATCTGCCGTTTTCTCTGACTCGCTTGCGTAATGGGATTTGAACTTTGAACTACTTGACGAGTTGATGATTGACTGCAATTGTAATTCGTCAATTCCAGGGTATTTGTGGAGCCCAACTTCATCATCCTTATGGAGATATGATCAGTGGACTAGGGGCACACCCTGCAATGGTGGATGGAGGGCGAGAGGCAAGAGTATCCAGGTATAGAGAGAAGCGGAGAACAAGATTGTTCTCCAAGAAAATAAGATACGAGGTCAGGAAATTGAATGCAGAGAAGAGGCCGAGGATGAAAGGGAGATTTGTTAAGAGGACAACCTTAGCAGGAAAATAAATATGGACTGCTCTAGCGAGGTTCCAGTTTGCTTGCACCAAGCGGTGCGATCGACGCTGATATGCACATTACATAGGAGCTCTGATTGAGGGTCTTCGCAGATTTAATAAATAATAAGTTTTTGTGCTGTAGTAGAGCATTGGCAATTGGTAACTTTGTATAGGTACCCTTCCTTCCTGCTAACTTTTGCTGCGCAGAGGAAAAATTTTTCATGTGGATTTTTCAGTCATTATGAGAACTTTTCTCGACTTGATTTTTTTCTTTTTGAAGGATCCACGTCAAGATGGCGACGGGTTTTTGGCCACCTGTGTTGTTCATCATGGATGTCGATTTTCGAAATGTTAGTCTCTTTTCTCAAAAAACTTTTAAAATCTACTCTCTAGCGTTTACAGCTTTACAGTCTGAGCATCACAGAGGTATTTTTTCCATTGAAAAATTATACAATGGGCATGTTTGGTTTTTTTTAACAATAAAAATGTATTTTGGAAGTATTAGACTCACCTCTGCCAGGCCCATGTGCTAGGCTTTGAACTTCTTGACGTTAAATTTTGAAAGGGACTAGAGTGAGATTGGCTCATGTATCAAGGTGGTGTCTGGTACCAATATCTAACTATACTTTTAAAAATATTTTAAATTCTCTTTAGATTTAAATTAATATTATATATTTTAAAATATTTTTAATATACTAGTATTAAAAATAAAAAATTATTTTAATATATTTTCAAATAAAAAAATAATTTAAAAAACAACTCCTCAATACTCTCAATTATACTCTCAATTATGCACATGTGGGTATACCTTCGGCAGGTGCGCTTGGCCTACATGGCCTACATACAGACAGACAGAGAGAGACCTGGTGCTCGGTTGTTTTATGGGTAGCATCTTTGCAGTACAAAATATGACTCGCCATAAGTTAATGTATGGTCCCTTACACTCTGGCATCCCTTTTTACTCAACAGTGAAAGGCAATTATAAGCTTTGGACAAGCGCGTGTATATATATATATATATATATATATAACAAGGACCCAGTATCCTCCTTCGTACTAGGGAACGTCTGACAGTTAGTTGCAATGTTTTTAATTATAATAATTTAAATCTCAAATAAAGATTTATTTTTCAATTAGTTACTCTTTCAAATTGTGATGTGTAATCTAACAAATTTTTGCGTGTGAATTGTTATGACACTGATTCGTATTTTATGTTTGAAAAGATAAATTGATAAAAAAAAAATTAACTAAAGATTGACTTCATTAGAGACTTAAATTGACATAATTAGAGATGTCAAGTGTAATTGGAAACTTATTTTGCTATACAAGGACAAATTTAACTCTCTTTTTTTACCAGATTAACCATATATGCTTGGTATATTTTTCTAGGTTATTAAATCAAACATAAGTTAAAGACAAGTTAATTTTTTTTTAATGTAAACAAAATTATATAGGTATTATTAATGTATTTTCTAATACAAAAATTAGGTTTAATCATAAACTAAAAAATATGATACATATTTGATAACATCTTTTTTAACTATTAATATGATGGCATATTGGATAATATTTTTTAAAAAATATTGAGACTGTGACATATTGACTTGATCCAAGTCAACCTATTAAAAGAAATTATAAGTTCAATAAAAAAAAATATTCAATTAGAAAAAATCCAAAAAATAAACACAATCAATTAAAGTCAATCTACCAAACATGCAACTCGTATCATGAGATTGAAATAATCTCATAGAAAGCAAATAAAAAAAAATACGAAGTTCAATTTCCAACCAACTAGATATTGAATGATGAAATAAAAAAAATTAAACAGAAAAAAAACAACTCGGATTGATCTGTTAAACTTGCGATATGAGTCATGAGATCATGATAAATTCATAGAAAACAAATAATAAATTTTTTATGAAGCCCCACTTTCAACAAGTCTAAATGTTGAAAGTTGAAAACTAAAAAACAAAAAACACTAAATCCATGAGACGAAGCCTAATTTCCATCTAACTAAATACTAAAGGATAAAATAAAATAAATTAAATTAAAAACAGCAGCCCAAAAAAAACTGGGTCAAACAAGTTTAACATGTTAAACCAGCAACCTGAATCAAGTGAACAAGATAAATTTATAGAAAATAAATTGAAAAACCTGCAAAAAAACACTCGAGTTTACCTAAGAAAACTTATCAAACACGTGACTTGAATAATGAGATAAAAATAAATTTATATAAAGCAAATTGAAAAAAAATTTATGATGCCCCAATATAACAAGTATAAATATTGAAGGTTGAAATCAATAAAAAAATAAATCCAACAAGAAATAAACAATCTTCATCAACTCGGGTTAACATGTTGAACTCGCGGCATGGGTCACGAGACAGATAAATTCATTGAAAGCAAATAAAAAAAATCAAGAATCTTCACCTTCAACAGATCTAATCTTAAAAGTTAAAATAATAATAATAAAAAACTAAATTCATGAGACAAAGCCTAATTTTTAATCAACCAAATGTTTAAATACTTATTATACCCTCTTTGTAACACATATACATGCACATAAAGATTTACTTAACTTCCTAGTATTGCCACTAAGAATGTTGAATTATAAAATCAGAAAAAAAATCAAATAGAAAATCATTATATATAAAACAACTCGAGTCAACTCGGGTTAACCTATTAAACCCGCAATATAAGTTATGAAATTATGATAAATTCATAAAAATAAATCATGAAGTCTCCCTTCCAACATATCTAATGTTGAAATAAAAAAAAATTATCCAAGAAACCAATAAATAACTTAATATAAAGAAAATTAAAAAAAAAATTTATTGAAAGATTAAATTAAAAAAAAAGGGGGAGAAGATTGAATTGTTAAAGTGTTAACTTGAAAAAAAAAGTAAACAAAAAAACACAAAACAGTGCTTAACTATATCATTTTTTCTGCACACAAAATAATTTAAACATCCTAAACAAAAATCTAAACTCAGAAACCATTTGTAAGCATTCGGTTTATGCTAAAATTGAACTTAAACTTATTTACCTATCTATTTCAATTAGATTTTGATGTCCACATATTTACTACATTGAGAGCTTTATTTTATTGTTTTAGTTTTTGTTATTAAAGATAAGTTTTCTATACAGATATTTCCACTTTCTTCTCTGACTCTTCTTATTCTCCTCTCCTCTCCTTTTCCTTTTTTTCATATTATTATTTTTATATATTTTTTAAAAGCAAATCTAACGATAAAAAAGAAATATTAATGTAGAATCATTGGCCATAATTGCACAGTGAAGAACATATTTTGAAAATCTAAAAAGTTTGAAAGGGTGAAAATTTTAAATGCTTGTAAGGATAAATTTGAGGTGAAATTTGATGATATTTTTCTATTTATGTCTCTATTTTCCGTGCCCTGATCTTATATAAAAAGAAAATAACATATAAAAAATTTAACAAACTAGCATAGTTGAAAATAAATAGTCAACACACTTTAAATGGTTGCATCAGTAAACCCTATTGAATTTTAATTGGTTATGCTGACGAGAAGAACACAATCACTATATATGTCGGTGCAACTTGATAAAATACAAAAAAATTAAAAAAAAAAAAAAACTAAAGGGCTGAGCTAATCCTTTCAAGACGGTTCTTCAATTTTCTTTTTTTGAGGGTTGCATTGATTCATCCATAAGCACAGCCTTTTATTTTATTTTTATATTTTTATAAACACAACCACTTAAAGTTGCTGACTATTTATTTTAGATTGTCAGGCATCAACTTCATCAACCACTTTTTCTGCAAAAATATCAGATACAATAAAATCAATCTCGAAGTTTACCAGATGACCACCGAATACAGTACTAATAGAATGTGTCTCTATACAAACTTATACGCTTCAGGTCACGACAATTAAAGATTTTAATTTTGCCTTTGATTAGACCAATGCCACATTTAACAGCCACGAAAAAAAGAATCAGAGAAGAAAAAACGCTTGTTATGGGATGTTAATTTCAAGGGTAGAACTTTCTCTTCGTTGAATTAAAATGAGCACCAAATGTCTGTGTGGGGCGTAAATTATTATCTGGAAAGGACACCTAACACCCAAGCTGTGAAAAGCAGATGAGTTCTGGGGACCATGGATTCTATCAATTTAAGGGCAAACTCGTGTCATATCATGTCATTCCACTCTGTTGGCACTTGGCGTGATTAACGATAGCCTAGTCCCTAGATAGCTGCAATTGTTCCACTTTCATCTGGGTAGTAAAATTTTTGAGCAGTCAGTATCCTGAGGTTATGAAATGGTCCTTGCCTTTATATCTGCAATTCTTTGTTGAAGGAGGAACAAATATGTTTTGAACCTCGAATTCAATAAACCAGTAAGGAAAAACAATGTAAAAGATAGATTAATTATGACTAAAGAAACCAGAGTTAAAGCAGAACATTAATGGAACCGATCTTGGCAAACCAACTCAAACTCGTACGGCTTTCTTTTTTCGTAATTAAAGATAGAATACAATCATTGGGAATTAATAAATACACAATAACGCTCCACTAATCCTCTTTCATTTTAACAAAATTAAGAAGCCGAAACAATCAGACCACCAAGCATTGATCTCCACTGGGTCGGACAGTAGCGAACAGTTCGACGAGGATATATATTAGCACTCACCAAATGTCAATGTCATTTTCCCCCTTCAATTCTCTACCTTTCACTTCATGAAAGTAACCAGTTCCCCACTTGCAACTATCTTTGTACAAGTGGTCATAAGTTTACAAACGCTCATGAACTTAATTTAGATAAAGAGTTTCGATCTCTAAGCTCGCAAGTTATTCTTCTTCAACCTTTAAATACTTATTATACCCTCTTTGTAACACATATACATGCACATAAAGATTTACTTAACTTCCTAGTATTGCCACTATGAAATTTTCCACAACTTATGAAGGAGATTTGTTTTGTACGTAGGTTTCAATCCCCTTCACCACCAGTCATTGACTGATAATTACGAACATCTCTACTACTCTTATATGGAAGCTTGCTCGTGTTAGATATTAGTTATAATTCTAGTGCAGGTAGGAATCCTTGAAAAAATATTTGTGTTAGATTAGTTTATTAGAATCTTTGTTTAATTAGATAATTAGATTAACGCGTTCAGAATAATAAGCATGTTAGATAAGTTTATTGGTGAGAAGATAAATTAACCAATAAAGTTTAGAAGGTTGATCCAAATACTTTATTTCCAACCATTAGTATTAGAGCTTGGATTTAGTGTTTTCAATAATCTATATCAGAGCAACAAGCATAGATCAGTAGGAAAATAGACACAAAATACAGCAACGGACAGAGGCAAAGGATCAGTCGAAACGACGATGGCGATGACAAGATGGAAGAGGACTCTGAATCTGCGGTGGGATTGGGCGGTGAAGTTGTGGAAATTGATGATGGACTCCACGAAGAACAAATGAATACTGAAAATAAGGAGCACAATTTGAATAATCATGATCCTGTAAATCATGTTGGCGTGCCACATCCTAAAAGGGGCACAACCGCAAACCTACCAAGCTCTTCTCGAAAAGTTTGTCTCGCACTGACATAGAGGTTAGATTGAGCGCCCCTACAAGATGTCTACGCTTTTTCCCAGAGCTTGAAGGGAAAAGTGCAATCGAGTCCCAGGCAATAGATGCTCTTGGGAAACAGTGGTCCTTTAAACTATCCGTTGGCAGAGGTGGAATCCATCATAAACCTGTTATCACGGGACAGTGGCCTTGAATATGTGAAGTAGAAAGGTGTCAAGATGGGTGATATCGTCACTATATTACTGCAATATAATGAAGTTGATGAAGTGCAATAGAGCATTACAGTGTCCAGAAAGGTTTTCAATGTTTTGGCTTATTTGCCAAAACATTCTCTCTTAGATAGCTACCTCAAGCCATGATATTTTAAAAACAATTACTGCCAATGCAATAATTCTATCAATGCTACTAATTCGACAAACCTACTTCTATTGAAAAAGGATGAACTTCTGCTTTAAAAAAAATTGCTACTGTTACGTTAAGAAACTTGCTACTGTTTGCTGAAAAAAGACTGACGCTGCAGCTGGAAAGGTTTGTAAATGCTGCTGCCAAGGCTGAACTGACTTGTCTCTACGGCTACTGCTGTGACTGTCACTGGCTGCTACTTCTAGGAACGTGGCTTTGATTAAGAAAAACTGATGCTGGACAGCTGCTGGTGAAGTTCAATACTGCTGCCACGCGCTGCAGCGGTCACGCAGGGAGAGGGCAGGTGTGAAAAACAAATCAAAGCTGCTGCTGTTACAAAGCAGCTGCTGTCAAAAAGGACCTGATACTGAGGCTGATTGTTTCTAAGGAGCTGCTGCTATTACCATCAATATTAACGCACGTCTACTTGTCCAAGGTACTGCTCGAAGAAGGAACGGCTGCTGATTCGAGATTCAAGCTGCTACTGTACTCGTCTACTGTTGCCGAAAGCACTGCGGTGTTTTCAACTTCAAACAAGGATTTAACACAATGTTATTATCAGGAACGCGAAGAACATTATCTAAAAACCCATAAAAAATGCAGCCATGAGACAGCCAATATCAAGCCCAAAAATAAGCATTTTTTGCCTCTAAAATATGATTTAAAAAAACTAATAAAAACATCAAAACATTAAAATTAAACTTAGATACCAAATCCAAAAATAAACAATTTAAAACAGCATATATATTCAAACAACATAAATTCAAAATTAGTTTTCTAAACTCATTGTAGACTCTTCTCGTTGATATATTTTTTTTATTTTCTTTCAATATTTTTGATTTTTTTTATATTTTCTCTTTTTTTTGTATTTTCTGATTT
>Ga0307507_10009317_pt1 | contig 13143 bp, 2 predicted proteins | sample 7_EM_MG_FD_207223 | JGI IMG/M metagenome (GOLD analysis project Ga0307507, IMG submission 207223) | Populus trichocarpa ectomycorrhiza microbial communities from riparian zone in the Pacific Northwest, United States - 7_EM | ecosystem: Host-associated > Plants > Roots > Unclassified | place...
TTAATTGCATGTTAAGAAATATATAGTTACCTTTTAAAGTTGCTAAGTAGGTTAATTGCGTGTTAAGAAATATATAGTTAGCTTTTAAAGTTGTTAAGTTAGTTAATTGCATGTTAAGTTAGTTGAATTGCGTGTTAAGTTAGTTAATTGCATATTAAATTAGTTGAATTGCGTGTTAAGTTAGTTAATTGCATGTCAAGTTAGTCAAATTGTGTGTTAAGTTAGTTAATTGCGTGTCAAGTTGGTCAAATTGCGTGTTAAGTTAGTTAATTGCGTGTTAAGTTAGTTAATTGCGTGTCGAGTTGGTCAAATTGCATGTTAATTACGCGAAACGCGAAAATCAAAGTCTACTTAAATCTCATCCTGCGAATATTTTCCCGATGTAACTTATTGCCTATAATCAACTATATGCGGAATATAAGGATGACCTCCGCATACATTAGAAGAAGGAGCAGGCTATAAGCGATATTAGCAATTACGTTATTCGCACGACATTAGTATCCTACCTCCCTCTTATTAACGGCCTCGACACAGTATACAAAAGGCTTTAAGTACTTAAAAAAGTACTAGCCCCTACTACGTTAGGTTAAAAGCATAACGTCCTTAATTAATACACGGCTTTTAAAGCCTACAACGACAAATAGAGCATTAAAAAATGGTTAAATAACTAGCAGAACGTCTATAAGCAGGCAGAACAATTGGAGCTACCAGATATATAGGAATTCAGACCCCACTACGATTTTGTATAAGCTATTAAACCCATCTCTTCTAGTTTTGCTAGAGCACTTAAAGTAGATCTTATTCGCAAAGAATGGAAGGATAAAGAGGCCCTATCCATCATTGACCTTATTGAGGAATTTAAGGAGTACTACCGCATGCAGCAAATTGCATCCTCTACCTCGACTGCCAATAACTCTGTATTTGCAACCCGTTAAGGCAACTTAAATTCCAATTCCAATTCCAATTTAGACCCCAACGGCAATTCTAATTTAAATTTGAGACGGCATAACAAATGTATATGCGGCCTCGTATATTAATACAATGACTGTTACTACATTATTGAGCACAAGCGCCCTTAAGGATGGAGACCAAGGGCAGACATTTAAAAGAAAATAGATAAAATAATCTTATCTATACCTTAGGTCAAACCCATAATTAATTAGATTTAGAAAGAAGAACAGGAAGCAAAGTCAAAGAATATAGGAATAATTGATTTTGATTCTAAAACCAGCCTATCTTCTATAACACTACCGACCTACAATGCTGCCGTATTTAGTACTGGTTAAACTTTATTCAAACTCCAGAATACCTAGATACTTAACCCTAGCGTAGATACCCACGTCTACAACAATAAAGAAGACTTTACATTCTCCTACTTAGCAGTAGAAGACAACTACCTAATTGCTAGCAGAAATTTTAAAAAAATACAAGCTTATGGAATAGTAACCATTACTATTAATATACCTACTAGGAAGTCAAAAATAAAGCTATCCTATATAGCACTAGTACCCACCATGTTTACAAATATTGTAGCACTCTTAAGAGCTACTGATAACAACATCCATTTCGACTTAGGATAAGATGTGCTATATTGTCTAGCAACTGGCGAAATAGTCTACTATATGAAACGACTAGGGGGCCACTGGGCACTGATGCACAGAGAGCCTACAAGTACCCTAGATTCGACTTAGTCAATATTCTTAACCTCCAAGAGATACCAGCCTACAACGACACCAAATACGACGACTATGTTGTTATTAGATCTGCGTACATCGGCACCAGATCCGCCTATATTGGCACCAGTTGCAATGACCGCAACGTCACCGACGTCTACAACGTTACCAGAGTCATCGAATACAGCGCAGCCAGCAGCCTATGCAAAGAAGACGACCTGTTAAAGATGCAAGAAGTAATTCGAATCAGGAAATGAACTTCACAAGCACCTAAGAGAGAGCTGTAGATACACCTAGCTCCAACGAAAGACTCGACTAAATACAACGGCTTTATCCAGAGCCTTACCAGAAGCACCACATGCAATACAATCAACAGCTACATCTAAGGCCTCACCATATTAAACGACGACACTATCGCTTAACTAGATTTAAATGTCTACCCCAAGCATCCTCCTTGTGTTACGGACGCTTTAAATACAATGTTACAACTACTTAGGGAAGAGTCGCAGGAAGCTAGTTAGTTGATACAGGCACAGTCTAGGATAGATTTGGTGGAACTATATAATAAGGAATAGTAAGCGAGTCACATAATGTTATATATAGTGTACGGAGTATACGCAGTGTATATCTATATATAATACGTATAACACGTACCTTACATATAAGAGAGGATTTCATAGGAGTACGGTTGTGTATTTAAAGGACCTTAGTTCCTACCGTAGATAGTTCTCTCCTTATAGTAAATCTTAGAATACAATTAGAGTTAATCTATTAGGCAACTACTCCACTAGCTATTATTATGTTGTTAATTTATTCTTACCTATATACCCAGCCTAATAATAGGACCCACTATAGTTCCTACTATAAGGTTCCGTTACACATTCACTATTAAGGTTATAGTATTAAACAAGATTAAACAACATGCCACCCAAAGCACCAGTTATAACGGCGTTAATAATAGCTACAGCCTTAGGACTAGGAGACGCTAGTATAGCAGATATAAATTCTTAAGTGGTTATACAAGGTTAGTTATAGGAAATGGTTAATCACTTATAAGATAATAGTAGGATACTTAAAGAACGCATTAATGGAATTAAAGCAGCGAAAATTAAACTACCTTTAATCAAACGGTTCTTAGGAGAGAAGTTAAAGCTTAAGGGGTTTTTTACGCAGATGCACTTTAAGGTAATGCAGGAAGGAGTGAAGTTAGTAATATTATTAGATTAAGTAGCCTATGCAGGATTATTCCTAATAGGGAGGGCACTTAAGTAGTTTAAACTATACCTTACGGAAATATAGGCCAATAGCATAACAACTACTAACTAGGATGTATGGTATATATTTACCAGTTAGAACGGGTTCGCAGAATAACTAACACAGATATTTAGAAACCTAGAGGCTATAACCACAGTAGAATAAAAGCTTCAGAACTTAGTATAACATACTTTAGCAATTAAGTATACAATACAGTTTTAAACACTAGCTATATAGGTTAAGTAGAATAATAGGGCGCTTATGGTATAGTACAAACAAGGACTTAAGGCTAAAGTCTAAAACGCAATTATCCTAATGGAAGATGCGGATACTCTAAGAGAGTTAATAAACCAGTTAATAAAGATTAATAATAGGATCTATTAAAGGGAACAAGCTAAGAAAGGGCAAGACAGAGTTCTATAGTTGTATAAGGCGCAGAGTACGCAACAACAGACATAGAGTTAAAAACTATAGAATAGCGCAGAGCCAATGGACCTAAGCGGTACTAAAGAAACCTAAAGGTGGGAAAGGAAACTATAAAAACCTAAAGGTTAAGGATCTAGTAATTAAAGGACCTAGGAGTAGAGGCTAAACCAGAGATCTTAGCAGCAGAAGACATTTAGGCAGACTCCACAGCAAGAAAAATAGTTTAAAGATAGGGCTTGTATAAATTATAGAAAACAAGGTCATTTCGCCAGAGACTATAGAAGTAGTTAAAGTAACCACGCGGTAAAGGGAACTAGGCTAGCAGATAGCACATATATACAAAAAGACAACGGTGCACTACAAGGAACAAAAGAATGTTTAATTAACAGTTTTGCGTATTGTTATAATAACGTATACTAAATTTATAAGGACGCTAAGTACGGCGCAAGCTATTAGCTATAGGAGCCATTGTTATCTAAGTTTAGAGGAACCAATAAACCAGCTTATAGATTAGACATTACAGATAATAAATTTAACATAGGCGAAGCATTTACTGATAATAAGGCAATAAAGGCAGCTTACTGGGAGTATATAAACCTTAGAGAAGTTAAAACAGAAGCAGAAACTAAGACTATTATAAAACAGGGTTTAGTAACAGATGTTATAACACCATTAGATATAATTTCTATTGCTTTATAAGACGATAAGAGTAACATTTAGAAGAAACTAAGTAAGTAGATAACTGCTAGTGCTAGCTTATTACTTAATAAAGGCAAAAGGCCACAGGCTTAAAATTCTTAAGAAGAGATAAGAGAAGCTTAAGATTCTTAAGATAAGATAAGACACATCTAAGGACCTACAACGGATAAAAACCAATAGGAAAGAGTAGTGACTTAGTTTATAGATAAACAAATAAGTATAGGATACAAGTTTAAGAACTACAAGTTTAAGGAATAAATAAGAACGTTAGCAATCCTAGGTAAACGCAGTATTTAGCCTAAAGATTAAACAGTTAATACCAGGATTAAAAAGCAAGATAATTATAAAGATCCAGCTACAAGATGCGGAAAATAAAAAACTATAGATAAGTTTAAAACAAGAATTATTATATAGCAAGAGCAAAAGCTAGACAAGAGGTTAGCTATGCCAGGTTATATAAGGGATAGAGTACCCGTACAAAGAGTTACTAATAGGCCAAGTATAGGGACACCTAGGGTAAAATAGTTAGACGAACTGGAATAAAAAGAGGATCTAGATATCCTAACTAGGTTTAAAGAAAGACGTACTAAAGGATGTTACAATATAGCAATAATAAGGTACTTTCTAATAGATAAACCATATATACTAAACCAGTTATATAGAAAGTGGTATAGGCAACAACATAATAACAAATAGGAAGACTTTTATATATGGCTAAATAAAAAAGTTGTCTAAGACCAACCCATTACGGAGAAATGCATAAGTCATATTAAGGGAGCATTAATTATAATATTAAGGAACCTAGAAGAAGGATCCAGGGATTAGAAAAGTAAATAACAAATCTTAGTACCTATAGCAGAGATATTAGTGGTTAGGTTAACTAAGTATAGGTTTAAACTTAAGGATAAAGATAAACTAAGAGTTAACCTAAAACATGTAGCGCATTATATACTATTATAAATAGCTTATATGGATGACATATATAATATATATAGAGCACTAAAAGACAAGAACTGGAAGTACCTAGTAAAAATATATTAGGCACCAGAGGAAAAGCGGTTTAGAAACACTAAGTATATACATAGATAGCACCTAGTAGAAGTACAAGGTTAAGGAGACTTAATACTTTAACCAGAAAGATTCCTTATAGAAGAATGCCTAGATAAACAATAGTAGTAGGAGTGCCTAGAGAATACTTATCTATAGTATATAGAGGAAAAGAAACAAACTAAGTATTGGCCTAGGTTAGACTAAATATAGGCAGGATCTAGCAGCCAATAGTTAGAAAAAGGGAAGGCGCATAGAACTAGAGGAAACTAGTATTAGAGCCTTAAACCCTTAAAGAAATTTAAGGTTAACACCTAAATTTATAAGCTAAGTAGTAAGATTAGTAGTTTAAAGTATTAGTAGATAGTAGAGCAATTAGGAACCACATATTACTAAAGGTAGTAGAAAGGATAGGGTTACTATATAGACAGAAGGAACATCTATATCCACTTATAATAATTTTAGGAGATTAGATAGCCTATAAAGGAGGCATTATTAATCTTAAAATAGGACCTATTTAGTTAACTATTAAAGGAAAATCAGTTAGAATATCTTTTAATATCCTACTATTAGGACAGGATAAGGCAATACTAAAAATGCCTTAGTTATAGGAGTACAATCCAAAGATTAATTAGGTTATAGGTTAGGTCAATATTAAAAATACTTAACGGCGTAAAGTGCAATAGTAAACTAAGTTAGTATAGTACCAAGTCAGAGCAATATATAAAGAGACTAAGTAAGGCTTAAGTTATGTACTAAAGAGATACTATAAGTATAGTAAAAAGTTATAGTTACCAGAAAGTGAAAAGCTGTTAGAGCATGCAGCATAGGACCATAAGATAGAATTAGAAGAAGGAATAAGTCTAAAGTTCTTTTTAATCTATAAGCTTACTAAAACGGAGTTAGTAGCGCTTAAGGAGTTTATCCAGGAGAACTTATATAAGGGATACATCAGACTATCACAGTTATTAGTAAAATATCCAGTACTATTCATCCCAAAGAAAAACAGAAAACTTAAAATATATATAGACTATAGACAGTTAAACAGCATTACTAGGAAAGATAGGTATCCTTTACCCTTAATTAGCAAGATCTAAGATAGAATAGGCAACGTAAAAATCTTTACAAAGATAGATCTAAGATAGGCATACCATTAGATTAGGATTAAGGAAGGCAATAAATAGAAGGCAGCCTTTAGGTCAAAGGAAGGACTATATAAACTATTAGTTATATAATTTAGGCTTATAAACGCACTAGTAACATTCCAGAAGCGAATTAATAGTGTGTTAGGAGAACACCTAGATAAGTTTATTATAGTATACCTTAACAACATTATTATCTACTTAGAAAATAAGGAAGAATATAGAGAATATATTAAGTAGGTCTTAAAGAGACTATAGGAAGAACAGATACTAGTAACAATTAAGAAATGTAAGTTCTTTATAAGAAAAACCAATTTTGTAGGATTTATTATTAAACTAGGAAAGATTAGTATAGACCTAAAGAAAGTTAAAGCTATAGTAAGTTGGCATAAACCAGAGAATGTTACGTAGTTAAGGTTATTTCTAGGGTTTTATAACTACTACAGGAGGTTCATAGTATAATAGTTAAAAAGTATTAAGCCATTTATAAGACTAACAAAGAAAGAGAAACTGTGGGTTTAGGGTAGTAAATAAAGGGAGCTATTCTAGGAACTTAAAGAGTTATTTACCCAAGAACTAATCCTCAAGATCTATTAACTAAAGTTAAAAACGGTTGTTAAGACAGACGTATTAGACTTTATACTAGGAGCATGCTTACTATAGAAGCATTAGGACGTATAGCATCCAGTAGCATACTATAGTTAGAAAATAACACTACTAGAGTTAAACTATGACATCTATAACAAGGAGTTATTAGGTATAGTTACAGCACTTAAAAAATAGAGAGTATTCTTATAAGGCATAGAGAAACCATTTATAGTTAAGATAGACTATAAGAACCTTACAGGATTCCTAATAATAAAGAAACTCAACCAAAAATAGGCTAGATAGGCGGAAATGCTTACAGAATACCATTTTAAAATTCAGTATACTAAGGGTACAGACAATGCATAAGTAGACGCTCTAAGCAGAAAGGCTAAACTATAAAGTAATAAAAAGCTATTAGGAGCTTTATTGCAAAAGAATTAAAATGGATTAATTAGGTATAATTATCCAAAGATTACAGCAACTAAGGAAAGTTAGATCTATAAATTACTAGAGAGTAATTAGATATAGAAGATCTAAAAAGCATAGGCAGAGAATCCAGACTTAGAGCAATACAAAAATAGAGAAGCAATATATATGCCTAAGTCTATTACAGAAGAATTTGTTAAGGAATTCTATAAGGGAATAATACAAGGATATAACGGGTCTATAGGACTAGTGTTAAGGCTTTAAGAGGAGTATATTATTTAAGGAATCTAGGGGCTAGCAAGATAAGTTATAAAGGAATATCTAGATTGCTAAAGGAACAAACTAATAAGGTATAAGCCGTACGGAGGGCTACAACCTATTAAGATACCAGGAAGACCATAGGAAGTTATATTATAGGACTTTATTATTAAGTTACTAAAGTTAAGAGATCCTATTATAGGACAAGATTATAATATAATTTTAGTAATAGTAGATAAGCTAATAAAGTGGGGATACTTTATAGTATGCACTAAAGAGATATCAGCAGAAAATGTCGCTAGAATCTATATAAAGGAAGTATTTATAAGACACAGAGCACTAGATAAAATTATATTAGACAGAGATCTAAGATTTATAGCAGCATTTTAGGAAGTATTTCTGGCAGAACAAGGGGTTCGCGCAGCAATATCTATAGCGTATTATCCACAGATAGATAAACAAACAGAAAGACTAAACTAGACACTAGAGCAGTATCTAAGGCACTATATTAGTCATATATAGAACAATTAGGTATTATTATTACCAATTATACAGTTTATATACAATACAACACCACAAGAAGGAATAGGGACATTACTATTTAAGGCAAATTATAGATATAAACCAAGAACATCATTATCACCACATTAAGCAAAGAAGATGAGTAGCACAGCTAAACAAAGAATAGAGACGTTAATAAATCTTTATACAGACCTTATAGAAACAGCTAAACTAGTATAAGAATAAATAAAAAGGTACTATAGTGCTAAGAGATCTAAGGGACCAGATCTTAAGGAGGGAGATAAAGTATAGCTACTACACAAAAATTTTAAGAGTTGACAACTAAGTAAGAAGTTGGACTACGTCAGACTAAGACCTTTTAAAATTGCGTAAAGAATTTTATTAGTTACGTATAAGTTAAACCTACCAGCCAAAATAAAGATCTACCCTGTACAATATATCACAATGCTAGAACTAGTACATGGAGATATTAAGCCACCAGTTTATAAGGCAGATATATATAAAGGGCAAGAAGAAGACAAATAGCAAGTTTTAAAGATTATTAGTTACAAGGACGTAGATAACAAAATATAATATAAAGTAAAGTGGATAGGCTATAGTAAGACTACCTAGGAACCACTAAGCAACCTAGAGAACGCTATAGAAAAGGTATAGGAGTATTAAAAGAGAGTAGGTTAGGTAATATTAACAAGAAAGGATCGCTAAAAAACAAGTCGCCTAAGGGGGGCCTAAGAGAAGTAATTGCCAAGCTACTTAGAGTTATTTCCCTTACAGGAGGAGAGCTAGTCCTTTTATTACCTAGCTTATTAAGACCCTATTAAATAAGTTTCCACTCCTTAGAACAAACCTTCTCACAAACCTTCTTAAAATAGGTTAACTAAGTAAACGTAACCTACTAAGACTTAAAGGAGCAATATTAAGCCTCAAGGGCCCAAGCGGTCTCTTTAGCAGAACAGTGGAGTTCAGCATATATAGTAGCCAACTTAGACTTAAGCTTTACAGCGGTAGATTAAACATAAAACCCTATAACAAGTTACTTAGGGAACTTAAAGACTATTAAGAGTTATAGGACACGCATACTTAGCGTTAAAAATAGAGTAAACATCATAGGACAATTAAATATTTACTTTAGTGCACTCTAAGTAAGACAAGGGTTGTTAAGACAAGGGACTCGCTATTACAACATACACTAACCCCACTTTTGCATAACAAGAATATAGAGACAATATTATCTTACCAAGCAATAGTATAGCAGCCACAGTATAAGCACAACATTACACTTATAAAGAAGAAGAAGCTTTAGGCATAATAAGCAAGGATATTAACCAGACTAATTAAATAGACATTACATCTCTAGTGGACAACTTAGAGATATTAGGAATCTTTAAGGACAAAGATAAAAAGGAGGGAGATAGTGTTATAGACGCTTTAAGTACAATATTATAACTACTTAGGGAAGAGTTATAGGAAGCTAGTTAGTTAATATAGGCACGGTCTAGGATGGATCCAGTAAAACCATGTAATAAGAAATAGTAAGCGAGTTATATAATGTTATACATAGTATACGGAGTATATATAGTGTATATCTATATATAACACATATAACACGTACCTTACGTACAAAAGAGGATTTTATAGGAGTACGGTTGTGTATTTAAAGGACCTCAGTCCCTACCGTAGATAGTTCTCTCCTTATAGTGAATCTTAGAATACAATTAGAGTTAATCTATTAGGCAACCACTCCACCAGTTATTATTACGTTGTTGATTTGTTCTTACCTATATACCCAGCCCAATAACAGGACCCACCGTAGTTCCTACTACAAGGTTCCGTTACACCTTGGTTACAGCTTAAATACTACCCCAAGCGTCTCCTTAGCTATAAATTAAATAACTACCCCAAGCGTCTACCCTAAGCACAGATTAAAAGGATCTACCTTAAGCATAGATTAAAACACCACACTAGAATTAAATACCTTACCATAAGGACTTTAAGATGATATCTTAGATATAATTAAAGCAATTCTAATTTAACTAAGTAGTTTACTAAAACCGTCCAATAGAGCTACTAATATAGCTCCATATACTAACGAAATCTTGGCTAAACCTTCAGCCGACCTTATCCTATTAGAAGGATTAAAACGAATTTAACGTCAAGCGCATACAACTAGCACCATTACCCTACCCTTTAGCATTTCTAAATTATATCTAAATTTCCTATTTTTGGTACAGTTTTTACCTTTATTTTATTTTCTATAGCTTTAACTACACTGTTAAATCTAGGGGGGTATATAACTGACTACCGGTACTATACTAAAACAGTACTTTGTCTTATTTTATAACTCACCACCTTATCTTTTAACATTATATGTCTTACTACTTATTTCTATTACGTTGTCTACATTGGCTATTATCGGCGTTATTATTAGCCCATTGCCACCTATTTCGTATATATAGTATACCTGCTTTCCATAGATTTACAATTAAGTTGTTTACTCAATTCTCCTATACTGCAAAGCTTACATATTAAAACACCCTGGCTATAACAACATTAATAAGCAGGTTATTAACTACCTCACTAAGTACTGTTCCTACTACTGGAAATATAGCAAATCCCCTAGACGGTTTAAGTTTATATTATAAGAAGACTAAGACTCTAATTTTAACCATTCTATCTTTATTAATATTATGTACATTAATAGAAACCCTATTCTCTACGTTATTAACAAAGCTACCAGATTTTAAGCCGTGAGATAGCTATGTAATATCTCCGCAAAATATACCTGGGACATCCTATAACTATGTTAGATTAACACCTATATTAAACCACCTAACTACATTACCTATAACGCTAGGAAAAACTTTACAAGCAAGGAGTTTTAACAGCACGCTATAGTAATGGCTATATTAACTAAGAGCGTCCTAGTAGAAGCTTACTGGTCTATTAAAATGGTAGAAAGAGCCTATCTAATACTACGCTAAGTATACTAGATAATTATAGAGGAGCTATAGGACTTAGGAATAACTAAAAAACTAGCCTTATAAATAGTAGTAAAAGCCACTAATAATATAGCTGGCTTAGATAGCTTAGTCCCAACACTTTTTATCTTTAGTGCCTACCCTTAAATAAGCAAACTTAACCCACTAGCACCCTCTATTATATAGTAAGCGGTAGCTATAAAGAAGGTAATAAAGGAGATTATAAGGATTAGGGTAAAGAAGTAAGTTAATAATATACTAAGCTAATAAAACGGTCTATCCGTTACCACAACCTACAACCTCCCCCTTAACTTAGATGTACTTATATAGCGTAAAGGCAATACTAAACAAAGTGGCAGATAAACTAAACCATTTAAGCTATTTGGAATTAATAGAGAGATATATAAAATATAGCTCCCTAGTAGACCTATTAACTTTAGGACTATAATAGTAAAGCTATATCTATAACCCGAACCAGAAGAACCTAATAAGGAACTAGAGGAGGAGCTGTCTAAAAAACCGACTAAGAAACCAACTAAGGAACTAACTAAGGAACTAATTAAGGAACCGACTAAGGAACTAACTAAAGAACTAACTAAGGAACTGGCAGCTACTGTACCCCTCTAAAGATTAAAATAGACATAATAATCGCCAATAAAGCCCTAGCAAAACATCGCAGACGTATTAATATTTATTAATAACAGCCTAATGAAACCTAATACTATAACCTCTAAGTGTACCTTACTGTTATTTATAGAGTCTTAACGCAAGGAGATAAATAGTTTACTTAAAAAAGGCGTCTTTAAGTTTACTAATATAGCAGACGTCCTAAAAGGAGTTAGAATCTTTAACTCCTAATTTATTAATAAGATTAAGAACGCCGGAATAGATAAGGCTTTTAAGAAGTTTAGACTGGTTATATAAGCTTATAATAACTATAGTAAAGATCTAGTCTTAACACAATTACTAACTATTTAATATATTAGCTAGAGAATTATCCTAATACTTATAGTAACCCTATAAGGAAACAAAAGAAGACTAGCTTCTTTATACCTATATAATATCTTATAAGCTTATATACAGTCCAGTACCCACCTAAATAGAGACTTCTTTATACGCCTGCCACTAGAACTTGGACTAAAAGATAGATTAATTCTAAAAGTTATTAAACCACTCTATGGTATCCTAGAAGCTAGCAACTATTAGTTTAATATATACTACTATTACCACCTTAATAAACTATGGATAAACTAGTTAATATATAACCCCTACTTATTATATATAAATAGTAACAGCTTTGGAATTATAGAATTATAGACTAATAATATACTATTCCTTACTAATAAAACCTTTACGGAGGCTAAAAAAGTTAGACTTTAGGAGGTAAAGTTTCTAGTAAAAGAGAGAGAAAAGCTTATACTAAATACCCTAATTAAGTTTAATGGAGGCTATATTAAGCAAGAAAAAGATTTAATAGCCCTTATTTAAGAACGTTAATGCTAGAACCTAAAGTTAGTTACTATAAAGACTATAGACCTAACTAGCTCTAAAGGGGAAGTCTATAAAGCAGTTACACTAAAAGACTAGTATATTGCTTAGAGAGTAAGAGAAGCCTATATCGCCACAGTTTATTAACTAGAAACTGCCTTTAACCTCTTCTTTATAGTATAAGTTATTAACCTAAAGGAAGAATTGTAACAGTTCACCAGCACTATGCTGAGACACAAGATCGTCGCCTAAGAGGCTCCGAGACATGATCGACGCTACCCTTGTATGTCTCGGATACGGTCAAATATTGAGTCATAGACTACGGAGTTCCGGGTCTACTTTCATGTATTTAGTTCACTTGATTTCCATAGATTTACAATAAAGTCGCTCATTCAATTTACCCACACTGCACTGTTACTGTTATGAGCCCGGCTCGCACTCCCGGATCGCACTACCTGCTGACTAATCAATTGGATCGCACTACCTGTTGCACCATCTGTTAAGCAGTTAATCTACTACCTCATTTAAGAAGTCACTACTTCTTCCACCTTTGCAGTGTTTCGAGCTTCTTCCGGGTACCACTCTTATACTCGTGATTACTTCTTCAAATACCAAATGACCTCCTTTAACCCAGATACAACA
>Ga0307507_10009318_pt1 | contig 13141 bp, 12 predicted proteins | sample 7_EM_MG_FD_207223 | JGI IMG/M metagenome (GOLD analysis project Ga0307507, IMG submission 207223) | Populus trichocarpa ectomycorrhiza microbial communities from riparian zone in the Pacific Northwest, United States - 7_EM | ecosystem: Host-associated > Plants > Roots > Unclassified | place...
CGGCGAACTTCGCGGCCGCGACGGCGGCTTCGAAGCGGGCCGGGTCGCCGTGCAGCGCGGTGATCTGCTGGTTCACCGCGACCTGCTGGGCGAGCACGGTCAGCACGTTCGCCAGCTTGCCGTCGAGATCCTTCTTCACCTGGACGCGCACGCCGGAGCCGTCGCCGGTCAGCAGCGCGTCGATCGAGCCGTCCGCCAGCTTCGCGCGCCCGGCGGCGTCGTCGGCGACCTGCGTGACGTCGATGGTCTCGCCGATCGTCTTCCCGGTGGTCTTGAGCGGCGTGGCGAGACCGGCGGTGGCCGGGGTGTAGCCGACGGTCGAGTCGGCACCGCCGCCACCCGAGATCAGCTTGATCGCGAGGATGCCGGCCACGATCAGCAGCAACATGATGACGGTGCTGACGCGGAAGGCCTTGGTGCGCACGCGCGTGGAGATCTCACGCGAGGCCACCAGACCGACCGCCGAGAGCGGGCTCATCCGGACGTCGGGCACAGGCGCGCTCACGCGGGCACCTCCTCAGTGACAACCGAGCGAAACAGCTCGGTCAGGGATGGTTGCTTGTGCGTGAACCCGCGCACCGGGCCGGTCGCCAACGCGGCGGCGAGCACGGCCTGGTCGTCGGCGCCTTCGCCGAGCTCGACCTCGGTGACCGAGCCGTCACGGCCGAGCACCTTCACCCCGGCAAGGCCGTCGGCCCAGCCGTCGGCCGCCTGGGGCGCGTCGATCTGCAGCCGCACCGCGCCGCTGGAACGCAGCTCGGCGACCCTGCCGCACTCCACCATCTGTCCACTTCGGACAATTCCGACGCGGTCGCACAGCCGCTCCACCAGATCCAGCTGGTGGCTGGAGAACATCACCGGCACGCCGTCGGCGGCCTTCTCCTTGAGCACCTGGCTCATCACGTCCACCGCGACCGGGTCCAGCCCGGAGAACGGCTCGTCGAGCACCAGGATCCGCGGCTCGTGCACCAGCGCGGCGGCCAACTGCACGCGCTGCTGGTTGCCGAGGCTGAGCTTCTGCACCTCGTCGTCCCGGCGCGCGGCGACCCCCAGCCGCTCGGTCCACTTCTCGGCGGACGCGCGGGCCACGGCCGCCGGCATCCCGTGCAGCCGGGCGAGGTAGGTCAGCTGCTCGCCCACCTTCATCTTCGGATAGAGCCCGCGTTCCTCGGGCATGTACCCGATGTGGCGACGCGTCTCGTGCGTCACGGGCTCGCCCGCGTAGCGCACCTCGCCCGCGTCGGCCGAGAGCACGCCGAGCGCGATCCGCATGGTCGTCGTCTTTCCCGCGCCGTTGCTGCCGACGAAGCCGAACAGCTCCCCCGGCCGCACGTCGAAGGTCATTTCGCGCAACGCGACAACGTCGCCGTAGCGCTTGGAGACCGCATCGATCTCCAGTCCCGGTCCAGCCACCCTTGCCTCCCTTTTCGGCGATGGTAGGCAGAGACGTACACGCTCGCCCACCGGCGCGCGTTGCCAACGGGGGCTACGAAAGTTGCGCCCACGTAGGATCGATCCGCTATGGCTGAAACGACCCCCGTGCGCCGGGTGCCCAAGCACCACGGGCTGTCCCTGAAGACCCTGAAGCGGCTGGAGCGCGCCTCGGGGAACATGGCCTCGGCGAGCATCGCGGTGATGGAGCAGCGGCTGTCGTGGTTCGGGCGGCTGCCCGCCGACCAGCGCGCCAGCGTCCTGCTGATCACCCAGGCCGGCGCCGCCGGGTTCGTCGCCTGGCTGAAGGATTCGAAAGAGGCGCTCAAGCTCACGACCGACGCTTTCCGCGACGCCCCGGCCGAGCTCTCTCGCTGGGTCAGCCTGCGTCAGGCCGTCGGCATGGTCCGGCTGGCCATCGAGGTGTTCGAGCAGCAGCTGCCGGACTTCGCCGCGAACGAGGCCGAGCGCGCCGCGCTGATCGAGGGAATTCTGCGCTACGGCCGGGAAATCGCGTTCGCGGCGGCCAACTCCTACGCCGCGGCGGCCGAGGCCCGCGGCGCCTGGGACGCGCGGCTGGAGGCCCTGGTAGTCGACGGGATCGTCCGCGGCGACGCCGAAGAAGCGGTGCTCTCGCGCGCCACGGCGCTGGGCTGGGACCAGGCCGCGGCGGCGACGGTGCTGGTCGGGAATCCGCCGTCCGAGGATCCTCCGACGGTGGTGTTCGAGGTCCGCAGCCGCGCGGCGCGGGTCGGGCGCCCGGTGCTGCTGTCGGTGCAGGGCTCGCGGCTGGTGGTCGTCGTGGGCGGGCCGACCGAGGGCGGGGTCAAGGAGCGGGAGATCCTCGCGAAGATGTCGGTCGCCTTCGCCGACGGCCCGGTGGTCGCCGGCCCGACCGTCCCGACGCTGGCCGAGGCCCACCACAGCGCGGCGGAAGCGCTCTCCGGGCTGCGCGCGGTGATCGGCTGGCCCAGCGCGCCCCGGCCTGTCCGGTCCGCGGACCTCCTGCCGGAACGCGCACTGTCGGGCGACGCGGAGGCGGAACGCCTGCTGGTCGACCAGATCGCGCGTCCGCTGGAAGACGCCGGGCCGACGCTGCAGCGGACGGTCGAGGCCTATCTGGAGAGCGGCGGCGTGCTGGAGACGTGCGCGCGGACGCTGTTCGTCCACCCCAACACGGTCCGGTACCGGCTGCGGAAGGCGGCGGACCTCACCGGCCGCCAGGCCACCGACCCGCGCGACGCCCTGGTACTGCGGATCGCGCTGACCGTCGGACGCCTCGCCCGGGCCCGCGGCCTCTGGTGACCCCCGGGCCCGCTTGCTACCCGCCGGTCACATCCGACGGGCCGGATTGGTGACCGAGATAACAACGAAACCTGATTGAACCCAACAAGGCATTTGGGTTACAGACCAGGTCATACGAGAGGTCTTTGGAGGGTTCCGACAAAAGCGGTGGGCAGACACTGTGAGCGTCGGCATCCCGTTCAAGGTGGCTCTCCGTGTTGTCTTAGGACCGTGACAGCAGCAGTCCTCGCGCCCGGTCAGGGCGCCCAGTCCCCCGGCATGTTCACCCCGTGGCTCGACCTCGACGGCGCCCGTGAGCGCGTCGCCCGGTGGTCCGACCGTGCCGGGCTGGACCTGCTCCGGCTGGGCACCGAATCCGGCGCCGAGGAGATCCAGGACACCGCGGTCGCCCAGCCGCTGATCGTGGCGCTGTCGCTGCTCACCTTCGAGCACCTGCAGGCGACCGCCCCGCTGCCGGCCGACGCGCCGGTCGCCGGGCACTCGGTGGGCGAACTGGCCGCGGCCGCCATCGCCGGTGTGCTGAGCGCCGACGACGCCGTGGCGCTGGCCGCGGTGCGCGGCGCGGAGATGGCGAAGGCCTGCGCGCTGGAACCGACGTCGATGGCCGCGGTGATGCTCGGTGATCCCGAGCAGGTCGTCGCGTGGCTGGCCGGACACGGCCTGGCCGCGGCGAACCGCAACGGAGCGGGGCAGATCGTCGCCTCCGGTGCCGCCGACGCGATCGCGAAGATCGTCGCCGAGCCCCTCGAGGGCACCAAGGTCCGCGCGCTCAAGGTCGCGGGCGCTTTCCACACCGCGTACATGGCTCCCGCCGAAGAGGCGCTGCGTGCCCACGCCGCCGGGCTCACCCCGGCCGACCCCGTCCGCCCGCTGCTGTCCAATAAGGACGGACAGGTCGTCACCAGTGGCGCCGAGTACCTGAACCGCCTGGTCACCCAGGTCACCAACTCGGTGCGCTGGGACCTGACCATGGACGGGCTGGTCTCCCTCGGCGTCACCCACACCGTCGAACTCGCGCCCGCGGGCACGCTGACCGGCCTGGTCAAGCGGCAGCTCAAGGGCGTCGTGACCACTACCACCGCGCTGAAGACGCCTGCCGAACTGGCGGCGCTGCGCCAGGAGGACGCCTCGTGACCGACCGACCCGCCCTGAGCCTCAACGCCGGAGTGGCCGGCAGCCGCGTCGCCGGGGTCGGCAGCGCGCAGCCGGCGAAGGTCGTCACCAACGACGACCTGTCGAAGATCATGGAAACCAACGACCAGTGGATCCGCGACCGCGTCGGCATCGTCGAGCGCCGGTTCGCCGAGAAGGACGAACTGCTCGTCGACTTCGCCGTCGCGGCCGGGAAGGCCGCGCTCGAGGACGCGGGCGTCGATCCGTCCGAAGTGGACACCGTGATCGTGCCGAACTGCACGATGCCGACGCTGATCCCGAACGCCGCCGCGCAGGTCGCTTCCCGCATCGGCGTGCCGAACCCCGGCGCGTTCGACCTCAACGCCGCCTGCGCCGGGTTCTGCTACGGCCTCGGCGTCGCCTCCGACCTCGTCCGCGCCGGCTCGGCCAAGAAGGTCCTCGTGATCGGCGCCGAGAAGCTCACCGACTCGGTGGACCCCTTGGACCGCGGCAACGCCATCATCTTCGCCGACGGCGCGGGCGCCGCGCTGGTCGTCGGCGCCGAGACGCCGGAGATCGGGCCGGTCGTCTGGGGCAGCGCGGGCGACCTGGTCGACCTGATCTACATGCGCGACGAGAAGTACATCTACCAGGAGGGCCAGTCGGTCTTCCGGTGGGCGACCACGCAGATCGCGCCGATCGCGCTGCGCGCGCTGGAGGCCGCCGGGCTCAAGGCGTCCGATGTGGACGTCCTGATCCCGCACCAGGCGAACCTGCGGATCGTGGAAGCGATCGGGAAGAAGCTCCGGGCCAACGGTGCCCGTGAGGACATGGTCGTCGCCGACGACATCAAGTACTCCGGCAACACCTCGTCGGCGTCCATCCCCCTCGCGCTGGATCACATGCGCAAGGCCGGGACGGCGAAGTCCGGGGACGTGGTGCTGGCGGTCGGGTTCGGCGCGGGCCTGTCCTACGCCGGGCAGGCGTTCGTCTGCCCCTGAGTCCGGATACTCTCCCGGCGGGCGACCGCCCACGGGCACAACCAAAGTAACACCGAGAAGGGAACAACACCCATGGCTGACAACGCTGAGATCCTCGCCGGCCTCGCCGAGATCGTCGAAGAGGTGGCCGGTGTGGCTCAGGACGACGTCACCGCCGAGAAGTCGTTCGTGGACGACCTGGACATCGACTCGCTGTCGATGGTCGAGATCGCCGTGCAGGCCGAGGACAAGTTCGGCGTCAAGATCCCGGACGACGAGCTGGCGAACCTCAAGACCGTCGGCGACGCGGTGAACTACGTTTCCGCCAACTCGAAGTAAGTCCTCTCCGCCACTTTGAGGAGACTCGCATGAGCAACATCGACGTCGTGATCACCGGTCTCGGCGCCACCACACCGCTCGGCGGGGACGTGCAGTCCACCTGGGACGGTCTGCTGGCCGGGGCGAGCGGGATCCGCAGGATCGAGGCCGACTGGGTCGAGGAGCTCGGCCTGCCGGTCAAGATCGGCGGCATCCTCGCCGTCGACCCGACCGAGGTCCTGCCCCGCGTGCAGGCCCGCCGGCTGGACCGCTGCGAACAGGTCGCGCTGATCGCCGCCCGCCAGGCGTGGGCCGACGCCGGGTACACCGAGCAGACCGACGAGCACACCGACGTGGACCCCGACCGCCTCGGCGTGTCGATCGGCACCGGCGTCGGCGGACCCGTCACGCTGCTCACCCAGAACGACCTGTTGCACAAGCAGGGTCTCCGCAAGGTGTCGCCGCTGACCGTGCCGATGCTGATGCCGAACGGCCCGGCCGCGCACGTGGGCATCGACCTGAAGGCCCGGGCCGGGGTGCACTCTCCGGCCTCGGCCTGTGCTTCCGGCGCCGAGGGCATCGCCAACGGCGTCGAGATGATCCGGTCCGGCCGGGCCGACGTCGTGGTCGCCGGTGGTGCCGAAGCGTGCATCCACCCGATCACGCTCGCCGGTTTCGCCCAGGCCCGCACGGTGTCGACGCGCAACGACGACCCGGCGAGCGCCTCGCGGCCGTTCGACGCGAGCCGCGACGGCTTCGTCCTCGGCGAGGGCTCGGGCGTGGTCATCCTGGAGCGGGCGGATCAGGCGAAGGCCCGCGGCGCGCGGATCTACGCCACGATCGCGGGCCACGGCATCACCTCCGACGCCTACCACATCACCGGCAACCACCCCGAGGGCATCGGCCAGATCGCCGCGATGCGCGCGGCGATGAAGATGGCCGGCGTGACCGCGGCGGAGGTCGGGCACGTGAACGCGCACGCGACGTCCACTGTGGTCGGTGACATCGGCGAGGCCGCCGCGATCCGCAAGGCCATCGGCGAACACCCGGTCGTCACCGCGCCCAAGGGCGCGCTGGGTCACCTCGTCGGCGGGGCCGGTGCGGTCGAGGGGATCATCACGATCCTTTCGCTGTACCACGGCATCGTGCCCGCGACGATGAACCTGACCGACCTGGACCCGCGGGTACAGCTCGACGTCGTGGCGGGCGAGCCGCGCAAGGTCGAGCTGACCGCCGCGCTCAGCAACTCGTTCGGTTTCGGCGGGCACAACACCGCGCTGCTGTTCACCCCGGCCGCCTGAACGTGGTGAAAGGGAAGGGGCCCGGCTTCGGCCGGGCCCCTTTCAGCATTTCTCCCGCTCCGGATCCGACGGGGACTCGACGGTGTCGATCCGCAGCGAGCCGTTCTGTTCGATCAGGGGCCACACCAGCCGCCAGTGGATGCATTTCTCGGGGAAGTCTTCCGGGGCGTTCGCGACGTTCTGGGTGCTGGTGAACGCGATGAGCACCCGCAGCGATACCCCGGCCCCCCGTTCGATGCGGTAGATCAGGACACTGCCGTCCTTGGTGGACTGCAGGTCCTGCTCCCAGGTCTTCTGCGGTTTCTGGCCGGCGCGTTTGGTGCTGACAGTCGTGGTCCACGACCGGTAGTCCCGGTTGTTGATCGAGTCGAAGTAGGTCTGAAGCACGTTGCGCACGGCCTGGCCCTGCGGGTGGATCGCGACGTCGGAGGAGACGAGCACCGTGGCCGAACCGGGCTCCTGGTCGGGAGCCAGCGGCGTAGTCGACGACGGCGCGACGATCGAGTCGGTCCCCGCGGGCTCGGCGGAGAGCTGGCGCTGGTAGAACTCGCGCGCGAGCAGTCCCCCGCCTGCGGTCACGGAAAGCACCACGACCACGACGGGGATCAGCCAGCGCTGGCGGGACACGGGTGCGGGGGTGCTCACCCCCGAAGGTTACCGGTCCCGCTCAGCCCACCTGGTGCAGCCAGGTCACCGGCGCACCGTCACCGGCGTGCCGGTACGGCTCGAGGGCCTCGTCCCAGCCGGTGGCCAGGAGCTCGTCGAGCTTGTGCGCGAGGGGCTCGCCGGAGCGGCTCTTGGCCACCAGGGCGCGCAACTGGTCCTCGCCCACGACGATGTCGCCGTTGGCGCTGGTCCGGCCGTGCCACAGGCCGAGGCCGGGCGCGAAACAGAAGCGCTCGCCGTCGACGCCCGCGCTGGGCTCTTCGGTGACCTCGAACCGGATCATCGGCCACGCCTTGAGCGCGGACGCCAGCTTGCCGCCGGTGCCCGAAGGCGCGCGCCAGCCGCACTCGGCGCGAAGCTGACCCGGACTGGCCGGCTGAGCCGTCCACTTCAGGTCGACGCGGGCACCCAGGGTGCCCGAAATGGCCCACTCGACGTGCGGACATACCGCAGACGGCGACGAGTGGACGTACACCACACCTCGGGTGGCGCCACGGGTGCTCACTGCTGACCTCCGCTTGCTCGACGAGGAAACGTCTTCCCCTACGTCCTCTCGAGCAATTCTGCGGCGTGTCTTCAGTGCGGCTCCCGAATGCCGCCTCCGACGCGTTGTAGCACATTGTGCACCCCAACCGTGCTGTTTGGCCACACGAACACCACAAGTCGCACGGCACCCCCCATTCGGAGGGTGCCAGGGCCCTGCGTGCCCGTGTCGCACCTGTCATTGGGCCAGGCGCGCTAGCGTGATGCACCGGAACGGACGAGTAGGGGGTTTCGGTGCGACTGGTGCGCCTCGATCGGCAACCATCCCGGGTGGCCGACGACATCCGGGCGGCGCTGGCGTCCTTGGGACGGGGCAACACGGTCATCGGCGGGGTCGCGCTGATCGGCGCCAGCCCGGCGGGCGAGCGTCCGATCGAGGCGATCGTCGTGCTCCCGCACGGGGTGCTCATCGTGATCGGCGTCGACCTGCCGGACCCGGCGCTGCGGCTGGAGGCCCCGCTGGGCGCGCCGTGGAAGGCCGACGGCTGGCCGCTGGTGCACGACGAGGAGGCGGTCAACCCGGCCACCGAGGCCCTCGACCTGTCCCAGGCCTGTGAACGGCGGATCGCGGAAGTCGCGCCGGGCACCGCGCCGGTCGGCACGATCATCGCCGTCGGTCCCTACGTCGAGACGGTGGACCAGCCGGTGTCGGACCTGGCCGGGCCGGTCCGCGTGCTGCACCCGACGCCGACGACGATGCTCGCCGCGACCGTCTCGCTGGCCACCGCGCACCGGCCGCGGTCGGTCGAGCAGGCGCGGGCGCTGATCCACGGGCTCGCGCCGGACGCCCCCGAGTTCTCCGACGAGATCCTGCTCGGCGAGGGATTCAGCCGCTTCACCGACGACGCGCCGCCGGAGGAGTTCCTGCCTCCGGTGCCCGCGCAGCCGTCGAGACCCCCGGTCGCGCTCGCGCCGGTGCCGGTCGCCGTCGCGCCGGAACCCGTGGCACCGCAAGTCGTCCCCGAAGAACCCGCGGCCGCCGAGACGCCGGAGCCCGAACCGGTCGTTCCGTTGCCGTCGCTCGCGCCGGTCGTCGTTCCGCCGCCCGCGCCGCTGCCGAAGCCTTCTCCCCCACTGCCGCCGTCGCCCGTGCCCCGGACTCCGGTCGCGGCCGCGCCGAGTGCGCCGGCGAAGTCGCGGACCGTGCGCTGGCTGCCCCTGGGCGCGATCGGGCTGCTCGTCGCGCTGCTCGTCGCGGCGGTCGCGGTCGCCACGAACTCCGGGGACACCTCGGCAGCGCCCTCGACGGAACCCCCCGCCACCGCACCGCCGCCGTCGTCGCCCGGCCGCGCGCCGGTCGAAAGCCTGACTTTCGCGCTGCGCGAGGCCGGCGCCGACCAGCGCTGCGCGTCGCACGCGTTCGGCGACGTCCAGGCGAGCCTGCAGAACACCAGTTGCTCCGGGGTGCGCCGCGCGAGCTACATCGCTTCGATCGACGGCCGGGCGGCCGCGGTCACGATCGGGATCGTCGAGTTCCCAGACGCCGCGCAGGCGGCGAACTTCAAGGCCGTCGCGGACACCCCCGGGGGCGGCGGGATCCTCGACCTGGCCACCGAGACGGGCAAGTGGGCGGGCGAAGCGCCGAAGTTCGAGAACGCCGCTTACGCGAGCAAGGTGGACGGGAACTCGGTCCGGCTGGTGCAGGCGGTGTGGACCCCGGGACCGTCCACATCGGACGATCCCGGGCTGGCTCGCGCCGCGAAGGGCGCCCTGGAGCTTCCCGCCGCGTAGGTGGTCAACGATTCCCGCCCCGACGGACATGGACGCCCCTGATCGCGCGGCGGAGACTACCCACATGGGAATCCGCGACAGCTTCACCGCCGGACTGGCGAAACAGCTCGGCCACCCCAGCGGCCTGCGCGGGCGCGTGGTCGGCGCCTTGCTCAACCGGGGCAACCGCGCAACCATCACCGGCGCCGTCGAGGCACTCGGACTCGAGGGCGGGGAGACGGTCGCCGACCTGGGTTTCGGCGGCGGACTCGGCCTGGACCTGCTGCTGCGCGCCTCCGGGGAGACGGGCACCGTGCACGGCATCGACATCTCGGAAACGATGCTCGGCAAGGCACGATCCGCCTTCCGGTCCGAAATCGCCGCGGGGAGGCTCCGGCTGCAGGCGGGCTCGCTCACCGACCTTCCGCTGCCCGACGACTCGCTCGACGGGGCGATCACCGTCAACACGGTGTACTTCGTGGACGATCTCGACCGCGCGCTCGCCGAAGCGACCCGGGTACTCGTGCCCGGCGGCCGCTTCGTGCTGGGTATCGGTGACCCCGAAGCGATGGCGGCACAGCCGTTCACGGCCCACGGGTTCCGGATCCGCTCCGCGGACGTCGTCGAGGCCGCGTTCGCGAACGCGGGGCTGAAGATCACCGGCCGCACCGAAGTTCCGCGGCGCGACTTCTCCTTTCTTCTGCTCACCGCGCGGTCGTGAGTGGTAAGTGTCGTCAGAACGACACTTACCACTCACGACCACCGGGCCCACTCACAACCCGTAGGCCTCCAGCAACCTCAGCCACACCTCGCTGATCGTCGGGAACGACGGCACGGCGTGCCAGAGCCGGTCCAACGGCACCTCGCCGACGATCGCGATGGTCGCCGAGTGCAGCAGCTCCGAAACGTCCTGGCCGACGAAGGTGACGCCCACCAGCACCCCGCGCTCGGTGTCGACGACCATCCGCGCCTTGCCGGTGTAGCCGTCGGCGTGCAGCGACGACCCGGCGACCGCGATGTCGATGTCCACCACACGGTCCGCGGTGCCCTCGCGCGCGTCCGCGACCCCGACCGAGGCGACCTCGGGATCGGTGAAGATCACCTGCGGGACGGCGTGATGGTCGGCGGTCGCGGTGTACTTGCTCCACGGCGTGCCGGGCACCTGCTCGCCCTTCGCGCGCGCGGCCACCGTGTCACCCGCCGCGCGGGCGCCGTACTTGCCCTGGTGGGTCAGCGGGGCACGGCCGGTGACGTCGCCGGTGGCGTAGAGCCAGGCACCGTCCACTGCGGACACCTGCCCGGTGTCGTCGACGGTGAGCGCCGCGCCCGGCGTCACCCCGAAATTCTCCAGGCCGAGGCCGGCGGTGGCCGGACGTCGCCCGGTCGCGACGAGGAACTCGTCGACGACCAAGGTCTCGCCGCCGGCCAGCGTCAGCTCGGTCCCGCCATCGGTCGCGGCCACTGCCTCGACCCCGGAGCGGGTGTGCACGGTGACGCCGGTTTCGCGCAGCCCGGCCGCGACGAGGTCGCCCGCGAACTCCGGCAGCCTCGGCAGCGGCCGGTCGCCGCTGATGATCAAGTCCACCCGGGAGCCGAGGGCCGCCCAGGCCTGCGCCATCTCGACCCCGACCACGCCGCCGCCGAGCACGCCGAGCCGCGCGGGCACGGCCGAGGCCGAGGTGGCCTCGCGCGAGCCCCACGGCCGGATCGTGTCGAGGCCGGGGATTTTCGGGGTGTTGGGCACGCTGCCCGTCGCGACGATCACCGCGTGCCGCGCGGTGAGGACGCGCTCGCCGTCCACGGTGACTTCGCGCTCGCCGGTGAGCACGCCGTGCCCGCGAATCGGTTCGATGCCCGCGTCGCGCGCCCAGTCGACCTGGCCGCTGTCGTCGCCTTTGGCCGTGAACCAGTCGCGGCGGGCGAAGACCTGCGCGGGGTCGAGGGCCTCACCCATGGGGACACCGGGCACCCGCCTCGCGGCGGCTAGAAGATTTCCCGGTCGCAGCAAGGCCTTGCTCGGGATGCAGGCCCAATAGGAGCATTCGCCGCCGAAGCGTTCGTGCTCGACGAGGGCGACCTTCAGCCCGCCACGGGCAGCTCGTTCGGCGGCCACCTCGCCCACTGGGCCCGCCCCGATCACCACTACGTCAAAAGTCAGTCCGGACATGGCAACAGCGCACACCACCACGCATGATCACGCAAGCCAGCGGCTATCCTTCTTCGACGAAGCTGCAAAAGATCGGCGGCACCGGGAGCACGTGTGTCGCCGTGCCCGTTGCACGCAGGAGAACGTTCGAGCACGGGAGGTTGTCGTGGCCAGGAACACGGCTGTGCAGTTGTTGGATGATCTGACCGGGGAACCCGCCGCGGAGACCGTCGGATTCGCGCTCGACGGAATCGGCTACGACATCGATCTGTCCTCGGTGAACGCCGGGGCACTGCGCGAGCTGCTGCAGAAATACGCCGACGTCGCCCGCCGGACCGGTGGCCGCAAACAGCGTCCCCGGATGGTCCCCGGTGCGAAGAAGGCCCGCGCGAAGGCCGCCCCGGCCCCGCGCGCCGCGAAACCGGTGGCGGGCCGCCGTACCGCCGCGACGCCGAAGGCGGCTCCGGTCGCGGCGCCGAAGTCCCGCACTGCCAAGGCAACGACGGCCAAGGCGACGACCGCGAAGGCCACCCCGGCCAAAGCGGCCGCGGCGGCGAAGAAGTCCGCCCCGGTGAAGGCGGCCCCGGCTCGCGGCCGCGCGAAGGCGACGGCGACGACTGCCGCGGCGAAGGCCCCGGCGCGGAAGACCATCGCCAAGGCAGCCGCTCCGAAGGCGGCGGTGAAGAAGGCGGAGCCGGCGAAGGCGGCGACCACCCGCACCCGCAAGGCAGCGACGCCGAAGGCGGCCGCGGAGCCGCGGAAGACCACGCGCGCGACGTCGCGCAAGGCCCCCGCGGTCACCTTCTCCGCCCCGGAATAGCCGTCCGGTTTTAAGCCGTGAATGGCACATTGAGGGTCTTTAGAGCCCTCAATGTGCCATTCACGGACTTCGGAAACTCAGGCCGCGCGCTGCGAGCCGTCCGCGTGCCAGGACGGATAGCGGTAGCGGGTGTGCAGGAGAGCTCGTTGCCGTTCCAGCTCCATCGTCGTGGGTGGACGCGGGACGAACGTGCCCAGCACCTGCGAGGCCGCCGCGCGGACCGCCGCCTCCACCGCCGGGAATCCCGGCCGCAGGCCGTGTTCGGCCAGCGAGGCCACCGGGCTCCGATGCGAGTCGAGCGGCCGCGGGTCGGGCGGCGCGGAGGTCAGGTAGCGGCCGACCAGCGAAGCGGACGTCTCCACCAGAAGTGTCGAGTGCGCCAGCAGCCCCGTCTTCGTGCGGAACACCGCGAACCCGCACAGCTTCGCCGTCCCGACGAACAGCCCGCGGTCACCGATGCGCGGCACCAGGCCGAGCTGGTCGACCGCCGCGCTCATCACCTTGCCGAGCGCTTCCAGCGGCCGGTCCGCCGGGCCGGGCAGCACGAGGGTCACGTTCAGATTGCCCGGGTCGTGGAACACCGTGCCGCCACCGCTCGCCCGCCGCAGCACGGGGACGCCGTCGCGCGCGCACTCCTCGATCCGGACCTCGCGCGCGATCCGCTGGCCGCGCCCCACCACTACGCAGACCGGGTTGCGCCAGAGCCACACGACAGGTGACTCGGGCGCAACCCGGAGCAGTGCTTCGTCGAACGCCAGATTCTCAGCCGGGTCGGTGAACGCCGCACGCACATCCGACCCGATTGTCA
>Ga0307507_10009320_pt1 | contig 13140 bp, 12 predicted proteins | sample 7_EM_MG_FD_207223 | JGI IMG/M metagenome (GOLD analysis project Ga0307507, IMG submission 207223) | Populus trichocarpa ectomycorrhiza microbial communities from riparian zone in the Pacific Northwest, United States - 7_EM | ecosystem: Host-associated > Plants > Roots > Unclassified | place...
ATAATTCAATCAATGAGGAGGGTGTAGCATAAAAGAATTTTCAAATGCTCAGGTGGAGCAATGCAAATTTCTGTTGTGACTTCAATGTAGGAATGAAATTCTTTGAAAAAGGATTTTCATGGGAGAACTTCTTTATAATAGCTCTCCTGGAGGTCTAGAGCAATATATACTTCATGAAGCTATGTCAGGGCAGTGCAATCTTTTAAAAAAGACTCCAGCAGAGAAGTAAAATATCTTGAAAAATGATTCCATTAAAGCAATATATTTTTTAAAAAGGGCTCCGGCAGAGCAGTGCAATATTTTAAGAAATGCCTCCGGCGGAGTTGTTTTTTAAAAAAAAAATTTAGGCATTAAAAAAACCTTATTTGGGGCAGAAAACACTAGAGTTATATAGAAAGATGATACATATGCACTAGTAAATAAGTAGTATTGCTGAGGTACTCTTGTTTAATTTTGCACATTTTTTATATGGGGAGACTTACAACGCCAGTGGAGGGTAGATTGTAGGGGGTCCGGCAGTGATGGTAGGTCCGGCGGTGTTGATATTTTGGTGGGCAGGGCCACCGGGGATGATGATTCAGTGAGCATCTCTGCTGGAGGTAAAATATCACCAATGATTCTTTGGGTAGGTGACTCTTCAATGTTGTTTCCCTGTGAAGATGTATTAACTGATGATTCACTGATTCCCAACAGCTCTTTTCAAGAGAACATACATGAAATGTACCTTTCCACAGATTGTTTCAGCTCTGCCAAATGTAATAATGACTTTTAACCCACATGAAAACCACCTCTAGAAAGCTGGAAAAGGCAGGATTTGAACAAGCTAGGCCCGATGATAAGTTGTTCGGGGAAAAAAAAGTCTTTATGGTTTTTATTGGGAAATGTACCTTTTCACAGACTGTTTCAGCTCTGCTGAATCTAATAATGACTTTCAACCAATATAAAAAACACCTCTGAGAAGCTGGAAAAGAGAGGATTCGAATGAGCTAGGCCCGATGACAAGCTGTTCAGAAAAAAAAAAGGTCTTAATGATTTTTGTTGTGATGGCACAATGCAGTCAAGGTTTCATAGAGATTATCGACATAAAACACCTTTTACTGTGTTTCTCTAAGAAAACAAAACAGCTCTTGAAGATTTTAACATGGTAATTAACATGACATTGAGGTCTATTGACTGGCTGGTTTGGGGGTTGCGCGGATTAAAATTGGGTGAGTGCGTCGCTTTTCGTCGGGATGCAGGGTCTTCTTGCAAGCGGCGGAGGGTCCGTGCACCAAGCGCATCACCTTAATTTGGAAATGTCCCAGGCACAAACTGCAACTTTGATGGGGCCCTGCTTGGGGACAATCAAAATAACTGGAGTGCAGAGCCTATTCTGATGGACCATTATATTTGTGGCGTTTGTGGGGGCAATGTGCAGTGCTTAGCCCGGCGGAGTGTCATGAGGAAATTTTGTCACAGGTGGGAAAATGTGTTGGCAGAGGCATTATTCTGCTGAATATATTTGCAAAGGCAATGTCCAGAGCTTATTTATTCCAACTGACTGTTATAAAATTTTGCTGTTTCCAGAGGGAATGTGCAGTGATTGGTGTGCAGAGTATCATAAAAATTTTACATCACCAGCAGAGAAATATTTGCAGAGGCATTGCCTGACTAGTGTACTCAGATACTTTTGCAGAGGAAATATGTGAAGCTTATTCTGACAGATCATTAAAATATTTGGAGAGAATGTGTGCATCAGTAATTGGGCAAAATAGTTTCCATGGGTTTCTCAACCCTAGCAACCTCCGAAACCCACCAAAAACCTCGAAACATTGGAACTCAGAAACCTATGTGTCTTTTGTCAGAAACCTGGTGCCCAAATGTGGCCCAAATATCGTAAAATGTACACGTTGACTAGGGTGAGACCCTTAGACTATTCCTTTCCAGGTTTCCAAAAACCTTGGCAACTTCCAAAACCAGTAAAAACCCGGAATCTATTTTGCCATGTTACTGATGACTGGTGCGGACTGGCAGAGTCTCATAAAAAATTTACATCACCAGTGAAGAAATATTCACAGATGGGTGGCCCTGCTGGTGTAGTTAAATGCTTTTGCAGAGGAAATTAGTGAAGGACATTGTGACAGATCATTAAAAAATTTGTTATTTTTGCGGAGGCAATGCGGTCGTTGAACCGGCGGAGTATCATAAAAAAAATTACATCACCAATGATCATGCTTGCCAAGGCAATGTGCAGTTATTGGTCTGGCAGAGTATCATAAAAAAAGATTACATTACTCCCAGTCATGTTTGTGGAGGCAATGCAGTCGTTGGTCCGGCGGAGTATTAAAAAAATTTACATCGCCAGCGGCCATTTTTGTGGAGGCAATGTGTGGTTTTTGGTCTGGCGGAGTATGCTAAAAAAATTTACATCCCCACCAGTCATGTTTGCAGAGGTAATGTGTCATCATTGGCCTGGTGGAGTATCATAAAAGAATTTACATTACTCTTGGTCATGTTTGCAGAGGCATGTGCAGTCATTGGTCTGACGGAGTATCATTAAAATATTACATCACCAATGATCATGCTTGCAGAGGCAAAAAAATTACATCACCGGCGGCCTTGTTTGCGGAGGCAATGTGTGGTTTTTGGTCTGGCAGAGTATCAAAAAAATTATATCCCCGGCGGCCATGTTTGCGGAGGCAATGTATGGTCTTTGGTCTGGCGGAGTATCATAAAAAAAATTACATCCCCACCAGTCACATTTGCAGAGGAAATTTGTCATTTTTGGTCTGGCAGATGGATCACTGGCAGTCATGTTTGCAGAGGCAATGTGCAGTTGCTGGTCTGGCAGAGTATCATAAAAAAAATTCCATCACTGGTGGTTATGTTTTCAGAGGCAATGTTGGCGGAGTATCATAAAAAATTCTACATCACCAACAGAGAAGAAGTTGCAGAGGCATTGTCATGCTGTATACCTAAATACTCTTGCAGAGAAAATGTGAAGCTTATTCTTACAGATTATTATAAGAATTTGCAGAGGCAAAGTAATCTTAGAGGTGTTGAATGAGCTGAATGATAAGATGGATTCACCAAGGGAGGACTTTTTACATATGACACATCATTTGTACAAGTAATTCTAACTATTCAATTTGCCCGCTACAAAATTTAGCCCGCCGGCGTAATATTTAGCCCCGGCGGAGGGCAGCCCCGCAGGGGGATTTGGCATTCAAGAAACAGCTGGCCGCTCCAATTAGGTGGGGCATTGTTAACTTCTATATAACTTACAACAAAGAATACTGTGCAACTTGGAGTTCACCACGGATCTCGAGGCACTCTTAAAAAGCCAAGAGAAGAACAGGAAACAGTTGTTTACCCGAGGGAAAGATGGACAGAGTAATTTTTGAAATGTGACAACTGTATTTGAGTGTGTGAGCAGTTGGGACTTGAAAGTGTCTGTCGAGGGCATTGTGGAATGTTCATGACACACCTTTACACCACATTGATCTTTCAAAAATCATGTGTACTCTACTTCCAGAATGTAATGAGAATCGTGTTTTATTATTATTTGTGTTTGCCTAAATTAGTAATACTGTACTAATACGACCATGCCTTCGCATCACGCATCACAGAGGTCCTTGAAGGAAGCGAAGTGAGGGTGCTGTCACGCATCACACGGACTTTTGAAGTTAATTTTACATATTCTAAAATACCTGATTTTTCTGGCACCTGCGGCGCCTCTAGAAACGATAACTGTGTATGTATTATCTACTTTCTAATGAGAGCTATCCCACCATCTAAGATTTTCCTGCCTGTACAACCTGTTCTTAATTTTCTTACGTTGGCCTCGGCCCTTCTGCTCCACCGCCGCGATGGTTACTCTTCGTCATGCATCACATCAGCTGTTGAAGCGGCGAAGAGATGGCCAAAATCTGTCACGCCATATAGGGCCTGAGGAGTTGGTCGTATTAGTACAGTACAGTCAACTCACTTCTCACTGCCATTACCACAACCGTCAACATGGACGGCAGCGTCAACAACAAGATACAAGGCATTGAAGAAGATATCCGGGAGATTGCCGTAGATAATCCACGCTGTGATCAGAACACAGCCTCACGTGGCCGTATTCCCTTCTTGTTCGTCTTTCCTCACTCCATCATGCTGACCGCTTACTTTCTCATCCAGCCTTGACGATTAGGGCTGAGATCCGCGCTCTCTACTCTCAGCGCCCCTTTGTCTTGAGGCACGAGAGGGCAGCGCTGTAAGTACCTAGCGTTCCCCTCTCGTCTTTTTTTTGACCTGTATCACGCCCCCATGGCCTCTTCCACCTCAAATTCGATTTTTAGCCGTCCGTGGAATGCTATTCGACAGCATGAAGTGCTGTCGTCCTCACAGCTGTGTTTGACAATGTTGGTCCGATTTCTCGCGTCCCGGAAAATACTGTCTCGTGGGCGTGGACCGCGTGGTTCTCTTTAAGGTTTGTCGATTGGCATTGTTTTTGCTCGAGTATGATGACTGACCTTTGCTTCCAGCATCGACACACATGCTCACCACTCTAGCCACATCTCAGAACGGTTTTTTGCCATCCGGGGAATGCTGTCTCACTTACGGCCATCTTTGACAATGACCCGATTCTTCGCGTTCCGGAAAACACTATCTCGTGGCTGTGGTTCTCTTCAATGTTTGTCGAATGAAGTTCTGTTTGCTCGTGATGACGACTCACCTTTGCTTCCAGCATCAACACACATACTTGGTGCTCCATGCCACGTTACCCAACAATTTTTGGCCATCCGGGATTGCTGTATGTTCCTCTCATCCAAATTCGATTCTTCGCCGTCCTGGGAAGGCTATGCGGTAGCACGAAGTTATGTCACGCTCGCAGCCAGTCCTCACGGTGTGGACTCGGTTTTCTGCATTTCGGAAAACACTATCTCGTTGCTGTGACTCTTTCCAAGGTTTGTCGATTGACATTTTTTCTGCTTGTGTATGATGACTCACCTTTTGTTCCAGCGGCGACAAACATCATGATCCTCACTGCTCTAGTGCGAATCTTCTTCCGACTTGGCTCCTGTTACAACCGACTTTCCAGACGCGAAAATGAGAGCAGTCGTCTTGGGTTCACGAATACGCATGATAATGGCTGCAAAACCCTAAAAATGCGAACAAGACGAACAGTTCAACGTGTTGCGTGTTAGAGAATGGTCCTGGACTGTCACCTCTATCCAATTCATTCGCTTAACTCGACCCCACATTTGTCCCCCCCACGAAGGTCGAAGAAGCCAAAAATTACGAGTATACCGCAGCTCGTTGCGAAGATGATTTTTAGCAGGCATGAGCCCCGTCCGGTGGGCAGGGTTAGGCCGAGGGAACATGGGTCGTTGAGGTCGCCGCTTTCTAGGACTGTTGACGACGATGAGGATCAGGATGAGCCTGATAATGCTTGGGCTGCGCTGAGGAGTCCATCATGGGGGATAGATGGAGGGTCGGGTGATATGGATCTTCTTCCTGCGCTTTAAAGGCGTTTGTGACGTTCTGCTGGTGAGGGGGGGGAGGGGGAGATCGTTAACCAACAGCCCATGTGATATGATATATGCGGCCAGATCATATACGCGGTGGATCCCTTTGTTTTGCTTTTTCTGATGTTTTCTTTTTTTTCGTGTACTTCTACTAATAACTGACCTCTTCGTGGCTGAATATGCATTTCGTGTAGCTGTACGTACGTACACCCATCATACTACTACTTATATCAGTACAAACCATCTATTTAGGTTCAATTGTTCGCTGCGCACTATTGAATGGGTACACTTGATGAGTCCATCCACTATTCGAAATCTTCTCTAACTTCTGTCCCTTCCTTTTGTTTCGCAGGCTAGGCGAGCTCTCGCATCCTCTGACATAAACAATTGCAGGTGGATTATACTACATATGGCACTAGTGAGCTGTAAGTACGTCCTCCAGTACATGCTTATTGAGCATTCGGCGCCTCAGCTTCAACGTAGTCGTTTCAACGTACAATGTGAGAGTTAAGATTGCCTCTTTCTGAAGTCCTTTCCTTCAGATAAAGAAAGTTCACACTGGTTCCATGTTTGGTCAACTTAAAGGCGACAACGAAGAAGCAGTAGCCCAAGTTCGCATACAGATCCCTAGTGAATCGGCGAAAGAATGTCATACAACTAATATACAACAGAATAAGACCTATTCCTTCAACCTAGGTAAAATTATCTTCCGCCCTCCTCGCCTCCTGCTGCCCACTCTCCGACACACGCCTGATCAGCATAACCTCCCCCTCTTTAACATGCGGCTGCAGCTCATCCGTCCTCACCCCCCTCCACTTGAGTGCATAGGCCCTACACGCCTGCAAAGTCCACAAAGAACGCCGCGCCCGTCTCGGAGAACCGGAAAGAGTCGTCTTCGGCTGATATGATGTACGTATACACAGCCGGCTTCACCCTCTGCGCATTCGGGCCTCCTCCGCCCACGTCGTCCTTGAAACCAGTGTGCAACAGCTCCACGAGTCCTTTGCTATCCTTGTCCGCAGCACGGGTATACAACACCCGATGGCCCGCCTGGATTCCCGACCGCACGGCGAGGGAGGCAGGGCCCCCTTGGAAGATGCTCTGCGCGGCTTTGTACTTCCGGTTCCACGGCTGAAAGTTGTCCCGGAAAAAGAGGGGAACACCTTTGATGAAGATCTTCCATGTTGAGTAGAGCCTTGCGTCGTTGAGGTTGGTGAGGAGGCCAACGGTGGGTTGAGGGTTGCTCAAGAGGAAAGCCAAGCTCCACTGCGCTTCGATATCCAGATTGCCCGTCTCTCTAACCCGTAAGCAATGCGGTCAAATATCCTGATTAAGGTCGTTAATTCTTAAGGTAGGTCTGACTTTGAGGAGGAAGGCTTGCACGGGAAGCGTAAGGCTTCCCTCGGGTGTAATTAGGTCTGGCGGGATTTCACTCGAGTGAATGTATGTGTCCGTTGTGTAGCTGTAAGGTGTAAGAGATGTGTAAGGTTATGTGTAAGGGCCAGGAGTCCAGGGGTCAAAGTGGGGTGCGTCAAAGTGACGCTAGGGGCATGGCGGGCGCTGTTGGGCCCGCAGGGGCTATCTTTCTGGTGGAACGGATGGTCCCAGCTCGTAACTTGGGGAAAGGATTGCTGGAGCTATCTCGGTTGTTTAAACCCATGAACATAGAAATTGAGTGAATACTGACCCAGTAACTTCATCTTCGGACTTCGGCACATTTTTAACCCCTTCTGAGAGCGAATGATAAGGAACGGATGAGCACAGCCTTTCGCAGCTCTGGGAATTCTAAGCCTAAGAACGTAAGGTTTGAGTGAGGACTCACCTAGTAGCCTCATGTTTGGGTGTTGGCAGTTTTTCACCCCCCTTCCGAGAGCGAACGATGGGGAACAGATGGTCCCAGCCTCTCGTATTTTTGGGAAAAGATTCCTGGAGTGATCCGGTTTATTTTAAGCCCAAGAACGTACAATCTGAGTGAGGACTGACCTAGTAGCCTCATGTTTGGGTGTTGGCAGCTTTTCACCCCCCCTTCCGAGAGCGAACGAAAGGGAACGGATGGTCCCAGCCTCTCGTAACTTTACGAAAAGATTCCTGGAGGTTGTTCGGTTTAATTAAAGCCCACAGATGTAAGATTTGAGTGAGAACTGACCTAGTAGCCTCATGTGTGGGTGTTGTCAGATTTTCGTCCCCCTTCCAAGTGTGAACGATGGGGAACAGATGGTCCCGGCCTCTTCTAACTTTGGTAAAAGATTCCTGGAAATGTCCCATTTATTTCTATCCCAAGAATGTAAGAATCGAGTGAGAACTGACCTAGTAGCCTCATGTTTCGGTGTTGGCAGTTTTTCACCCCCCTTCCGAGAGCGAACGATGGTGAACAGATGGTCCCAGCCTCTTGTATTTTTGGGAAAAGATTCCTGGAGTGACCCCGTTTATTTTATACCCAAGAACATAAAATCTGAGTGAGAACTAACCTGCTAGCCTCATGTTCGGGTGTTGGCAGTTTTTCGCCCCCCTTCCGAGAGCAAACGAAAGGGAACGATGGTCCCAGCTTCTCGTAACTTTACGAAAAGATTCCTGGAGTCGTTCCGTTTATTTAAAGCCCACAGATGTAAGATTTGAGTGAGAACTGACCTAGTAGCCTCATGTTTGGCTGTTGGCAGATTTTCGTCCCCCATCCGAGAGCGAACGATGGGGAACAGACGGTCCCAGCCTCTTGTAACTTTGGTAAAAGATTCCTGGAGTTTGTCCCGTTTATTTCTGGCCCAAGAATGTAAGAATCGAGTGAGAACTGAACTAGTACCTTCATCTTTGGGCTTTGGCACATTTTCATCCCCGTTCCGAGAGCGAACGATGGGGTCCCAGAATATTGTAATTGAAAAGGACTCCTGAAGTTGTCCCGTTTATTTCAAGCCCACAAATGTAAGATTTGAGTCAGAACTGACCTAGTGGCCTCATGTTTGGGCGTTGGCAGATTTCACCCCCCTTCCGAGAGGGAACGATGGGGAACGGATGGTCCCAGCCTCTCCTAACTTTGGGAAAAGATTCCTGGAGTGATCCCGTTTATTTAAAGCCCAAGAACGTAAAAGCTGAGTGAGGACTGACCTAGTAGCCTCACGTTCGGGTGTTGGCAGTTTTTCACCCCCCTTCCGAGAGTGAACGAAAGGGAACGGATCGGCCCAGCCTGTCGTAACTTTGAGAAAAGATTCCTGAAGTTGTCCCGTTCATTTTAAGCCTACCAATGTAAGATTTGAGTGAGAACTGACCTAGTAACCTCATGTTCCGGTGTTGGCAGTTTTTCGCCCCCCTTCCGAGAAGGAACAATGGGGGATGGATGGTCCCAGCCTCTCGTAACTTTGGGGAAAGATTCCTGGAGTTGTCCCGTTTATTTCAAGCCCACAAATGTAAGATTTGAGTTAAAACTGACCTAGTAGCCTCATGTTTGGGTGTCGGCAGTTTTTCACCCCCTTCCGAGAGCGAACGATGAGGAACGAATGAGCACAGCCTTTCGTAGCCCTGGGAAAAGATTCCTGGAGTTGTTCCGTTTATTTAAAGCCCACAAACGTAAAATCTAAGTGAGGACTGACCTACTAGCCTCATGTTTGGGTGTTGGCAGTTGGCTTCCGAGAGCGAAGGAAAGGGAAGGTATGGTCCCAGCCTCTCGTAACTTTAGGAAAAGATTCCTGGAGTTGTCCCGTTTCTTTTAACCCCACAAATGTAAGATTTGAGTGAGAACTGACCTAGGAGCCTCATGTTCGGGTGTTGGCAGTTTTTCGCCCCCCTTCCGAGAAGGAACAATGGCGGACGGATGGTCCCAGCCTCTCGTAACTTTGGGAAAAGATTCCTGGAGTTGTCCTGTTTATTTCGAGCCCGCAAATGTAAGATTTGAGTGACAACTGACCCGGTAGCCTCATCTTTGGGTGTTGGCAGCGACAGGGAACGGATTGTCCCAGCCTCTCCTTTGAGAAAAGGTTCCTGCAATTGTCCCGTTTATTTCTAGCCCAAGAGTGTAAGAATCGAGTGAGAACTGACCTACTACCTTCATCTTTGGTCTTTGGCACATTGTCATCCCTCTTCCGAGAGGGAATGATGGGCAATGCATGTTTCCTGGTAGTCGAACCCTCCATAAATGGCGGCCCATCAACTTGCGGTTTGCGACTTGACATGGAGCTGGCAGTCACAAATGAGCAGAGTGTGCTATATGGTAAATAAGCATATCTGGACTGCAGCGTACGCGATAGATCAGGGCGTAACCTTGTCATGCAAAGGCAGCTTTGACGCTGCGTTGCGACGCACAGACTTCAACAAAGTCTTCAGGAGGCGTGTTCTCGTTAATGTCCTATCCTTCGCTGAGGTGAATATGCTTTTATAACCTGTAAATTGACTGAGAACATGTGAACCGAAGGGAAAGAGTAGAGCGACACACTTTGGTGACGAGAGTGCTTTTGAAGTACCCTGATTCCAGCTGAGTGACGTCTGCTTCATAGCCTTGATAGAAGCACCTTGAGAGATAGCTGGAGAGGCAGTCGAAATCCTCGTCGCATGCACGTAACTTAGCCCGAGTACTGTAGATAGAGGTGAATTAACTTGAATGGGGACCGGATAATTGATTACTCACACAAGGTCGTCCCAATTAAACTCTGCAGGACATAAGAGTCGTCCTGTAATGTCGTGCGCGAGTTCTCTATTCTTACGGCAATCGTGGTCCAGCTGAGGAGATGGGGTGGGGTCGGCCTTGTTCAACCAATCCGCGATGCATCCACGAATACGATTCAAATCATCGCTGCGGGCGCAGTTGGCAACACGCTGACGCTAGTATTACTAATTCGGTAAGCAAATACACCAGCATGAAAAGAAGTTACTTGCCTTTGCATAAAACTGGATTTTCTTCTGGAAGTTGGGGATGTTGGATGAGTTCTCGCACAGGCTGTGTTCCCAACTTGGCAGCCATTTGTCAGCTAAACAAAACAAGCACTACATACAAAGAACACTCGCGCTCTAAGTAAGTCCTCGACTTCATCCTCGTTAAGCCCATCGAATTCGTTATTCAGGTCTCAGGATCTCCTAGGTAAGCATAATGCTTGTCTGATTCGGATACCAGGTCTTTGATCTCTCCGCAGACAAAGACCATCTTGCGTATGCCGCGTCCAAGCCGACTGATTCAAGTGGTTGTGGCCCTAGTAAGTGCCAGATTGTTGAGTTGCATCAGCATGATAGACGATGGCCCGCCGCGAAATTTGCCTCCAAACCACAGGAGTAAACGAAAGGTGTTCCAAGAACAACCCATCAAAGGGAGCGACTTTCGTCCTGGGATGATTCACTGAAGTAGATTCGTCAATGGCACCGCACGCGAATGCACGAACAGGCTTGACGATGGGCGTCGTTCAAGTGAAACAGAGCAGCAGTTGCGGAAAATAGACGCTGCGCGCGAGTCCACGCGCAGACCCCCGCTCATCAGCCGATTTGGACGCCTCAAGTGACTGAATCAAGTCCTGCCCGAACTTGGCCCAAACATGAAAGTTATATCATCTGGAAGGTGGTGAAATTAGCCTGAGTGACCTAGAGACAGCACGTCTGGACACGCTGTTGACGGGAAACCGGAGTATACGTACGTTGAATACCGTAGAGCCTATGAGTTCCAGAGAGGCCAGGTGGAACGAGGCCAGCCTATACTTGCGCTTCACTTGATTGGTCAATGGCACCGCACGCGAATGCACGCACGGGCTTGACGATAGGCCTCGTAATAAACGCGAATCCACGCTGAAGTCCTGCTCCTGCCAACGCAGACGGACACTGGCAGCCGAGAGAGAAAATAGGTTGACGGTAAGGTTGTGTGTGAATCGAATCGAATCGTTACGATTGGCATTGAGAGTTTAAACTCCGCCACTCAAGCCAGTTGGTGTCTTCCCTAGCACCCAGAGCGGTCCCGACACCCGAAAACCCGCCCACCTAGCACCTCCCCTGTAGCATACGTTGAATTCATTCAACTTGCTCGTCACCGCTCATGAGTGTGCTGCCTGATCACTGGTTGATCTTGTAATCATCGAGCGTGTGTTGGAACGAGGCCATTACACTCTTCGATCTATCCACCTGAAGACGTTGATCGACTTCCGAGCAAACGGCATCCACGACCAACTAACTAGTAGGCACGCCGTTTAAATTCAAGAAATATAGCTTGTATAACTCTGATTCAAAAACATTGATCTTTGGCCTTATGTGGCAAGGGCTTCGAAGAACGAATGGCTTCCAGTCTCTATTTCAAGTATCCCCCGCACTGTGGGAAGTAAAAAGGGAGCTGTATTGGTAACGTGATCTACTACACCGTGACGTTGGTCATATTGATCAACAGCCATCCATTCCAATTAACAAATAAAGAAACATCAGCCGGTTTAATTTGTTGGTAGGACATACACCGTGTGGAGCCTTTTCCGAGTCCTCGGACTACAACTTGAGCTTGAAGACTTATCAATGTCTGCTTTATTGCCCAGGGAATTGATGACCATATCGCCTTCCTTTGCGAAGAGGAGGGCCGTTACACTTCGGCCAATACTCTGGTGCGCAAACGTCATTTTAAACCTCGGCTACGTCCACAATGTAACAGCATACCTACTTGTCTTCAGCATTGTAATCCGTAATCTTCTTCGAAAAGCAGACGAGCTGTGAGAACTGCTCGCTCGGAATGGAGAGTTTCCGAAACAGTTAGCTCGGAATTTTATACCTGGGACTCTATAAATTATTGTCAAGAAACTCTTCGCTCACTTTTGGTAAAGGCCCCAGCGTCGCCCCGTTGTCCAATGAAGTCGCACATGCTCAAAAAGCTCATAAGGGGAAAGGCAGAAGTCGCCTCAAGCGCGCTGAGGAAGAATTCGAAATTCTTGACATCACAGATGGTCCGGAAGGCTATTCATTCACGATTGTTCCAGTTGAAGTGGTGAAAATCGATGAAGCGCTCAAACCGCACCCAAGCTACGAGGCATGCACGCCCCTCATGCAAAGCCCCCACCTCAAGCTGTTCATGCCGTTCTCAGACGACCCAGAGTTCAACTATAAGTATGTCGTACAACGAACAACGCAAGTTTTTCTTGTGACAAATACTTACCCCATCACAACCCAAACTGCGCATATCTCCTTCACCTACATCGACGATCAGCGCACATTAATTTTCTATTACCGAAACAGAAGTTATTATTGTTGAAATTGCACGCAGGTTACATTCAGAGCACCAATTGTCTATGGAGACAATCGATAAAGTTTCCATCCTTCCACTTTGGCTAAATCAACTTGTTGGTGTCAGTCGCCGGTGGTAAATATTATGTTTCCTATCTCTATTTCCCTCTTTCTCAACAAGGGGGTGATATTCCATAAGTGACTGGTACCAGAGGCACAGCTGAGTGTTAGTGAGCCTGGGTCTACTAATGGTGAATTTAAGCTTTGTTTATGAGCTGAGTCATTCCCACATGGCGTCAATCAAAAGTCAACTGCATCACCGATGTCCAGAGTCTTAAAGCCCTGGTTTAGTCTGGCCAACTGCCTCATCTCCCCTACATCCCTGGCCCCAACTACCTGCATCTGCTTGCGGCGTCACATCGCAGTGAGTAAACAACTGACCCCGTGATGCTCAAAGGCTCATTGACACCTGTCCCCTCCCTGCAGC
>Ga0307507_10009322_pt1 | contig 13137 bp, 10 predicted proteins | sample 7_EM_MG_FD_207223 | JGI IMG/M metagenome (GOLD analysis project Ga0307507, IMG submission 207223) | Populus trichocarpa ectomycorrhiza microbial communities from riparian zone in the Pacific Northwest, United States - 7_EM | ecosystem: Host-associated > Plants > Roots > Unclassified | place...
CGAGTGCTATTTCGGAAGGCAGTTTCTAGCTCCAGCAGGGTTAGCTGGACTTTTCCTTCCCATATTAGCTTGATTCGGCGTTTGTTCGGGTCCGTCACACTGGTCAGGAAGTGGGCTGTCGTGCTCCTCGGGTTGCGGTGAAAGCCGATGGACTCAAAATATGAGGTTGGGGCGCGTCCGGGGCGGTAGTAGATCGGTCGTCCGTTGTCTATGACGCAGACTTTATTGAATTATTTGTGATTTGCTCGGCGGCTTGGTAGAGGGTTACAACGTTGGTCGAGTGGGTTAGTGTGCTTAGGATTCAGAGCGCGTGGATGTAGTCTACCGCTGTGGAACTGTCGAGCTCGCGGGGGGGGTTTCCCCAGGCGTTGACTATGGCGCGGGATGCTAGTGTCTTTTTGCGCAAGGTTAGTTGAGCCGAGTGAGGGTTGGTGATGATGCGATGGGTGGATGAATATACTTACTTCTATGATTGACACACGCTTTCTCTTAGCACCGCTTACTCCACGGATGAACTGATTGACAACCATTGTGTTTAAAGTATGCATCATTCCGAACATCTTGACGAAGAGCTCGAGCATCTATTGGACAAAGGCGTCTCCAGACATTCCCGGTATGCGCGTGGCGGGCGTCTTCGTGCTGAGGGAAAACTTGAGCGTTTGCTAGACAGTCAAGGTGAGGTGGTGTATATCCTCTTTTGTAAGTCTGACCTATCGTCAATTAGTCTCATCTTGTCAAAGAAGAGAAGAAAAAAAAAGCAGGAAATATGAACAAAGAGAGGTAAGGAAGAAATAAAATCTCCCCCCGATACCCCCCCTCAGCCAACTCAAACAGCACCTCAGAGTATTGTAGATCCCCCTCAATACTCGTAAACTCCCTCCTCTGATTCGTCAACACGCGCAAAAACGTCGACGTGCCGTTCCTCAATCTTCCCAGCACCAAGGGTATCTCACAAGGCCTGACGACCCCGGAGAATCCCTAAATAATATACTTGACATCCCCGTCCCCCCCACCTCTGCCACGATCCCTACTAACCGCCTTCCCCCCATACCCCCCACCCCCGCTCCAAAATTGACTTCCCGAACATGGTTAAAAACTCATCGAAGAATGTCGACACCGCCGCATAGCTAGATTCGGTCCCGTGTGGCCAAGGCCTTCGGATCGAGGGATTTCAATAATCTGACGCGAGTGTTTAATCATAATTTACCAAGGTTGAAGCTACCGCATAGCCATCTTCCGGAAGTGTTCCTGCGGAAATCATTGTTGTGTGCAGAATGTATAAGACCCCAAAAACAGTTGACCCGAAGGTTCCGAACCCGAGGACTGTGTTTGAGTTGCCAGATCCGGTGCCGAATGATGAGGCGAAGGTGTTTGATCATGGGATTAAGATGAGGAGAAAGATTGGTATAAGGGGGGAGATTAATTGCAGTTCGAGGGGGAAAACAAAGGAAAAACAGGGAAGAAAAAAAAGCCAAGGAGAGAAGGCAGAGGGGCTTGGTTTGGGGGAAAGAGTGAAGAGAGGAGAGATAAATTTTATTTAAAGCTAGAGAGAAAGCGCAGAGGAATAGGGACAGCAAGAGGATTGAAAGGACGTAAGACCGTTGATCAGCTTTCAAGGATCGCTCTGGGTGAGAGATCCACAAGGCAAGCGGAATAACAAAAGAGAAAGAAAGAGGGCAAAAATACAAGCAGTTTATTAAAAGAAAAAATAACACAGAAAAAGAAAAAAAAGAGGAAGAAAAAAATGAAAATATTCAAGCAGTTTACCGTCTGCTTGTTGGCTTACTTTCCTCCCTCTTACTATCATTCATCCCTCCATCCGCCACCAGTCCCCCCATACCACCGCACTGGCACAAGAAGTCTCCACAGCTTCCTATCGCCTCCCACCGCTATCCCCCAGCTCCCCCATTTTTTTACCCATGTTTCTGGTAACTAAACAACAACAAATAAGCTTCAAAAACTCTGTAGCACAGATATGGGTAGTACTTGTTCTCATCACGGCTTAGGACTCGGAGGTATAACTTTCACCTCATCGCCGACGCAGTCACAGAATTCGCGGTAGGCTTTAGTAACCAAGGTATTGTGCCCATAATCTGAATAGGTGGGATTGAAGTTGGATGTTTCGAAGCGATCGACAAACTCCATAAACAATGCAGTAAACTTCTCACTTGCCTCCTTCCTAATATCTGCCTTGATCGTGGCGTGTAGGTTTAGCAAAGCGAGTGTGGGGGTGTGATCTGGACATGTCAGTGACATTTTGCGGGTAAGCCGCTTTGGTATGTGCGAAGACTCCATATCACCCTCAGTAAATAGAGGAGGGAAGAGGGCTTACCAATGCGCCATATTATTTCCGGTTGATATCCGTAGAGTCTCTTGTATATATGGAAGTCAACACGGGCTTTGAACCCACGATAAAGTTCCGCGTCCGCTTTCGCATCACCGCCATGCGCAACGCTATTACCCTCGGCCATACACTTGTGGTCATAATCATCCAATGGTGAATCTGGAGCCTTGTCACGCTTGAAAAAAACAACAAAGCGCTGTCGGATTGCTCTATGGGAATCCGCGTTTAGAGTCAAGTCGTTTACTTGTCCCTGCAGAGACATAATGGTGGTTTCTCGCACCGATAGTTTGTGCTGCACCTTGGCAAGACTGCTTTCCAGGACACGAACTCTATCTGGAAGAGAAGCCAACTCCAGCCCGCGGCGGTTCCCTACAGCCAGCTGTGGAAGATTATGATCAACCTCCAACTCGTCATCTTCAAGCACTGTGTGCAGCGACTCCCGGGCACTTTCAATCGTTTCAGCATCATCAGTGCCAATTTTAGCTGTGCCCATTAGGATTGCTCGACATTCCCCTTCGCCTAGGCTCTCCGGAGTTGGAGGCAGGTCGGGTTGCCTGACTTGTTCACTCCACAGCTCTCGGTCCACATGGTCCTTGGGGCGTTTTACCAAGACGCCTTTCTTCCCGTATTGAGTCAGGTTTTTTTCTGAACATAACGCTTTAAGCTCCGAAACCCTGAGCTTGTCAATCATCTCATGAGCTAGAGATGCGGAACCCGATGATGATGACATGGCGGTGATGGCGATGCTTCCTCTTTTCCAGGCTTAACCGTAATTTAGACGGAGCTGATTTTTCAAAGAGTTAGTTGAAGACAATCGGGTGATGTGTAACCAAGGATCGCGGTTTAGGTTTCGGTTTATACTCATAAGCCACTGCCACGGCGCCAAGATCTTCTAGTGCGACGGAGTACCGGTGTGGAGCTGTGAGCTAGGGCGCTCGTCATAGGGCAGTTTTAGCAGTCAAGAGAGCGTTTGCGCGCCCACTAAACACCCCACATTGTATATAGCTTGGCATGCAGAGTTTTCTGCATATAGACAACCACGCTCTTCCCTTAGTTAGAAACCAACCAACCAACACCCAGGCAATCAAAAAATTAGATCATTCCATCTATTTCAATTGGGTCCATTTCTTTCTCTGTCATCTTACCCTTGTTCAGTCAATTAAGCAATACGGTATCAGAGCATTTCACCATCAATATAGTATCCGGCATAGTAGGAGGTCACAGCAATACACACGCAGGGTGGATCCGGCACGCGCGACACACCATCCAACGCAAGGGCAGTAGTCAGGGAGCCCGTCACCGGGGGTTGTGGGTAAGTCTGGCGAACGTGGCTCACAGAATTTCTATGTGAGTTGCAGCCAAGACTTCGCCGTACTTTTGCTCACACCCTAGTACTTGTGAGCCGGTATGACAAATTCTAGCGCGAAGTCTCCGTCCTGCCGTAAGCCACAATTCGCCAACCACGCATTATTTTAACACAACTTGTATTTTCATAGTGTACGAGTACTACAACTGCACCTATACTATTTTCCGGAGTGAGGCAACATTGCTTTCAAGGACACGAACTTTACCTTAAAATGCACCCAAAAGACACATCAATCGACGTTCACTTCCATCCCTCCCCCTCCTCCCCCTACCCGGTCGGCCTTTTTTCATAAGGTTGATTAAGAAATAAAGTTGCCAAAGGAAAATAATACTGTGGTGCTGTTTTAGCAAAACCAGGTGGAAAAAATAAATATCCCATGAGAAAATAAGAGGAATAAAAAAGCGAAAGAAAAGAGCAAGCAGATTACTGTGAGAAAAGAAGATGAATAAAAGAAGAAAGGTAAGGTAAGGGAGGAAAAGGACAAGCAAGTTACCATCCGCCCTTATGCCCACTTTCCTCCCTCCTACTACCAGAATCAAGCAAAATGTATCATCTCGTTCCAGTCATGCACCATCCGCAACATCTTTCTAATGCCTCAGCACCAGCACAAGAAGTCGATACGGCCTTCTTCTCGTCCAGTAGGAATTTCCCGCCAACGACGCCCACAGATTTTCACCAGAAGAGGATGTCTAGTACTAGTAGAGGTGTCTTGCCCGCTCCGCTAGGGCTCATTAACGCTGTTAGTCGACCTAGCTTCACGTCGCCGGTTATGCTGTGTAGCCGGCCTCGTTGGTTTATGGTGTAGGTTTTGTTTTTCTAGCTGTAGTAGGAACCTTGTACCTCTCCCTCTCTTTTATTTTGGGGGTTCTCTAGTGTACTGGTGGTAGTCCCCGTTGTTTCCTGGGAGGGTTTACTTATCGAGGGGTTTCCATAGCCGGATATTGGGAGGAGGGGGAGGTTGCCGTTTACTTGCTGGTGCTTGTCGTTCTTGGGCTTTGGTCGTTTTGTGTATTTCCTCGTGGATGTGCTGGATGCCCCGTATTCTAACCATTCTACGCCAGTCGCGGCCCGATTGTGAAGGCTATCACTATGCCAAAATTGCGCCAGACGTTGGTGCGCTAGTAGCCCCAGGAGCCTCGGAGAAATTCTATACCCGAGACAAATTCCGTGCGTTGCTTGGCACAGGCCTTGTGGTACACTGGTTGAGTGAGTAATAGGTTAGCTAGCACTTGATCCTGAGAGTTTCAGGAGATGGCAAGGGAAAACCTTTGTTTGCAATGTTGCGGATGGGATGCTAGGGATTAGGTCGGTATCTCAACATTTAACGAATATACCTTCTAGTTGGTTTACCATTAGTGCTTCTAGACAGCAAGTTAGTAGCTAGGCCCAGTATATCCATTTGAATTCCCAGGATTTCACGTTCGTTTCTTGTTGCTGAAGGCGCCACCAGACAGTTGAATGCTGTTAGGCAGAAGGTGCATGTCTATATCATCATCATTAACATAATCCTGTCTATCTGATAGGGGAGGGAGGTAGAGTAGGATGGAAGAAACTCACAAACACAAACAGCAAATTCAAAAAGAAAGACTTTCCAGCATTCACCTCCAAGGCTGCCATAAAGTACAAGATGATAGTGTCCAGCGAACACGGCACGACCAAGATCGACAAGTCAACTAGTGACCTTGCAAGCACTAATGCGGACAGGCGATAGAAGGCGAAGGTAGTATGCTTAGAGGTAATGGAGCAACCAAGAGTCATATTGATTGCCTCATATATCTACATCCACCCGATATGCACGATATTGAAGAGGAGTGTTCCGCCGACTTTAAAGGTGCCCTGAGACGTGCTATTGATCCCAAAGAACAGACTCCCATTGAGCAGAGCGAGGACAAGTGTGTTGAAGAACCGACTGCCCATAGTGTCCTTGTCCTGCATGCGTAGTTGAAAGCCCTGCTTGGTGAGGTATCATATGTGTCTGGGCAGCGAGACGATGTAAGGTCTCCCCTTCCAGCGCCCTCGTGACTTGTCCTGCTTAACGGCATCGCTAAAGTCGCACGTCCCGACCCTAGGGGAATTCCTCGTCGTAGGTGCCTAATTCCGCTTGTAGGGCTGTCGATTGAGTGCTCTTCCGGAAAGTGGTTTCTAGCTCCAGCGAGGTTAGAAGGACTCTTCCTTCCAATCCTGGCTTGATCCAGCGTTTGTTCTGGTCCGTCATGCTGGTTAGGAAGTTAGTAGCTGTTATGCTCTGAGGATCGCGGTGGAAGCCGATTGACTCAAGTATGAGGTTGCGGTGCATCAGGGGCCGAGTATATTTGCTGTCCGTTGTTTATGACGGAGACTTTGCCGAATTCTTTGTAGATTTGCTCGCCGGCTTAGTAGAGGGTTACGATGCTGGTCTAGTGGGTTAGTGTGCTTAGGATTTGGAGCGCATGGATGTAGTCTACTATTGTAGAACTGTCGAGCCTGCTTGTGGAGTTGTCCCAGGCGTTGACCCTCACGCGAGATGCTAATGCCTTTTGTTTTTTTTTGCGCAAAGTTAGTTGAGCCGAGTGAGGGTGACGATGATGCGATGGGTGGATGAATATACTTACTTCTATGATAGAGACACGCTTTCTCTCACCCCTGCTTACTCCCCAGAAGAGCTGATTGACAACCATTGTGTTTAAAGTGTGCATCATATCGAACGAAAAATTTGGTCCCATAAGGGCGGAGATGGTTGACTGACACTTTCTTGTTGTGGAGAGATTCAGAGGGCGTGGATTTTCCTATGGATCTGTTAGGGAGCCTATTCTGAAGATAGACGGCGGTTGTGATAGCTTGAACCCATAAAGCCAAAGTAAGCCAGTCAACATAGAGTGAGTTACAGTGATAGTGGTACTGTTGTACCTTTCCGCAATGCTATTTGATTCAAGTAAATAGGCAGAAGTCTGGTCATGTATAATACCATGGTTGTCTCATAGTATTAGCATGGCAGCATTGATATACCCACCTCCGTTTTCCGTACTGAATCCTTTAATAGCAATGTGATCCTGTGTCCACCATTCTTGGGTGAAACTAGCGAAGACTTTGACTATGTTGGATTTGGCGTAAATAAGGTAAACTGAAGCATATCTGGTACAGTCATTGATGAATGTAATATAGTAGTTTGATTTGCTACAGGAGGGTTTCAAGAATCTTCCACTAATGTCAGAGTGGATTAAATAAAAGGAGGTATCACAGCACTCTTCTGGTGTTGTTTTCGCTTGGTGATTTTAGAGGTGATGCAGGTTTCACATTACTCATCTTTCAGAAATTTGAGGATATTAGAAGCTTCAGAGTAGTTACTGCTCTCGAGACAGCCTGGTGAAGAATGTCTAAAGGATTCATACCACTGTTAGTAAGTCATCCCCCTTACCATTTCATTCATTTCTTGCACTACATAATCTTGCCCATCAAGCTTTCCCCAAATAACCTGTCTTTTATTTTCCCCAAAAATATCCATATCCGGTCCTGAACTACCCAATGAAAAACCTATTCCCAAAGGAACAATAGGGCACCACAATAACAAATTACAAAAACCCAAACTTGGTGTAATGACCCTAGGACAGGTAGCTACAATTGACTACCTTACAAGCCCAAATGGCATACTAAGAGGTACTAACTATAGGAAGTCGGGTCCAGTATACCTAGTATACTAGGGTAGAGTGAATGTTAGTATAAGAGTCTACCAGCGAGCTACAGAATTAGTTACTCATGGTAATAAACATGATAACTAAAGGTAATGAAAGGTGCCTTTCAGACTAAGTAACCCTTCTGAGAGAATATTCTTCAGAGCTCAAGTAAACAATAGAAGGGTTACACAAAGTTCCGCAGACACTTTACTAGGTGTTACACAGACTTCGTTTCAGATTTTTGCCATAACCAGGTAAAGTTACCCTCCCTTCAAAATCTTGTTACCCTACCTAAGAGGTACCAGAATTACTACTAGTATGCCAAGGATTAGATGTTACTGGTGCCGCTGGTACACAAAGGCATACTGGGTCTTGGTATATTTAAAGTGGGATTCAAGCCCGGCCCTGAGCCTCAAATAGGTGTCCAACACCCCCCTCTGGCAACGATGAATGAGCGGCGCAGCGAGGCAAAATACCTATGTAGTCGCGAATATCTATACTAATTTTAAGAATTGGAGATAGAGTCATAACACTGAAAATATTGCAGCAGTGCGTCCGACTAGATGCTGTTTGCCAGATATATAGAGGATGTGTGGGTGACCTCCCTGAAGGGGGTCACCTACCTTGACTCTATTAGACACCTGATGGGTATAGGCAGGCTCTTACATACCTAAGGGTAGTAAGAGAACCCCCAGGAAGGTCTACAGGGAGGTGTAGGAACAAGTTTAGATTGCTTCTAAAACCAGTCCGGTAAATGTCGGACGTCAACCCTGAGGAGAGTAGCTTATCTGTGGAAATCTCCTTGGACTCTAAAGGCATATGTCTAATCGCGGCAGAGGTAGTCAGCGTTGGATTGGCTCCACGTAGCACCTAAGGAGGACAATACTCAGATGTGCATCTCTCCTCAGGAACTGAGTAGTCAACCAAGAATAGTATAGTGTATAAGTAAAACTGGTGACTACAAAGGTTGCATAAAAGACGATAATGCTGATGGGCCAGAGAGTCTTATTGACATGAAGACTGCGAAGTTGTCTGTAGTTCACCACTTGCATGAAGACGATCAAAAGAGGTTTTCGCTCATGCGGTTGTAGTAGAGGTATATTGCGGAAACCACTTCCGATTTTCAGACTAAAATATGTCCGAGCTATCTGGTACATCCAATGCTAAATTGGGCAGAGAAGTGTGTCATAATAACCCTGAGCTGAGAAGGGTGCTCATGAGAGATCAGACTAGTGATAAGTGTTATTGGCTAATAAACTATTCTACTCAAACTATAATGTGAACAACACTTTCCCCTGAGGACCATTGAGCCTCGAGAACTTAAATTGAGTGAAGCTTTCAGGCTTAACGATATTAAGTTTCACCGTTTAACTCTTTTATTGAATTTATCTTTATCTTTATTTAACTTTGAGTCTTCAGTGTGGTCGCAACCTTGGAATCCATCTTTCCATAGGGTGTTCCCGTTACACTTGGAATTCAAAGAACACTTCCAAGATAGACAGAAGAAACATGACAATCAGATGTGTGGCTGAGATCTAACTGTACCACGGCCGCATGACTCTATTACCTAGTCATCGCCTAACCTAACAGTGCCTTTCTCAGTCTCGAAGTTTCTAACATGGTATAAGTTATTTGTCATGCCTGACCTTGCACATATATCAATAACCGATCAGAGTAGGTAGTGGTTCAGTGGGAGGAAAATGTACCGACCAGTTCTGGAGTTTCTTCTATTCTGATTTTTTCTGTGTTACTGGCATTTCCATCTTTCTTGATCTCATTCTTGGTCTTGAGTTTCTGACACTCATTCAAGTATAACCTTTGGCACGGATGCCATTATTGTGTTTCATGTACCAGGTACATTTCTTGCTTGTGGTGGCTGAGGTTCCCTTGCAGGAAGATTCCCTTTGTAGTTCCTTTCCTTTGCCTTTAACATTAGTACTTTTATTTACCTTCAAGTTGCTATCTGCAGAGTTAATGCCAAAGAAAGTTTTCAAGTCTAGCAAATGTTGGTAGACATGATCCTACAGAAGGTCCTCGTTAGTTTGGAGATTGTCAATGATATTATTCATTGACTCAGGAAGGGAACAGAGAAGAAGGGCTGCTCTAGCCTCAGGTGACTAGAGGACGAATTAGAAGGTAAAAGGGAGCTTGTATCAGTTGAAGGAGAAGGCAGTAGATCAAAGGAGTTGTACTCAATTCTATTGGGTATCGTACTTATTGATATTTTCTGAAATTGAGTCAGAGGTATTGTACTTGGGATCGAAGACAGAATTAAGCAAATCTAAAGGGACGAAGTATTTTCTCTAGCAAATATATCTTCAAGGGTCATCTAGATTTTATCAAGAGTCTCTTGGGTAGTGAGGACAACAAGAAACTGAGGTTCTACAGTTTGAATAAAGTATGTTGTCACGTACTGGTAGCATTCCTGAAACCTTTGGTAGTTATCATAGTCCTCCTCCTCACTATAGTCATCGATAGTTTCCTCTCCTATAATAATGTCCCAGCAGTTAAAGAGTTGGAAAATATATTATGATATGTCACAACAAAGTTGGTATTTTTCTGTGCCATTAAGGTTTGAGATGAAGATAAATTGATATCTGGTAGCGAATTTGGTCTTGGTACTAGAGGGATGTTTATTTCAAGCTAGAGATGGTGAAGATGTTGGAGGTGAAGGTGGAGAACGGGTGTCTAAATCGTTGGGGCATTTACCTTTAACCTCGGATCATGAGCAAATTGACCTGTCAGGTACGAGTATATCAGTCACCTCTTGGGTTTTAGCACTGTGATCAGATATTTTATGAGTATAAATGTGTAAGGTGTTCTTAATAAAATAGTAGGAATCTCTTTCAGTACTTCTCTCAGCCTTTTAGTATTTTGTGAGCACTACTATTATTTTCTATTACCCTCCTCACATAAAGCAGGTATCCCTCCAACACAAAACAGGAGGTCCTAAAGGGTTGGAGATTCTAACAGAATAGTGTCACTACTATGTAGGCTGAGCAGAATTAGTGAAAGAAGAAGGGAAAGTGTTTTGCAATGGGAGGGTAGTGTACATTTAAGCTAAGTAAAAGGAGTTGTGCCAAGGCAATGCCGAGAGGTTTTACATTTAGACAATAATAGTGGTTGCTACTAAGGGAGGTGAATGAGGAACACATTCAGCCAAGTGAAGTTAAATTTACTAAACTGTAGGTAGAAAACATGTAAGCATATTTTTTAAGGAGTAAGAAGGGCCCGGGCTCATAACCTGTTCAAAATGTGAACCAGGACACAATCCATTTTATGTGGATAATAATAAGTAGGTGCAAGGAGTGCTGTCAGGGCATGCTAAGTGAAGAGTAGGTAAAGTAGTAGAGTAGATTGATAGGAGGTTGGATTCTTATTCTATTGAAGCACGCTGGACAGTAATGGCTATATTTATACAGAGGTGTGATAATTAAGTTTAAGAAAGAACTTTAGGGAAATATAGTAAGAAAACAACAGTGCAAACAGTGTTTGACTCTGAAATCTTGCCAAGAAAATCCCAAATAATATGTGTAAATCTATTATGGTGTGAGATGATTATTAAGAGATAATTAGAAATATTATGACTCAAAGCAGTATATAAATATGTAAGAAGTCCTTGATAACAACCATGAAATCTTGAACACCAGAGAAGAAAACAGTTAAAGCACTATTCGGCATATCACAATAAAAATATATGCTATATTTCTGAATATGGCATATTTCTTGATTCAAAAGTGAAGACAACCTCAAAAGGAATATCTAAATCATAGAGAGATGGCTAATACCTCTCTACACATTCTGTATAAAGATAGGATCCAGAAAAGGCCTGACTATTACAAAGTAGGAAAAAATGTAATATTGTGAAATATGGTGGGAAAAGACATCTTATATTTTGCAACATTACATTTTCTCCTACTCTGCAATGGTCAGGCCTTCTCTAAATCCCACTTTTACACACAATGTTCAGAGAGGCATTGGCTATCTCCTTATGATTTAGATGTGCTTTTTGAGGCCATCTTTGCTTTTGAATCAGGAAATATGCTGTTTTTAGAAATATAGTATTTTGTTTATTGTCATATGTCGAATAGGGCCAATAAAATCCCTAATATTATTCCCAAATAAGCAATTAAATTTAGTAACATGTACTCAAGCTATAGTAATGTAACTAGTGTACAAGTGGAACTACAACACAAACTAAGTGTAGGAATATACAACAGTGATCATGAAATATAGATAGGAAATACTCTGAAATTTCAACAAACCCCACTGGTGAACCAGAAGGGCCAAGGTCTGGTTTTTACATTTTGCTGATACAGCTCTCAGGCTATGGGCCTATACTAAATCATTTCCTATATCCCCTAAGCTGTCTAGACATTTAGGCCTGATTTAAATATTTAGTACTAACTTATTTGAGTAATTGCAATAGAAAAATCTTTGCCTCTAAAACTATTGGAGTACTCAGAATACTTCAAAATTTGTATTCCTCCCCCCGCCAGTAGACATGATAGAAGCAGGATATTCTGTGTAGATTGCCTTACAGTTGCCTAAATATATTAATGCTAGATAGTCTAATCTGGAATGATTATTTCAATAGCTTCAGAGATATGTATATTTAAACTGGGATGCCAGTGTACAAAGGGATGGCAACTTAGCCTGATTTAGCATTGGAAATGACCTGTACCAACAAAGAAAATACTACAGTAAACTATCATCCAGCTTTCTAGTATCTCCTAAGTGATAGTGTGATGAGCTTCCAGGACCATGGTTGGTAGAATGTTTCAAATGTAACAGGTTACAAGAGGTATATTTCATTCACTTTGAGACACTTTTGTAGAAACCAGATTCTGAATAAGTGATAAGAATACAAGGGCCAGTAGTGAGTGATTACAAAACAAAAAGATTTCGCTCACGCAACAGTCACCACACTAAACTAGCTAAAATCTCCCTAATATATCTATTATGTGTAACCAGAAATGTACTACTTCCACCTACTTTCCCTAGAAAAGCAGTCATACCAGTAGGCCTCACCTATAACAGCAACATTTCCTCACCCCCACTTACTTGCAAGCACTTTAGCGGAAATGTAGTTGACGTATACAGTCTTTATATCATAACCCAGGATACATCTTGTTTGTAGGGCAAAGCCTATTTTTATATCCTTCTCACTATACTACCCCTATCCCTTGACCTTGAGTCCAGACTAGTCCTCATCAGCAGTTTTGAGTGACCACTGATATCGACTAAACATCCCAAGTTCATGGATGTATGTAGAGGAATTCTCCTCTACACATTACTACACTATTTAAGTTTCAATCTCAAAGATTGTGTAAGGGCCAAAGGCTCTTTCTAGTTCAGCTTCTTTTCCGCAGTAAACAAGTAACGAGAGGGAGTTCCTCCCTATCCAATGGTGGGAGTGCTTCTAGTAGAGGGAGTTCTGGATAGTGTGATAAAGTATGATGACCTTTTGTGGGAGGTAAGCACATTACATCCTTCTGCTGCTAATTCTATTATTGTAGTATTGTCACACATCAAAAAGAACTGAACACCCCTGTGTAACTATTCAAATTAGATAAGCAACTCGCATATTAGGACTTGCTGTTAGAATGCTAAAGGTTTTTCCCGTTGCTACCTTGGCGCATTCAGTTTATTTTGATCTTGTTACAATCCTCTCCTCTCCGGGTGATACTTGCAGCAGGTAACCGATAGTCTCCTAACGATCACTTCTCTTGGCCCAATAGCTGTTGCGATAGCTAAGTCCGTTGACTCCTATCTAG
>Ga0307507_10009323_pt1 | contig 13136 bp, 3 predicted proteins | sample 7_EM_MG_FD_207223 | JGI IMG/M metagenome (GOLD analysis project Ga0307507, IMG submission 207223) | Populus trichocarpa ectomycorrhiza microbial communities from riparian zone in the Pacific Northwest, United States - 7_EM | ecosystem: Host-associated > Plants > Roots > Unclassified | place...
CCTTACTAATAATATTAAAAATAAAAGATAATTTAAGTTTTAGAAGATATATTATATAATATTATATTAATAGAAGATTATCTTTAGGTGTAATATTATCTGAATATTGGCAATATTGGCAATACCGATATTTTATTGGTTCGTATTAGATAAGATTTTATCGGTGCCACCACTGGTTAATGTTTTGGTATTTATGCACGGGCCATATATATTGGACGCCTCAACAGCGTATAGGATATAGTCTTATCTAATCTTATTACTTAGAAACTTTATATAAGGCTCTATATAAAGCTCTACAAAAGCTCTACATAAAGCTTTATATAAGGCTTTATACAAGGCTCTATACAAGGCTCTGCATAAAGCTCTATATAAGGCTCTATACAAAGCTCTATATTAGGTCCCCGCTATATTCCTAATAGTCTCTATACATACCTGTACCAAGTATGCCCCCTATATAGCTACCTTATTTTTTACCTATCCTTTCTTCCTTACATCCTCCCTACTTAGGGAGGTACTAAAACGGCGGCTAGTAGAGGACCGTCGCTAGAACTAGACAACCGCCCTAGAACTAGACGACCGCCCTAAAACTAGACAACCGTTACTAGAACCAGACGACGACCGTTTAAATAACTAGCTAGCGAACACTCTAAACGATTTAATTAATTAATCAATCGAATTGAACTGGAGCTTTAATATTGGCTCGTTACTAAATTTAATTAAGGCCTTTTAAGGAAGCACCTTAGATAACTACTATTTGAATAAATAGCCAGTAAACGGCTATAGAGAACGATTTGAATTAATTAGAGCCTTTAATCAGCCAACCCCTCCCCTAAATTAAATTAGACACTAATATAGGCAGGTAGATAGATAGGTAGGCAGGTATATAGGCAGGTATATGGGCAGGTATATAGGCAGATAGGTAGGTAGATAGGTAGGCAGGTAGGTAGGTAGGTAGGTAGGTAGGCAGGTAGGTAGGTAGGTAGGTAGGTAGGTAGGTAGGTAGGTAGGTAGGTAGGTAGGTAGGTAGGTAGATAGGTAGGCAGGCAGATAGGTAGATAGGTAGGCAGGTAGGAGAGGAACATCGCCAAAACTAGAGACCGTCGCTAGAACTAGATAACCGTCACCAGAACTAGAGACTATTGCTAGAACTAGATAACCGTCCTAGAGCCAAACAACTATTACCAGAACTAGATGACGACCGTTTAAACAACTAGCCAGCAAATACTACAAACGATTTAATTAATTGATTGATTGGATTAAACCAGAGCTTTAATATCGGCCTATTACTAAATTAAATTAAATTAAGGCCTCTTAGGGAGGCACCCTAGATAACCACTATTTAAATATATAGCTAGCAAACGGCTATAAAAAACGATTTGGATAAATTAGAGCCTTTAATCGGGCCGACCTCTCCCCTAAATTAAATCTGACACTAACACAGGTAGGTAAGTAGGTAGGTATGTAGGCAGGCAGATAGATAGGCAGACAGGCAGGTAGGCAGGTAGGTAAGTAGGTAGGTAGGCAGGTAGGTAAGTTAGTAGGTAAATAGGTAGAAGAGAACCGTCGCTATATTATATTAAATTATCTAAAATAATATTATTTATTTTGCTAGCCTTATAAATAGCTTTAAAGTAGCCTTTATTTATTTAAAATACACTATTAGTATAAAAGAGGTAGATGGCTTTAAATACTTTGCTAAATGCGCAGGTTATATCGACCTGAATTGGATTTCTTTGCTACCTTGACTTGGTTACCAACCCCTTGACTTAGTTACCGACTTAGTTACCCTTCTTATGTATATATAGAGGCCCTAGAGCCACATTTAATAGACAGACTTTTTATTCTTGATCTGCGTATAGACTTCTAGTTAACAGTTATAAGCCTAGGTATCTTACCGTATTGCCCCTATTTAACTTATCTTTATACACAATGCCTAATACGTATAAGTCTTATATTGTTATCCTTAACGAGCCCTCTAACTGGGAGGAATGGATCTTTATAGTTAAGATTAGAGCGTAGCTATTGGATATATAGCAGTATCTACATCCAGACTATATGGTTTCTCTAGGGGTACCAGCTAACCTAGCACCTCTTCCTTTATAAGTTAAGGAAGGAGCTACGCTTTTTAATCTTTCTACCGCTAAATTAATATAACTGAAAACGTTAATGGAGTTATTATGTTAAGATATAAAGAACTATCGCAAATAAACGGCTCTCCTTAGAGAAATCTATACTTATATCCTTAGTATGGTCTCTTATAAGAACCTTATATATATTAAGGACTATATAAGTATATAGGAGATCCTCTACAAACTTAAAGAATACCTTACTCTAATAAATAAAGCATAGCAGCTTAAGGTCTTGCATAAATACTAGGCTCTTTAGCACAGCCTTAAGGACACTAACCTTATGACTTGGCTATAAGACTGGGAGATAACCTATTAGCACGCTATCGCCCTAAAGCTTCTAGACGTTAACTATAAACAACCCCTCTATGGCTTTCTAAGGGCAATTAAAAGCAATGATGCTATATTTTTGGATATATACTTTATTAGACTTAACTAAAAGACTGCAAAATTAAAGCCTCTTTCTACGATGTCTAAACTTCTTAAAGAATTTTGGAATTATAAGTAGATACTTACGGAAGAGTTAAAGGAATTTCACTTATTTACTACATTTTAAGGGGTACCCCTTTTATGGCAGGATTGCGTATATAGAGAGATTTATTAATTTAAGGAATATCAATATCTAATTTAAAGCCTTTATACACCTTGGTGGAACCCAGATCTAAAGATTTAAGAACGCATTAATATAAAACTAGAGAAGTATCTATGATTAAGGATATAGGTTTAGATGGAATAGAAACGGATAAGGAAGGAGCCATAGCAAGATATAACAACGTTTTAGATTTACCCTACGGCTAAATCTAAGGGGGTGTGTCGACCTAAATTGGATTTCTTTGCCACCTTGACTCGGTCACCGACCCCTTGACTCGGTTACCGACTTAGTTACCCTTCTTATGTATATATAGAGGCCCTAGAGCCACATTCAATAGACAGACTTCTTATTCTTGATCTCTGCACGGACTTCCGGTTAACAGGTTGTGCGCAGGCTGCGTGTCAAAAAAACACGATATAGGCTAGTAGGTCGAGTTGCCAAATGCCCTCAACTGCGCGCCAATTGCGTTAACCACTAACCATTAAGGCCATTGAGAGGGGACCATATTTTGCCAATGTCCTTATAGATCTTATAGATCCTATATACTGAATAGGTAACGTAATCTGTTATATAACTCGGTTACCCCTTATCTATGGTTTAACTGGTTCTAGTGCCTTTTACGCTTCCACTACTAGTCCGTCTATATCCTCTCTTAGTAGTCGTACTACTGCCAATATAAGGTCGTAATAACTCTAACGCTAAGAAATCTAAGGAACTAAATCTTAAGGAGGGGAATAAAGTATGGCTACTATATAAAAATTTTAAGAGTTAACGACTAAGTAAGAAGTTAGACTACGTTAAACTAGGACCATTTATAATTATAGTAAAAATCTTAGAAGTTATACATAGACTTAACTTACTAAAGAAGATAAAGATCTACCCTATATAGTATATTGCAATACTAGAGCCAGTATACGGAGATATTAAGCTACTAGTCTATAAAGCAGATATATATAGAGGATAAAGAGAAGATAAATGGGAAGTTTTAAAGATTATTAGTTATATGGACGCTAATAGTAAAATATAGTATAAGGTTAAGTGGACAGGCTATAATTAAACCACCTAGAAACTACTAGATAACCTAAAGAATGCTATAAGAAAGGTATAGGAGTATTAGAAGAGATTAGGTTAAAAAGCACCTGCCGAGGTATTTGGAGTTATTTTCCTCTCTATTAGAGATAAATCCTTTTTAGCCTCCTCTTATTTCAGCTTATAGAGACCCTATTTAACCAGGCGGTACTCTTTTAAACAAACCTTCTTATAATCCTTTTTAAGACGGGTTAACTAAGCGGACGTAGCTATCTTTAAGAAGCTATACCCTACAGACCCATAGCAAGGCTACTTAGTTATTTTTATGCTAACCTTAGGCCTGCTAGAATTCCTAAAAAACGCAAATATAATATTATAAGATGGTATGATTATAAAGCGCCCTAACCCGCCCTAGATAACAATTCTCGCCTATAGCTATAATAAAGTTAAGGTATTTGGTAAACTAAAAAAGGATAAATAGTAGCAAATCTGTAAGGCTTTTAAGTAAACTAATAAGAAATAATAGGAGAATAACAATAATATATATCTAATTGGTAAGACTTTTTTATTACATCTATAGAGTAAAGCTAGGTTTAAAAATAATTATTGCTTTACCCCTAATGCGACGGAACTATTAATACTAAAATACTTAACCTAATTCCTTCTAATTACTACGCAAAAATATATTACCACACAACTAATATATAAGTTTATTACTATATAAACCAGTATATAGAAACACCTAAATGGCCAAGCCCCTAGATTGTATTAGATATTAAAGAGTATAATATAGGTTAGGCGTATCCTCTAGGATAAATGCCACCTAAACGCTACTAGTAGAGTCTTAATATTGTTTATTTAGGATATAGTTAAGGAGTACCACATTGTGTATAATTGCGGCCCTACTATATAGGGTGCGTTTAGCGCGACCAATAACGGGAACCTAATATAACTAATGCGGTTTGTTATGGCAGGATTAAAGAGGCCTAAGTAGGAAGAAGTAGATAAGCTAAAGGGAACGGAGTTTAAAGTACTACTAAAGCTTAAAAAGAAAACATGTAGCTGAAGAAGAAGGAATTTAACCGTCTTTATAAAGATGCGAAGACTAATCCAGCTAAAGTAATAGCAGATAAGAAATTCGGCAAACTAGCTATATTTTCCCGCATAGTTATTCTAACGTTTTAGATACGTAAAGGGAAGTTAAAACTCTAGTTTAACTAGCAAAAGCTTATCCCAAAGAATAGCTATTTTAAATTAGTTATATTATAGGCCAACCCTAATAACACTAAGGCGGCTATAATTATAGCTATAGAGAACTAAGTAAGAATAGAGCAGAGGCACTAATAGAAGGAACTTCTGGCTATATAGGAAGAAGATAGTAGTAATCTAAATACTAAACCTAAGATACCAAAACTTACCTAAGCCAAGTTATACAGTAATGCGAAAACGGTAGTAAGTATAGCCTATGTTGTCTAATACTGGGACCAGCAAGTCCCTATTATAATTAAGTCCAATAATAAACGCCTAAAAACTTAGAGTTATATACTTAAGGACCTAATTATTACTAAGTAGACTACTAACCTGCTTAGTAAGGAGTTTACTAATATACTTAACCGCCATTTTTAATAAAATGCAAAGTTTTTAAAGCTAAAAACACTATAATTACGTTTATATTAAAAAACAAACAGATGGTTTAGCGTATAAAATTATTATTACCACTTACTTACCTCTTATACTAGCTTATTAGTCTAATAGGCTATATAAAGAATACGCTAAAAATAAGGTGCCCCGCTATATAGCCGGTATATCTAATATTAAGAAGGCTAAGGCTAGGCAAACCTTTAATACTAATAACTCTAAGTAGATCCTACTTTGTACCTTTATATTAATTAGGCTATCTATTAACCTATAGCGCTTAAATTATACTATTATAGTTAAGCTAAGCCATAAGCTCTTAGAGGTAAAGTAACTATTTACTTAACTGGATTAACAAGGATAGACTAAGCCTATCTGCTATAGTACTATTATAGCTAATTAGAAGTTAAGTATTGAGCAGAGGATATTAAAGTTAACTAAATTTATATTATTACTGTAGAAGTCGGTATATAAAGAGAAGGCTAATTTAAACTTAAAAGTAGGCTAAGGTAAAGAAGACACCAAAACTATTTAATACTGATAACAATTATAAGGGTATAATGCAACTATAGATAGTTCTAAATACTATATATAGCTGCCATATAACAAAACCTATTATAATTATATAGTAGCACATATGTGGGCCAAGGGACTTATCTTCTAGTAACTTATAGGTAGTAGCGTAGCGTATATAGTAAACTTAATTAACCAAAATGTTTCTAGCATTATTATTTCTAGGAGAGCATTAAGCTATAGCTTATAGCACTTTTATTATTAAGGTAGCGTTTAGCCATAAATTATAGCATTATTATTAGCGGTGTAGTATATAGCCGTAAAATGCAACTAAATGCGGCTAAATGCCGAAATCGCTAGATTAGCATAAACTCAACTTAAGATGCTGGTAAATTTTTTATAATGCTCCTATGCTTACTAATATTAATAAAATATATAAAATATATTATTTTTATTAATAATATTAAATTTATAAAAATTCTACTATTATATATGCTTACTAATATTAATAAAGTATATATAAAATATTAAATTTATAAAAATTCTACTTTTATATATACTTAGTAATCTTATAGTTAGCACTTAGGAGCTAAATGCTAATACTTAATTATAAATGCCGCATTTAGCTGCTAAATGCTAGGAAATGCTAGAAATGCTAAAAAATGCTAAAATAGCAGAAAAGTAAAATTAAATGCTGGGAATTTTTTTCCTGACGTATACAAGGGAGGCTACTTTACCTCCCATTCCTACGAGGTATCCGGCAGCGACAATACTGGCTTAATATTATATACATCCCTATACACAAAGCCTATACTAGGATTCCGAAAGTACGGCTACAATTAATTCGAAATCGTCCGATACAGTGGCGGCAGTTAAACTCTATAAGGACTTGGCCGATTGCCTTCCGTATAGCCTTAAGGCTCCTGCCGACTTAAATTTACTATTATAATTAGTATTTAGCCGCTCAGAAGCTTAATAGGAGGGCATTAAAATACAAGGTGGTAACAGAAAAGGAAAACGTGTCTCCCACGATCGTGTCGTCGCGACTACCTCGCGCGCCCGAGAGGTTTAAATGGCCTCGTCACCGCGGGCACTACTTAATCAACTACACCTTATACGGCAGGTGTATTGGTCAGGTAAACCAATTAATCCACCATCTACCTGCTTGGCAGAGTTGTGCAAGCCACCCCATTTTACTGTGCAAGCCTCGTACAAGAGGTGGGCAGGGCGGTAAGCAAGGGTAAGATCAGGCGCCTTGCCCATTCGGGCAGGTGTTGTCGCAGGTGGATTGCCAGATAAACCGGTCTATTACAACCACGAAACTTTATATTTCACAAGGCTTGGCGCCAGTTCCTGCATGAAACTAAGCACGGCTTCCTGGTCTAGTCTCTCGCCAAAATCGGCATGCTCTAAGCCGCATTCGCACTACCTGTAGGCCTCCTAAATTAGCTGCAGCCAGCATGAGGAAATGCGCCCATCGTGTTTCCACCCCTTCTCAGGAGATTTATTGCATTGGTCAACATTCAATAGCCGTGAGAGTGATGCAAGATCCAAGGTAGACGCTGTCGTGTGCCTGGTGTGCAGTAGGAAAGAATAGTCTCTGAATCGATTGTCAAGTCGAATATGTCAGCGTTACTATGAGATTGATCATAGCTCAATCAAACCATCCTCGTTTACCTACGCTAAGTGGTAGAGTTGCTGATTTTCCATATTTGCAAGTCGTACGGAGGATTGCGCGAAAAGAGATTTCTCCTTCCTATTTGGGAAAAGCGCGGTTTTGGTGCCAAGACCCCCCCAAAATTCAGCTCAGTCAACCTAATTGAAGCTTTTGATACTAATATATCACCTATATAGCTTCCAAATCGTGGTGTTCTACCGTTTAACATTCACGTGATTTACCTCGTTCCATTGCACCTTATATTTTATAGGCTTTCGGGCTTTTCGAGGCCTTAATTGCCTCTGCTGCTCTACCTGGCTCCCTACCTGGCTCTCTACCTGGCTCTCTACCCGTTTAACTACCTGATTGCGATTGTTCCTTTGGCGTCTTTAATTATAGAGCTATTAATCTGCAATTAAGCGAGGGCCTTGAGTATTTTGACGTGAATTTGGAATAACTATATTAACTAATTTTTGCCACTCTTCCTTAGTAATTTCCTTAATTTCCTTGTGGCTTTGTGCAGGAAGGAAGAATTATAGATAGGTGTTAGGTAAACCACAGTAATTGCGCAGTGTCTTGTAGCCTATTTAAAGCACCTTAATAATTGTAGGAAGCTTGCGATTGGCTTCCTTACGGAGCTGCTTCTAACTTTGCTACCTTTCCTTCCCTCTCTATAATTATTGCCTCCTTTAAGTTCTATAATCTTTTCAATATGGTAAGGGATCCTTTTAATCTACTGTTAAATTTGCTACTGCTTAAGATCTTGCTAAGTTCTAAGCTAAGCCTTCTCTGCAGCTGTATGAGAAGTGGGCCTCTTTTTATAGTGAGTTGTTTTAGGTAGCCCTAATAGGGCTTAATTATATTTAGATTAGGAGAATTACCTGGCTAAAGAAGATGTTGAATCTTATAGGCGTTAAAGTAGGTTTGGTAAATCTTTGCTATATAAGAAGTAGCTTTGTCTTCCTATATAGTTGTATTAGGATTTAAGTATATAAGGCTCTGGGCGAACGGAAGAAGTTTTAGTATTAACTTAGGGGTCGTTCGGTTGCAAATCGGCTCCATATCATATTTGTTCAATCCGTGCGCCTTTTAGTGTCACCCGTTTTGTAATTAGTGGCGGCTACTGCACTGGCTCGTTTGAATCTGTAAATGAGTCGATCGTTCGGTAAGCCTCCATATGAGGCTCCAGATTTGGCTTCGCACAATCCGTGATTGACGTCGGTGAGCGATTCGAGTGAGCACCTCTGGCCTCTATCGCGACTCCCAATTGAGAAGCTTCTTAAACACCTCGGACTTCATACGAGTCAGATTTACAAGTCGTTGCTCATGGCCGTAGAGCAATTGCGATGTCCACTTTGTTCCTCGCCATATATCAGTATGCTGAGTACGAACGCCCCCCGGAAGCAAGCTCGTTGCGATCACAAAGGTTAAAATAATAAAATCGGATAAGGCTTGTAAATGCGACAGTAGTATCGCGATCGGGGTGTGTGGAGTCGCCGTCACAAAAAGTCGTTACTTTGGCGCGCATATGAGAGCTCCATATTGGTATGGAATATGGAATGGAGGTTCGAAGGCTACATATTGAAACGGTGCCAAGAACCTCATTTCAACTACCGTATATAGTATAGCTTGCAAATTTGACGCGCTTGCCGATATGGAGGAGCTCCATATTCAAAAGTCGTCATATTTACCGAACGACCACCTCATATTCATATTTGAGCTCCATTTCGGTTAAATATGGAGGTGCAACCGAACGACCCCTAAGATATTTGTTAAATATCGCCACTAGTTAATTCCACCTCTGTCTGATTAAGTAAAAGCTTTATATAATATTGTAAACTTCCACTTAGCACGTGCTCCGCTTATGTACCTATTATAACCTAGTTTATATGCTCTCTTTTTAGCATCTTGTTGTTTCTTTTAAGCCTTATATACCTCTGGCTCTAGAGCTTAATTCCAGATCTTAATAATTAATTTGAATTTATCTAATTTTTTTTTATTTAAGGCTTCCAAATAACGTAGGTAACGGGGTTTTGACCGCACCCTGGGTTATGACCGTTTTGAACATCAAAACTTTACCTAGGTTGTAACTATCACGCCTAGGTAAGCCTTAGCACGACACACCGCCTTTTAAATGTATGTGTTGCTTTAATTTTGGCAGAACAACAAAACTTTGCTTAAAATAGCAGGCGGTACGCTAGCGCGGTCAAAACTAGGGTGCGGTCAAAACCCCGTTACCTACGTTATAACAAGGGCCTTTAAAGTTGTATATAAAGCAACCCTAAAATATAAACTTAGAGTACCCCTTTTATTATTCTTGTATATAGCTGCATATATTATTAGCGACTCAGTCAACCGAGGCACGAGCACGGCAAGAGGGTCGCGCAAGCCTATACAATTGGATTGTCTATAAACGAGGATCCAAAGCTAGAGAAAGGAAAGGAGAAGAAGGGCAGCGTTGCTCGAAGTCTTATACAATCCTCAAGTCACGTAAGCTCACGTGACTCTATATCTACCATAACGTCTACCATAACCCACCGTTTTCCACCAGCGCTATAACATTACCCCCCCCTCTAAAAAAGCCTGCCCTTAGGCTTTGTAGTCCATATTATATTTATGGGGCGTTTTTATCTTTATACTCTTCTGGTAGCTTATCTCCTTTATTATACTAGTATTCCATCCATTTATCTAGGTATTTTGGCGGTTTAGGTTTATTAGGGTAACGGCTATGAAAGTCCTAAAGCTTATGGGGGCTATCTATAAAGTTCTATATAGGGTACTAAGTAGGGTCTGGGTTATATCCTTTCTAATTAACACGATACTTTAGTATTCCCCTTATAAGTTTACAGGCTAGTATTTCTTTAATTTCCTATTTATTATCGCCATTAACTTAAATTGGTAGGGGCGGTTTATTCTTTTGTCTAGGTAGTAGGTTATTTATAGCTTTCCGTAGCTTATCTGGCAAGAAGATAGGGTAGACCTTAATTAAATCTAGGAGCTTTACTTTGTATAAGTTGCCTCTCTTCTTAAAAACCTTATACGGTCCTGCCATCTAATAGTCTAGCTTACAGCTAGGCCGTTCTATCTTTTAGTTCTTTATTATAACCCAGACCTTGTCGCCTACGGTAAAGTCAGGCTTACGCCTATACTTATTTGCCTGCTGTTTTATTAATTTCTGGGCCTTTTCTAGGTTTATACGGGCTACTTTCTAGGCCTTTTTTTTAAGTATTTAGCATAATACCATGCTTTCTTATAAAATAGTTTTTTGCGTACGGTCTGTGGCCCTTCTAGTCTTTCCTAGTTAAAGCTTATATAGGGTAAATACCCCATTTCTAGCTAAATAGGTGCAAATCCTATAGAGTTATAGGGTAAGGTAGCCTAGGCGTAGTCTATTAGAGGTAGTAATTTGGCCTAATTATCCTAAAAGTAGTTAACAAAGGGTTGGAGTCTCTGGTTTAAATACTAGTTTACAATCTCCGTCTAGCTATCTGTCTACGGGTAGTATACTATAGAAAGCTTTAGCTTAATGCCTAAGATCCGGGTAAACTTATTCTAAAAAGCCGATATAAATTGCGGCCTGTGATTGGATATAATAGTATTTAGTAGTCCGTAAATTTAGTAGACGTAGTGGATATACAGTTAGGCCGCCTCTTTAGCATTAATATTTTTATAATAAGGGATTAAGAACGGGCGCTTGCTAAAGCGGTTAACTATAGCTATAGCTATATTGTATCTGCTACGGTCTATAGATAGCTTATAGAAATCTATAGAGATGTGCTACTAGGGGCGCTCTAGTATTGGGAGTAGTTTTAATAGTCCTAAGGTCTTATCTTGTGGAATTGTAGATCTACGGCAGCTGTCACAGTTCTATATATAACGGTTAATATCTATAACCATTCCAGGCCAGTAGTAGCGATCGCCAATAATCCTATAGGTTTTATTTTTTTTAGGGTGGGCCGTAGAGACCTAAGTATGTGCTTCGGCAATAAGCCAAGTCTATAAGTTCTATTCCTCTACTATTACTAGCCATTCCTAATATTTAAGTAATCCATTTTTAAGGGACTATAGGCTGGTAACGTCCTTTGCCTTTTTACGGTACTCCTATAGAGAAGGGGCCGTACGATTTGCTTGCAGTAGCTTATTAATAAGGTTAAGTTCCGTAGTGTTAATAGGGCACATCTTGGCCTTTATAGAGTCTGTATTTAGTTCCGCCTATATTTAGGGGTTAAGGTGCTCTAGTCGTAGCAGTATCTAGGTCTATAATATAATCTTTACGGCTATCTAGTTATCTAGGTCTTGTTCGCGCCTTATAAGAGCATCTACACGGTTAGTTGCGTCTGGCCTATATATAATTAAGAAGTGGAACTGAGATAGGATATCCGCCTAGCATACCTGCTAGGCTGTAAGGGCCTTTGTTATTATAAAGTATTCTAAGGCCTTATAATCCAAAACCACTTTAATAGGCTTAGGGGTCCCTTCTAGCTATACACGCCAATGCTAAAAGCTAGGGATAATAGCCAGCATTTCTTTGTTATAGATATAGTAGTTTAGCTTGGCATCTATTATGATCTTTAAATAGTATGCAATAGGGTGCTATTCTCCATCTAGTTGCTTCTAGGAAAAGATACTAGCTATTACGCCGTCTAAGGCATTAGTTTTTAGTATTAAGGGCCATTTTAGGTTAAAGTGGGTAAACAGGGGAGCTAATACTAGCCGTTTTTTAAGCTTATTAAAGGCCTGCCTATATATGGCGTTAAAGTAAAAGGGCTGGTCTTTTTTAGTAAAACGGTTAAGGGGCCAGGTAATCCTGCTATAGTTCTTAATAAAGTATTAGTAAAAGTTACAGAAACCTAGGAATAACTATACCCCCTTTACAGTTCTTAGGGGTTCCTATTAATTAATTACAGCTATTTTTTCTAGGTCTGCCTTAATTCTGTCTATACTAATAATAAACCCTAGGTACTTAGTGCGCTTAACACTAAATTCTAACTTCTTAATATCGGCCTAAAGACTAGCTTCGCGGAGCTGTTATAGGACTTTATAGATATGCTCCTTATATTCTAGTTTATTCTTAGAGTAAATTATAATATTATCCAGGTAGGCTATGTAGAAGTTATTAAGGTAGTTAAAGAGTACGTTATTTATGTACCGTTGGTATATAGCCGGTCCGTTAGTTAGTCTAAAAGGTAGTACTTTATATTTATATAATCCGTAGCGGGTCTAAAATATAGTAAAATCCTTAGATCTGGGGTTTATTCTAATTTAGTAAAAGGCCTAGCGGATATTAAGCTTTATAAAAATCTTAGCCTTACTTATATAGGCTAGTGTTTCTTAAAGTAAGGGCAGCGGATATTAGTCTTTATGGGTTATATAGTTTAATTTATAGTAGTTAATGCAGAAATAGAGTCCGCTGTTTGGCTTTTTTATAAAGAGAATGGGTAAGGTAAAGGGGACTTAGCTAGGCTTAATAAAGCCCTTATTAAGGTTATTAATAAGGTACTATTTAGTGGCCTATAGCTTATTAGTAGATTGCTAGCGGAGGGGGCTATAGCTAAGGGTGTTTTCTTTATCGGGCTTAATTTTA
>Ga0307507_10009324_pt1 | contig 13135 bp, 14 predicted proteins | sample 7_EM_MG_FD_207223 | JGI IMG/M metagenome (GOLD analysis project Ga0307507, IMG submission 207223) | Populus trichocarpa ectomycorrhiza microbial communities from riparian zone in the Pacific Northwest, United States - 7_EM | ecosystem: Host-associated > Plants > Roots > Unclassified | place...
TGTGATAGTGTGTGTGTGTGTTAGTGAGTGAGTGTTAGGTGTTTAGGGTTTTTCCCGAGGCACTTGATCCTTGTTTCGCGTTTTGCGCACTTTCACGTTCATCCCCGTGCAACGCGTATCACTGGCTTGTTATGAAAGACTCGGCATTGAAAAAATTCATTGTAGTCCTTCATAACTTCGAAATTGCTTGCCAATTCCGGTAAATCAACTGCAAACACCCTTCCATTAGGCGTGGCTTGTCTGCGTCCGTCGAAGGTTCAGAGGATGTAGGGGGATAGAGACCAGAAGCATTGGGTGTCCTGTAGTGATTCATTCCACCTGTAATAAACCAGAATATGATGACGAAGTAGGTGAGGGATGCTTATCTGTCTCCAATCCCTCTCCAACTCAATAAGAATGCCACGTTTGGGTCAATCTTCCAGGCCAGAGTTCATGATGCTGTCAACTGCTTCTTGTGAGATGTAGAGATCCCAGACAGAGGTGGAAAGAGTCCACCATGCGAGGAAGCCCAGATAGTCTAGCGCTTGTCTCTTTATGTTAGCACCAAAATGCTCAAGAGACTCAATTGAGTCGAAAGTCCCCTTTAGCTGAGCAAGATTGTATAGGCCTGGCCTCATGGCTTATCCGGAAAGATGGATGATGTTGCTATGGAGATCATGCAGGATTCGAGCAACTGAAGATCGTCCTCGATGGCCATTAACAGCAGTGGAAAGATAGTGTAGTGAGGTGATTTCGATGCTGGGTCAGGTGGTGTGTGCTGATCCATCTGGTAATACCACTTCTTGGTATCACCTGAGGGTAGTGGCATAAAAGGTCGCCAACCAGTGTTCAGATTGTAGCAGTCTGCATCGAGGGCCCACTCCATCTCTAGATAGAGTCCTGTTGGTCCCTTCGCTCTGAAATTGTCCACTATCCATTGTTTGCTTTGATGATCAATGTAGGCAGGAGCCTCGGAAGGGATGACATCACAAGAAGTGTTGAGTCCAACCCATAGATCATTCCTGATTGTCCTGAAGTTGACCTTGGGGACAAGACCGAAACCATCTAAAGGGAGAAAATCCATGATCCTTGTCTGAGATGGAAATCCGTAATAGAACAAGTATCCTACCAGGTGACTAAAGCAGGAAATCCGTTGCTTCACCAGTCCCAGCAGTGGAAAGATGATAGGGTGAAGGAATGAAAAGAAGAGAAGAAAAAAAAAAAACGAACAAAGAAAAATGAACTAACTAAATGCTGACTAATATATACTTATGAAGAGAATTAAACAATAGAAATATGTTCCACTTAGTATGAATGATAGCCATGGAATAGCTATGAAGCCTGCATCTTCATCACAAATTATGCTTCTTCTTGTACTCATTTAGCACAATTGAAGCATTTTTTAGGCCCCTCTGGGGTTCCCAGGTATCAAATTGTAGGCTGTAACCTGACCATCGAACTAGGAATTGGAGCATATTCCATTTATGGCAATGACCAATGATAGCTTCCACTTCGAATTCTTCAGATTCAACTTGCTTTCTGCGCGACTCTGGCATCTGGGTTCATTCTCCCCATTCTGGCCCTGATTCTTCATACTTTTTAAGATGCTTGATGTTGAAAACCGGAAAGCCAGGATATTTATCACTCATGCAAAGACGGAAGACCTTAGGATTGATTTTTTGGGTTATCTCAAAGGGGCCTATCTAGCGCTGCTTCAACTTGGTACCACTTCCCTTGGCATCGATCCAATTGAGGGAGTGTGGATTCACCAGAACTCTATCTCCCTTCTTGAAATCCGGTATGGGTCTGTGGCCTTTGTTATACTGCGTTGCTTGCTCATCTTGTGCTTTTGCTATAGCTCGCCTTGCACTATCTCTGTGCATTGCTAAGGTGTCCAAGAAATTCCTTACTTCTGGAGCTAACGAGTAGGTGGTCGATTTAGCTCGGGGATGATCCTTTGGCAGGTAGAAATCCAGTGGCGATTTGGGCTGAAATCCATACATCAAGAAGTTGGGGGAAGCACCCGTAGATCTGTGGATTGAGTTGTTGTAAGCAAATTCTAGGATGTGTAGCCATACTGACCAGTCGGAAAGGTCATCAGCCATGTAAGATCTGAGCATCATCATCAACTGTTGATTGAGTATCTCCGTTTGCCCATCATGTTGAGGGTGGTGCACAGAGGAAAGGGCCATTTTCGTTTTTAGGAATCGGGCTACTCCTCTCCAGAAGTCGGATGTCCAACAGGGATCGTGGTCCATGATTATACTATCTAGAAGACCGAATCTGCAGACGACATGTTTGATGAACAGCTCAGTGAATTCCTCTGTGGTGAGACTGGTCGTACAGGGGATGAAGGTGCCTTGTTTCATGAGTCTGTCCACTACTACGAATATGGCATTAAAGTTATTCGACTAGGGAAGATTCACAATGAAGTCCATTGCGATCAATTGATATGGGCATGATGGGATAGGATTGGGGATCAAGAAACTGAACTTGTTAAAATTGCCAAACTTGGTCTTTTGACAAGAGTCGCATGACTTGCAGTATTCCAGTATGTCAGCTTTCATTCTTTTCCAATAAAACTTTTGACTCAAAATTTGCCACAAGTGTTCTGGTCCTGCATGAGCGGATTCTAATGGGCTTTCATGTGCTTCTCTGAGAATAAAGTTACGTCTTGATTTGGGGATGCATAGCCATGGTTGGTAGTCTTTGTCCAGAAAGAATAACAAGCCTCTCTGATCCTTCAAGAATCTTCCACCCTGTTTCCAGTTTTCTGGCTCTATCTTCTCATCCTTCCAGATTGCCTTAAATGATTGGTCGGATTCATAATCTTTAACCCAGTCATTGATAAATTCCGCATCCATTTCCATGTGTAAATTCAGAGCAGGGTTGGCTCCATCCCAATAGTCTTCGCTGACCAACAAAGAATCTAGGTCGTTGTTATCCTGAGATGTTTGATCTTGAGTAATTGTGTTCCCTGTCCCTGAAGAGTCCATGTCATCCTTGTGCATCTCAATGGACCAGACTGACTTTAAGCCTTCCAGGCATTCTGCTATGTTCCATGCCATGAAGGTCTCCCTGCTTGAAGTTCAGTTAAATGAGCATTCCTGTTCTTCAACTAAGGAGGAGTCAGTTACTATGCTTGGTCCTTGATCAGCTTCTGGAGAGATGTGGTCCAGCATGGCTCGAGGCAGATGCAATAGTGGGTCCACATTGGAATGTACCCTCCCTGCTCTGTGTATGATTTCTAATCCTGGAGCATATGCAGAGAACACTGCCCCCCAAGCAGCAAGCCGGCAATTGGAGTTTTCATATGTGCGGGCCCACTGCAGAGCTGAGTGATCTGTGACCAGTAAGATCTTCTCTCCCTCTATATAAGGTTGGAACTTGACTAATCCTTCCTTAGCTGCTAGGGCCTCCCTCTCTGTGGTGGAGTAGTGAGTCTCAGCTCCTTTGAAAGTCCTCTACCAGTAGACTATTACTTGTTCAACGTGTACTACCGAAGAGTCGAAATCTACACCCCATCAATCATCCATGGGGCTGTCAAATGTTTTCATGCTCAAGGTGGTGGTGAGTTTGGGTGGCAGTAGCCCCTCATTGTAAGCTTTTCTCAATCGCTCATACACTCTTGTCCCCTTAAGGTCTTTCACTTGAATTGGTTGGATCTGCTGTAAGGCACATCCTGCTGCTTTGTTGGATGCATCAGTATAAAGCTGGTATGGTCAGCCCTCTATGGGATGTCCCAAAACTGGGCTAGAGCGTAAAGCATCTTTGGACACTTGAAAAGCGTATTCCTCTTCTGCCCCCCATTTCCATTTCCAACCTTTCCATATTAACTGAAAGAGAGGAGCACAGATGAAGGCATAGTAGGGGATAAAAGCAGAGAAGTAGACCACCATGCCCAAGAATGTTTGCAGTTGGGACAACTTCCTGGGTCTCTCTAACTCGAGTATGGCTTTTACCTTCTCAGCATGTGTTGAAAGACCAAGCCTAGACACCTTATGGCCTAGCAACAAAATCGATCCATAGAATAAGTGACACTTGCTTGGTGAGAGCGTGATACCTGATTTCTCAATAGCTTCCAACACTCTATCCTGGTGTGATATATGCTCCTCATAGGACTTGGAGAACACAACAATATCATCAATATAAATGAGGCAGAACAGCCATAAGTAGGGTGCCAGAATCCCTTGCATTACTCTCTGGAAGATTGAAGGGCCATTCCTCAGACTGAAGGGCATCCTTTTAAATTGGAATAAACCTCGGTGAGTATGAAACACAGTCTTCTCCACATTGTCTTCATGCAGTTCTAACTGTGTGAAACCTGACAGGGCATCTAATGAGGATAAAACTTGAGTGCCTGATAGGGAAGACAAGATCTCAGATTGCCGTGGAATGGGAAACTCATCTGGAGTTGTGACAGCATTTAATTTCCTGTAATCAACACAAAATCTTGGCTTTCCGTTGCGATATGCAATGACCACTGGTGCGCTCCATGGGCTGATAGAGGGCTCGATGATGTCCTGCTCAAACCATCTGTCCATTTGCTCATCCATCACTGGCCTCTTTTCTGGGGAACTGCCATACATTGGCACAGCAATCGGGACTTGACCGTCCACCATCCTAATGTGAACTTTGGTGGGCAAGTGTCCCAGTCTCCCATCGAAGCCAAAGGCTTTTTGACACTTTCGAAGCATATCCCATGCTTGGTCTTTCAAGTGGTCTGGCAACATTCCAATGTCAATCAGCTCTTCCATTCTTGCGGATGGATAGTCAGTGAGGTCAGGCATGGCCACTGTCTTAGGTCCATATTCCTCCTCCTCATCTGGTATTTGCTGACTGGATGCAGTTGGTGTGGTGTCGCTTGCAGGATTTCCTCCTCCCAGCTGGGTATTGATGATTGCAGTAATCACTGCTGTGTGTCTGCTGAGGGCATCTGCCTGCTCCAGTGAATTAGGCATCTTGAAGAATTCTCCTGGATCATGAAGTGAGCCAATGATTTCCCCTTTACGAATGTATCTTGGCTGATCAGTGGGATTGGCAACAGGAATCCAAGGATTATGAGCTGAAATCAGGGTGTTCGGCACTGCAAAATACAAGTTGTTCACATTAGCCAGTAGGCTTTTCTCAACTAGCCAATCCTGATCCCCATCCAATTGGCCTTCTACCTGTATGCAACGGCATCCATGCGGTTTCAAAATACAGTCCTCTGCCACTCTCACTGTCTGCTCTTCGATACCAAATTTAAGTTTGCAGCAGTGTCATCTTGCTTTTCCATGACGATGTGACTTAGCTTTGGCAAACTTATTGACAAGCATGGTGCTTTGCCTCATCCTGTCAAAGTCTGCTGTCTGGTCGATGCATGTTGCTGCAATCTCGTGGTCCATGCCTGCAAAATGTATCTTGGTCCCTGCTTCGACATTCCTTGTGACTCCTAGCTCATAGTTCAACTGATAATCCTCTCCCAGCAGAATAGGTATGGTCATTCTGGGCACTATGTAAGCTTCTGCCTCTGACTCCAACAGTACCCCATCAGCGGTCTCCATGAAGACTGGGATTCTGATGAATCCTTTGAGCTCCTCATTTTTATCCATAAGTTGCCACAACTTCATTCTTATGCCTTGCTGAATATGGGGGGCATTCTTCAATGTGTTGAAAAAATCCTTGGAAATTAAAGTGATGTCAGCACAAGAGTCTAGCCAAAGGTCTATTCTACCATTCTCCAATCCTGTGACCCATCCTTTTGTGGATAGGACAGATACTCCCATGGAAGACGTCCCAGGTGGAGACTGTTGCTTCTTGTGTAGATGAATGGGTTTGAGATTGGTTGGAGGTGGGGGCAGCTCACTAAAAATTGGTTTGTTCATGGATTCTGAATGGTGTGTGTTCTGGTGAGCTTCTCTTCTCTTGTTCCTTTGTGTGTGTCTAACATCCTTGTCCAGTGGAATTGATTTGTCTCTGTCGTCTTGGTCATCTGTGTCATCTACAGAGAACAAGAGGTGTCTTGGAGAGGTCAGCTTGTTTCGAGCTCTGGTGACATCCTCGTCCTCTACTTCCTCTATGCTGACTTGTCTATTCCATTCCCTTTCATCCATAGATGTCTTACTTTGTGACTTCTGCTGCAGGGTGGAGTGTTTACTGGGCACTGGTTGTAACTCTTCTGGCTCATTATGTGGAGGGCCAGTGTCATCCGCTACCTCCGATATATGTGTGTGGCTCCCCTGCTGGTTCCTATCTTCTTCCTGATCCTCATCTTCTACCTCTTCCATGGAGATGGTAGTTCTTCTCAGCAATACTTTGGTCTTACACCTGGGATAGCTTTGATTGCTTGTGCTATTACAAACTGCTGACTTAAAATCCTCCTCCAATTTTGTGTGATTGACTTGCAGGGAAGCTACTCATTGTGAGAGTAGGATGCTATAAGCACTCTGGTAATACTCATCATCTTCTCTGAGTTCTGTTTCATTACTGTAACCTGACTTGGCTGATTTTTCTAGGTAAACTGCCCAATCAGGGCACTCTTTGTCCCAATGATTACTACTTCTGCAACATTTACAAGGTGATGGCGGTAACTGCCCCATCTTCATAGTGACGTGATCATTTTTTGAGAACAGATATCCTCCTGGTGGCAGTGGGCATTGCCTTTTCTTCAGAACTTGGAAGACTTCTGTGAGTATTTAGGCATCTCTAGCAAGCACTTCACAAGTGGCTGTCTGAGTGGTATATGTTTTTTTTTGGCTCAGCCACTGCTGTGATTATCTCTTCTTCGTTAGAGGCCATGTTAACCCTTCGGTTTTGTGGGAAATTATGAAATTTCGGTCTATCCAGGGTGTAGCCTATTTTATGAAGGGTAGAAACTAGGTTCTCAGAGGTGATCACATTCATCGCTTGCGAGTGGTTCTTCGATATCTCCAGAAGAGCTGTTTCATGTTCAACTGCTTTAGAGTATAGCAGAGACGAAGACTTAATGTTCTCCAAGATCAGAATAGTCCTCCATGCTAACAGTGCTCTCGCCATGACTAGGTGAACTTCGAGAGGTCCCCCATCATCCAATTTAGCCAACATTCTAGTGTACATAATACGCTGTGTTATAAATGACTTAGGCAATTCTCTTTCATGACCTGGTTGCCTGAAGTATTGGGCTTTGTATGCTTCCCCAATGTCAAATTGCCAATTGCGACCTAAGTATCCTTCTTTGATTCCTTTTAGATAATCCACCCAGTGGCCACGCATTCTAGTTTGTTCTTCTGAGGGTAAAGTAGCGAACCAATTCTGTATGTCAGAACCTTCTTTCAATTTCAACCAGAGCCAATATCCCAAAGCTGAAGGGATATACCCCCCTAAGGAGGCTTGCTGTTGAACCTTCCAGAAGTATTCAATTGCTAAATTAGGGTTGCCATCCCATGTTGGCAAATCTTCCTGTTTCAGCTTCGGATTGATTGTCGGAGTGATTCGACCATACGGGATCATTACGCTAACTTCTGATTGTCGTCAACTTGGTCCTGAGTGGGTACTCGAAGATGAGTAATAGGAAGTGCTACTACTATTGTCATTGCTTTTGTCCCCCCCATCGTCACCTGGTGGCAGCCTACGTCTAGGAGGTCTCGGTGTCGATGATCGTCTTCTTCAAGGCCTAGGGGTGCGGGAACGTCTCTGTCTGTTGTGACTTGGGCGAGACCGCCCTGACCTAGATGAATTACCCTTGTTGTCACTGCTTGAGGGTTTGCTCAGACTGCTACCACTCTCTCTACAGTCCCGATGTCGGGCCTGCCTCTCGTTTGCTTGTGGGGTCACTCGCGATTTGAGTCTTTGTGGTTGACTACTCACTCCTGGGTTTGGGAGTTGAGCCAACATGTGGGGTGGCTGTTCTCTACCCTCCCACTCTCTCGCCATTGAAGGCTGTGGCGGCATCACAATTCCTAGAAGGATATTTGGCTCTGTCTGAGGCCAGGAAGTACCTGGCTGTCTTACTTGGTTGCTTCTCCCTGGATCGACAAACCAATTATTAGCACTCTTGAATGGCATATCCATACCCATCCACACCGAGGACTGTACTCCAGGCCCAGAAGAGGTTTTCCGTTCCTTTTCCTTACCCTTTGCCCCTCTTTTTGTCACTTGGGTCTCTGTGGTAGGGCAACACTCAGCCTTGTTTTCTGAGAAAGCATTCTTGAGGACTTCTGGCATTGGCAGTATGTCTAACCACAAACAAGATCTCTCGAGCGAGTCTCTCCCTTCCTGAGTGAGCTGCTCTTGGTGATGAGGGATTTGCTTGTAAAGGTAATGGAGCTTTTCATCTGATTCCGCGATATCTTGTAATGGTGGGTAGAGATCAGGTAGTGTTGATAAAGGGGATAGGGCAGGCCTTGAATCGGCCGGTAGCTGATATTCTGTATGTACTTCTGCCAGGCTTTTGTACCTAATTCAACTCTATGATGTAGTGCTAACCATGCAGCACATAGTTGGGCTAAGCTTGATGTGCCCCTTAACAGCAGCAGTAATGTGTCTCCTGGGTCGATTTTGAAGCAGTTAGTCCATTCCGGAATGAGACCAGCTGCTCATTCTAAGAAGATCTGTTGTTCTGTTACTACAGTAGTTATTCTGTCCAGATGCAGAGCAGTTAAGTGATAGCGAGGTAGCCTTTGATCTCCATCGGGTCCTCTATCTACTATCATATGGGCTGATAATTTGGATACACCCAACACTAAGCCAACATTGGTTTTCATGGGGATGCCTGCAGCTTCTAAATCATCAGCCTTGCCGGAGTATTCCTTTATCAACCTCGCCATCGGCGAGTTGTTGAAACTGTCCTCCATTCCTAGTCTATTAATCACTTCTGTTTCCATCTTGACCTTGATAATCGGCTTGACTGGACAACCAGTTGTAGGTGGAGGGGACATGGTGTATACTCCTGAACTTGTGACAGATGGTTGAGACTGTGGAGGCTTTGACTTATCCAATGCCTTAAATTCTCCAGTGATGTGTATGTTAGATAACATGGTGGACATTTGGGAGGGGGTAGCTGTGGAGAAGTTGAGAGCATGTATAGGGGAAGTGGGGGTATTGTTGAAGAGTTCAGCACTTTGGGGGGTGAGGGATGTTTTTGAATGGAAGGGAGCCGATTTCATGATAGCTTCTATGTGAGCCTTCTTATGTGATTCTGATGTAAGCTCTTGAGAAGTTGACTTGTTTGATGCAATATTTGTGGCCCATTTTTTCGGTGAGGATGAACAAGAAGCTGAGCATAAGATGGGAGGTGTTGATTTTGAAGAACCTGCTCAAGTAAATGAATATGATGGCCTCGCGGTAGTGACCTTGCTCAGGTTTCTCCTAGTAGGCAGAGTGGAGCTATCCTGGTCAGCTAGTGATAAGACTTCTGTTGTTGAGTCAGCCAGGGTGCGTGTAGATCCCACAGTGTCCACCTTTGTGACAGGTGTTCTGCGGGTTACAGTATAGCTTACTGACAACATGTAATCCTAATGAACTGCATATACACTTGATGCAAAGGTGTAGTGACCCTCTCGTCAAAGGAGATGGTCTATGAATGTATCCTAGAGAGGTCGAGCACATTCTGGAAATCCAGAACTATGACCTCTACTACTTTCCAGGAAATCTGCGGGAAGTTGGATGACAAGCATGGATTGAACCAATCAAAGCTGACACTTTCTCTATAGAGAAGGCATTAGCAATAGACTCTAAACCTCACTACTTACCTCTTGAAGATAGAAGCATGATAGAACATCGCTTCTGGAGTGCAAAATGCAGTGGTAGTGAAGGTAAAAGATCATATTCAACCATGAGTAAACAACATGTACAAATCATCGGAGTCATGTGATCAACCATGACTCTGATAATACAAAGTAAGAAAAAGGTTTAGTCAGTGGAAAGTATATAGAAGTAATGAGATCTATGAAGGAGTTGAATCCTACATTACAGTTATTAGGCTCAGAGATGTTTGTCCAGGGAGGGCTCATGGTGAATTTGTGGGAATGGTGGACTAGATATGCAAGACTAACAAGAGCACATCAAAATTAGTTTGTTGGGATTACTGTATAACTCACAAGGACTATGTGAGCTGGACCAGGCTGGACCATGCACTCTTTTTCAGGGGGCAGGGTGTCACACTACTGTAATACAGCATGACCATCGTCCCTTTCTTGCTCCTTTCAGATCTCATGGCTAAGTAGATTGATCTGATGGAGATAGTGGGTGGCAGTTGACAGGTGTCCACCACATTTTGATTTCAATATATTCACTGTATATTTGACTACTATATTTTGAATATAAGCACTGAATAAAATGGAAACAAATTGAAGAATAAATTTTAAATGTATTCAAAATATAATCAGTGAATTTGTGTTTGAAGATATTTTAAATTTATTCTCCATATATTCAGAGTTTATTCACTGAATAAATAGGCCAGTGCCCACAGTGTATACAACTTCTGGAAGTGCTCAGCTTGGCTCAAGCTCTGCTACTTATGAACAAAATTTTCTGCAGTATTAAGGCTCAGAGAACCTCCCTGCTCATTGCCGAACTGCTTCGTGGTTTGCTCCTCGCAGGTCAACTTGTGGTTTACATTTACAACTAATGACCAATCAAAACCATGAGTGCAGCAAAGCACCGCACCTGTTATAATTCAAATGCTACACATTTTCATCTGTACATGGGTGCATTCTTTGGGCCTAAGAGCTAAGAGTTTATTTCAAGTTAATTGTACACTTGATGTACAAGAAAAGAGACCCATAGCCTGTGGGTAGTTTGTTTGCACCTGTTTCCCTGCTCATGTGTGCAATCTGCAAGAAAAGAACCCTATGGCATGTAGATAGTTTGTTTACAGTTGTTTGCCTGCTTGTGTGTGCAATCTGCAAGAAAAGAACCCTATGGCTTGTAGAAAGTTTGTTTGCAGTTGTTTGCCCACTCACCTGTGCAATCTGCAAGAAAAGAACCCTATGGCCCATAGAAAGTTTGTTTGCAGTTGTTTGCCCACTCACATGTGCAATCTGCAAGAAAAGAACCTCATGTGCTGTACAGGTTTTGTTTGTAGCTATTTGGTAATTATGACCTTGGGAGACCTTGACAAGCAAGGTGATTATGTATGTATGCACAAATAGAGATAGATGTTTTTGGGGACGCCATGGTGTGCAGTAAATGTGTTGATAAACACCAACATGTTTGTGAAGTTTGGTGATCAACAGAATGAAAATCTCACTCATTTTTGCAGATAATCATCCCAATCAACTTCTGAATTGTTTGAAATACATACAAGTTATGGTATATAATATATCTAAGCTTGTGGTTGTATATTGGGTGAGATCAAAAAATGTGCTGACTCAGAGGGGGTGCCAACATGGTGGTCAGGCATAGTAGATGAAGCAAAGATCAAGAGATAAGAAGAATTGATGTGAGATAATCTACTGTTGCCCAATTTGGACATGTGGAAATAATATGGATGTCCATCAAAATCAGAATACAACTGTATTTTTGTTACCAGACTGACCCTAATGCCAGGTGGGTTCAGTTATCAATGGCATTACAAGCACAAGGGTGGAAGCTGGGTATAATGGGCATGTTATGCCCTGTGCATATGCGTGGTGTGCTTCCTGCATTCCAGAAACTTATTTAAATCTGATTTCTATCATTTGCAGTGCAGAAGTAGTTGCTAGCATGATTACCACTGGAAGGGGTAACAAATGGATGGCACCCACATGGTTCCCTCGACATTACTTGGTGGGACATAGCTGAGTGCATAACATGTTAGAGTAACATTCTCATGCCACTGTACCCTAATTGTTGCATGAAATTTGAATACAATCAATACTCCATTCAAATTGAGGGCTTCGACAGTAGAAAATTTTGGTACACTTTATAATGTGAACTTGGAATGTGTACCGGAATGTGTACCAAAAAGTGTACCAGGAAAATTTCACACTGAAGTTCACTTTATTTATGCAAGTATAGATTATTTCCCCAAGTTCACATTCTCCATGAGTTCAGATATTATATGACACACCTGACTTGATGCATGCTAGTGCTTGGAAGTCCAGTCCCAAGGCTGAAAAAAGACTGAGACTGGACTGGACCAAGACTGCCCAAGACTGGAAATTCCAAGGACCATCAAAGACCACAGCCACAGTCCGGTCTTCCATCTCTCACAATTTCAGAAATTTAAAGACTGACAAAAGACTGGTCTTACCAGTCTTAACCAGTCTTTACCAGAACTCATAACCAAACAGAACTCATAACCAAATACAAACACAAATCCTCTCTTTCCACCACCACCATCCCCATCCCCATCACCACCCTTCATGACCACTGTCTCACATCATGAGTGCCCACCATGGGCTAAATGACCGCTGCCTCACACAATGACATCGACCACTGCCAACCACTGCCATGTCACCCCCTCGCCCTCTGCCACCTATGACAACGTGACATGACAATAACAACAAATGAAAATGGCCACAGGACAACCCTCACACAACAACATTGACCACTGCCAACCACTGCCACATCACCCCCTCGCCCTCTGCCACCTATGGCAACATGACACAACAATAACAACAAATGAAAACAGCCACAGGACGACAATGGAGAGGGGCAGATGATGATGACATGATGTGGCAGCAACAGTGGATGACAACGGATGCTCTTCCCCCACCCCTCCCCCCCCATCCCCCAAAACTGAATGAGGGATAAACTCATCATAGTACCAGGCTCAGTAGAATAGATTCTCAATCATATACATTGTCAGTAGCCACAAGACTGGTCCTCAACCAGTCCTCAACCAGTTGAGACTGAAACTGGTTGAGACTGGTCTTTCAACCATAGAAAACTGACCAAAACTGCACTGAACTGGTTGACGTTGGTTCAGTCCAGTTTTTCAAGGTTCTTCAACTTGTGAGGACCAGTCCAGGTCCTGGTCTTGTCAAAATTTGACAAAAGACTGAACTGGACCAGACTTCCAAGCACTAATGTGTGTGGCATCCTCAATGCAGCACATCAGTAAATTGGGAAAATTCCCATCTAGCGTTATGAGCTCCCAAAATGCATTACAAATGGTCATGGTCATTATGAACTGGTCACCACATTTTAGGTCAACTTACAATGCCAGATATTGCTAGATAGTGCCAGGTCCAGTTAATATTTGACCCACAAT
>Ga0307507_10009325_pt1 | contig 13135 bp, 11 predicted proteins | sample 7_EM_MG_FD_207223 | JGI IMG/M metagenome (GOLD analysis project Ga0307507, IMG submission 207223) | Populus trichocarpa ectomycorrhiza microbial communities from riparian zone in the Pacific Northwest, United States - 7_EM | ecosystem: Host-associated > Plants > Roots > Unclassified | place...
TTGTGGTATATAAACTTGTGAAGTAACTGAGTTTAATAATTGTAGCGGAGCTATGTTTTAATCTTAGGGAAAACATTCGATCAAATCAAACATGTACTGTAGACAATTATGTGTCTAGATTAATCAGTTTATCTAGTTTTTAAGGCTATCATTCAATTAAATTACTAGTGTGGACATTGTGGTTGTTCGATAGTTAAGGTTAGTTACATTGTGGATCGGTTAACTAACTAACATTAAGAAAAGATAAATTTTCAAAATGTAAATTGATGTATCGTTTCAATTATTGATTCTGATTTCCATAAATGGACGTCTACTTGAAACCAAGGTTTGTTCTCTTGATAGTTTTATAATTTATTAAATTTAGCTTGATTGTTTAATTCTGCTATAGCGTAGATAACCTCAACCCCCCCCCAAATTGCATATCGTCTAACATAAAAATATGAACTAAACCTTCCTCATAGGATCAACCCCTTACATGTTTTATACTATCTATTTAAGCTAGGGTAATTAATTTGTATGACCGCGACATCACAACAATAGCATTGAGACATGCATCGCTTTAAAAAGAAAGGTCTTTTAGCTCATCAAAGCTGGATGAATCACTTTTGATGACGCACTTAGTGTGAATTGAAATCCTCTTCCCAACCATGCTTCGAGAAGTAGAAACATTAACATTGTAGAGGCAGGAAGGAAGGAAGCAAAAGCTATAAGGATAGCCATGAGTGAGTTATACAAGGTGTTAAAGCTAACTCTCAAAACACTAATCACAAAAACAAGCCTAAAAAAATAATGGTGACTTCTGCCTATATCACCAACACAATAGGTATGTCATTGATTATTGTAAAGAATTTCACAGTGAAGTGTGAAGTAAGATGGCACAAAGATTGCTAAGAATTGACACCCTTGAAAAAAAGATGGAGGTATGGATGGTGGTTGGGCAAGTATGTAGATATCAACCAAGAATAGGCCACCAAAATTGGTTTTAACCAAGCCGATGGTAGATAGAAAGGGAAATTATAATGTTTTGCCTTATTATTACGACCAATCCCATCCTACCAGAGTTTCTGCACCAATTTCCTTGCTGAAATTGAAGGGTTAACTATAAGCGGGAGGTGTTTCATCCTTGAAGAACTAGAAAACCAGTGGAAAACCAAGGCAAAGGATGCAATGAATTTAACCAAAACTTATGAGGTAACAAACCAATGAGTGAGGAGGAAGTTATCAAGTTTCTGAAACTAATGAAGCATAGTGAGTACAGTGTGGTAGATCAGCTGAAAATGACACCAACCATAATTTCCCTGATGTCTTTAATCCTAAGCTCAAAACTACACCGAAATGCACTCCAAAAAGACCTGAATAAAGCTTATATCCCTCAAGACATGACACAAGACTCTATGTAACATTTAATAGGAAGAATCTAATTTGCTAATTACTTGTATTTCACTAAAGATGAACTTGATCTCGAGGGAACTAGGCATAACAAGCCATTATACATCATGGTGAAATGTAAAGATTGTGTTGTCCCCAAAGTGCTCATACACAATAAGTCTGCTCTGAACGTGTTACCAAAACATGTAATGGAACACCAAGGCCCATCATTGGAAACATTGATGTTGATTTGGTTATTAGCTCGTAAGTGTTTCAAGTAACCATGCAAGTTATGGACATCCACCCTTCTTACAACATGTTATTAGAAAGTTCATGGATACATACAATAGGTGTGGTAGCATCCTCCTTAGACCAAAGGATCAAGTTTATAATCAATGGCAAACTGGTAACCGTGATGTCTGAAGAGGTTATGACAATTATGAAGAATGTGGCAGTTCTATATATTGAGGCTAAAACAATATAGATGGTGACCTACATGTCTTTGAAGTTGTAAATACTAAGTGGGTGCTTGAAAACACTATACAGAACACACCAAAACTTTCAGAAGCCGTAATCATGGCATCAAAATGCTTCCTAAAGCACGGTTTGCCTTTTCAATATGACCCAATCACCGTTATGCCTGAGAGGATAAACATTAGAAAGTTGAGAGCAACTAATCAAAGATTTGAGTTGTGGTTCATTCCTTTAAAGAAGGACTATGCAAGGGCAAAAAGAATTTAAAGAGAAAAAAGAATGGTTTGGATTAAGAGAAAGGAACCCATTGAGGAAGAATTGAAGATTCTGCATATCTAGGAAAATTTCCCACGACCAATATATATGATGAGAGCAGGACAAGAACTAAAGGATTTGGAGAAAAAAATTGTTAGTGCTATAATCAATTGTCTAGAAAAAGCTAAGAAAGTTGATGAAAGCACTTTTGAGCTATTCTTACCCCGGTCAATTATCAACTCCCTCAAAGAGACTCCTACAGAAAGTTTTGTAAGGAAGCTGGCTGAAGGAGAAGAACTAAATAATTGAGAGACTCAAAATATCATGATTGTTCTCTAAAAGTAATTTCATCCAAGAATGCTTATATCTGACATGCTTAGTTTATATATCTTTCCATGAGTCTTTTCCTTCTTTGTTTTTGTTTTTATGTTCACCCAATTGATAATCATGACTCAAGATATTAGTTTGGAGACCTTATATGAGTTTGAGTCACCCTTTTCAATTTTAATAAGATCATGCATTTTTCTTCCATGTGTTGCCTTCACTTACTTACTTTCATTTTTCATATAAAAACAATTTTCACTTTCAGGAAATCTGAAAGCAAAACCTCAATAAACATGCAAACTCATCACATTGAGAATAATTAGTCAAATCTTGATAAAAACACAATTGCTATAGATGAGGAAGAGTTTGGAGAGGAAGACATAAGAGAATTCTTTAATATAATTGAGCAGTTTGAGAAGGCCTTAAAAACCGTGGAAGAAAGATTAGAAATGGTGGATGTATACACTAAGTGTGAAAAAAAAAAGAATTGAAGATTGCAATGCAGATTGTTCCCAAATAAAGGGATGGTTTGGTAGCTTTGTTGAAAGAGTTCTCTGATGTGTTTTATTGGATATACGCCAATATGTCTGAACTAGATACTAGTATTGTGGTACACAGGTTGCCTCTAATAAAGGGGTACAATCCTATAAAGCATAAACTAAGAAGAATGAGGCAAACATCCTAATTAAGGTAAAAAAAAAAGTGGGGTGAAAGTTTTCTAGAAGTGGCCAAATACCCTTAATGGGTATCAAACATAGTAGTAATGCCCAAGAAAGGTAATAAAATCTAAGTATATGTGGATTTTAGGGATCTGTATAGAACTAGCCTAAAAGATGACTTTCCATTCCCTCACATTGACATGTTTGTACACAATGCTGCCAAGAAATCCACTTACTCTTTCATGGATGGATTCTCAAGTTATAACCAAATCAAGATGGCCAAAAAAGACAAGGAAAAGACTACCATCGTTACCCTATGGAGAACTTTCTGGTACAAGGTAATGCCATTTGGTTTGAAAAATGCTGGAGTCATATATCAGCGAGCGATGGTAACATTTTTTCATGATATGATGCATAAAAAGATTGAAGTATACATTAATGATATGATAGCCAAAACCCAAATGGAAGAGGATTACGTGCAAACTTTGAGAAAACTCTTTGAGAGATTGAGGAAGTATAGTTAAAGTTGAATCCAGCAAAATATACATTCAGGGTTAAATCTGGGAAGTTATTAGAATTTGTGGTAAGTAATAGAGGAATCAAGGTAAACCCAAATAAAGTCAAAGACATCCAAGAAATGTTAGTACCCAAGACCAATAAAGAAATAAGGGGTTTTTTTAGGGAGACTGAACTATATAGCATGTTTTATCTTCTAGTTAACAATTATATATGACACGATCAAAGAGTTGATGTCTTATCCCAAGTGCAGGAGTGTCGAAGTAATAAATAACCCGACAAGACCGGGGTCGAACCACAGGGAGTGAACTATATAGAATTATAAATAAAAGAAAAGATTTGAAGAGAGCTTTGGGATGTGATAATGATGTAAAGATTTAAACAAAGATAAAACAATTGTCAATGTTAGAGGATCCACTAATGATATTTCAAATAAGTATAGTATAAACTCTTTTTATTACTTGACTGGAAACCACACACAAATGAGGTTCCAATCGGATTATAAATTGCTAACATGATTACATCAATTATCTTATTCGAGTAATGCCAATACTTGTAAATATTATCAGGTATTCATGGTGATAACTTATGTTAACAACAAATCAAGTTCCTTTCATAGCTCAGGCATCGGTTATACCATACAGTTGGGCTATGAAAGTGCCAAGTATTTGTTGTGCCAAGGGTTGTTCAACACAAATCTAGATTAACCATTTAACAAGCAAGGTATTAAGAGTGAGTAAGATAATAAATATAAAACATCTTAGTATCAAACATTAAAGTCCATGTTGAGTTTATACTATACTTATTCTTACACCATTAGTGTAACCTTTTAACCTTGACTAATAAACTTAGCTGAACATTATGAATAAGAGAAACATAAATAAACAAGAGGAGAACATGATTATATAAGTATAATAAAGGAAATGAAAGGCATGAACAAGAGATTAATGAAAGCAAAACTTAAGCATTACAAAAATATAAAGAGAAAGAGCAAGAACACGATCTTGATCTAAAAATCAAGATGCCTAAATGCATGGCAAATGCCTCCTTTTATAGGCTAAAATTCAGAACTATTGATTTGATGACTAATTGTTGAGTGGGTGACCATATCTTGACTTGGTGACAATCCTTATCTTTTTGTCTGAACAAAACGTCATTGCTAACATCAGAATTTGAACAGATAGTATTCATGAAAGTTATGGGAAATTGTCTCAGATTTCCAAAAAAACAAGAATCGATGCATTTGAACTTCTAGAACTCGAGATATGGGCAGAACACTGAACAGTGTCTGGGCTGCAAGATAGATTCCGACTTCTCCGTTGCTGCTACCATTTAAACTAGAAAATGGCACTTTTAAATCTTGGACTCTTCATGAAAGTTTTAGGCCTATGTCTTAGCTTTCCATACATATAAACCAGACCTAAATCCAAGTTCTACAACTTCAGTTATGATCCAATAACCGAATGGTGTTCCAGTTTGGACTAAACCAGCATCTCTTTTCTAAGCTTAGCCCTCTCTTTGTCTTCTCAATTTCAGTAGTTAAACTCATCAATCAATCCTTTGATTTATGATAGGCTTGCATTTAAGATGAACATTTACCATAAATTAAAGGTATCTTATATTATTAGAGATGTTATAAAACATGCTCTAGTTAAAGAGTTATTGATACTTCAAGTGCAAAATGATGATATAAAACATTGATAAAAATACACTTTTAAGTACTAATCACACCCCCCAACCAGCTTATTACTAGTCTCTAGTAATCAAAGCATTAAAATAGAAAAACAATTTGCAAATTCCACAAAGCAAGGCATTCATCATTCAACTTCCATTAATCTATGTTTTGTCCAGCCCTTACCATGGCCGACCAGCTTTCTAAGTTTTTTGCATTCAAAATTATACATTCCTCTTTAAATGTTCTAAAATTAGGTCCCCCATTCAACCCCATTTTCATCCCTCATCCTTGTCTAGTTTTCCTTAACAGTTGGTGTGAGAATCTTAGGCTATTTACTTTAGGTTTTCTTCTCACTTTTTCAGTTCTAAGGCCCCAAAAACAAGTGGAGGAGTAGTATGGTTCATACCTCACAAATTTAACAAGTTCAATGTTGGTTGCGGTGGCCTGCTCTCCCTCTCTTTTTTGGTTTTCTTCCTTCCATCTCTTGTTGTCCAGCTGGCCTTTAGGCTCCTCTTTCTCCTAGGTTTTTGGTTTTGTCTACTTCTTCTTACTCACTTCTCACTCCACGCTCGGGGAAAGTAGCATGCAGGCTGGTTGGGTTCGGTTTTCTGCTTGAAGGAGGGATGTGTGCTGCAGCCATGGCTGCTGTCGGTTCTGGAGGAAGGTCTAGGCTCCAGCTTCCACCATGTTTTCGGTCACTTCTCTTTCCCTCTAGCTCTCTTCTCACGCAGCACCCTAGGAGATCTGCATGTAGCTGGTCGGTTTCAGTATTCTCTTTAGGAAAAGGGAGAGGGTTTGTTACATGCAGCTGGCTGGTTTTATCTTGGAAAAGAGGGAGAGGGCCAGCTGCATGTTTGAGGAAGAGGAAAGGTCACCCTCCCTCTCTCCTTGCATTTATACCCCTTCTTAAATGAGTGGGGTGCGTTTGGGTGCTGGATATATCTGGTTCCTATCCCAATTCTTCTCTAGGATAAGCCAATCCAACACTAATTTTTGTTGGGTTTTACAGTGCCGCTACCGATTCAGAAATCGACAGCCAAAAACTTTGTCGTTGTCGATTCAAAAATCGGTAGCCAAAATTGTATCGCTGCCTATTCAAAAATCAGCAGCAAAAAACTGTGTTGCTGCCGATTCAAAAAATGGTGGAGTCATTTCGGCTTTACTTCTCTTTTTTTTTTTTTTGGTGTTTACATCACCAGTTCCACTATTCAATATAATGTCACCTTGGTCATTCACAATATGGGGGGGGAGGGTAGATGTTATTGGGCCTATTAATCCAAAAGTTAGCAATGGAAACATATTCATCTTAGTACCAATTGATTACTTTACTAAGTGGATTGAAGCTTGTTCATACATACATGTGACTTAAAAAATTGTCATAAAGATTTATTTAGAGAGAGCTGATTTGCTGATATGGGTTGCCTGAAAAAATAGTCACGGATAATGCCCAAAACTTTAATGGAAAAAAATCCTTGAATTATATGATAAATGAAAGATCAAGCATTTGAATTCATCCCTGTACAGGCCAAAGATGAGTGGAGCTGTAGAAGTTGCCAACAAAAACATAAAGAAGATCATCCAAAAGATGGTAATCACTTATAAAGATTGGTATGAATGCTCCCTCATGCTCTCCATGCATATAGAATAGCAATGAGAACATCAACTAATGCTACACCCTACTCGTTGGTATATGGAATGAAAGTGGTTATGCCCCTGGAATTAGAAATCGTTTGGTTGAGAGTATTGATGGAGTCTGATTTAGAAGAAGCTGAATAGGAAAAAAATAAGATATAATTAGCTAAAAATTATAGGTGAAAAGAGGCTAACAACAATTTTCCATCACTAGTTGTACCAAAAAAGAATATCTAAGACATAAGACAGGAAAATTCAGTCGAAAGAATATACAGAAGATGATTTGGTGTTAAGAAAAATTCTACCATTGCCTAATAAAGATCATAACAAGTAAGCACTAAAATATGAAGGCCTTTATACGATAAAAAAAAAGGCGTTCTCATAAGGGGCACTGATCTTAACTAGCATGGATATAGAAGATGTAATTAAGCCTATGAATTCAGATTCTATAAAGAAATACTTTGTGTAATTTGTTCTCATCAATAAAACAATGTTTGGCTAGGAATTCTCTTTCCATATACCCTCCTTTTGAAATAAACATCCCTTAAAACCTTGCATGATCTCATCGGCTTAGAATGCTTTTGAAAAAAACAAATTCTCTTTCATAAATAACTTTTTAGACTTTTGATTGATTTTGGTTTTCAAAGAAAACTAATGTGATGTTGCTTAAAATGATATTGACATTTGTTCATCAAGCAATACCCACCTTGAGGTGACAAGAAAATCACTTACACCTTATATCATGAGCTACATTTTAGCTATATGCATAATCATATATACTAAGATTCACTCATCATTAATTTAAAGTTTTATGCAAAAAAATCCAAACCATTACACTGGATGATGACAAATATTTATCGATTTAGATCATTTGTGCTTGAAAAGAAAAAAAGTCATCTTTGTTATCCCTTCACATTCTTAAGTATATCGTTTGTGATCCCCATTTAAGCCTAAATTAGTTTTTCTTCCACAAAAACCCTGTCTAGACTTACACCCTATACTGGGAGGGCAAATGGAAATTCCAAAGATCAAGAATTGATCCTGACTAGAATCACAACCCACACTGGGGGGCAAATGGGAATTCCAAAGACCAAGCATTGATCCTAACTAGGATCACACCCCATTTAAGGGAGCAAATAGAATTCCAAAGATCAAGAATCGATCCTAACTAGGATCACACCCCACATTAGGGGTAAGAAAAAAATTTAAAGATAAAAAAAGCCAAAGAGAGGTCCTGAAAAAAGTGAGAGAACACAAAAAAACCAAATGCCCCAGCATATCTAAAAGGAAAAAAAATGATCAATTCAAGGTCAAAACAAAATGATAATGCCCCATCAAAGCAATCAAAAGGGACGAATCAAAGAAGCACGATGAAAAAAAAAAGGACATGATTCCAAGTCTGCAAAACCCTGAAATACTCTTTGAGCCTATAAATCTCTTTATTTCATAACCAAAAGTCGCAACCTACATTACATGCCTTTATAACTCCTTTCTAATCAAGCAAACAAGCAATTTGGATTGATAAATGGTATCCTCAACATGTTAAAAATTTTATCATAATTATGGCATGGTGGGCAAAACTATTTGTTATTATTTATAAAGATAAAATGAGCATCCAAGAAAAACAAGCTTTTACTATAAGAAAACCTATACTAAATTTATGGTTACCTTACCATATACTTTTGCCAATTTCAAACACCCTTTAAAACACAATGAAAAAAAAAACTTTCATTTCTAAAAAAACAGAGAATTGCATAATTTAAAGATATTATTTTGAGCGCACATCAAAATCACTTAGGTTTTCAAAATTAAAAAAGGTTAGAAGTCTGACAACTGCTACAAATAGGATTTATTCCCAAGAATCAATAAGATAAAGGACGACTTTTGAAAAGTATCATTTACTTAAGTCACCAATATAAGTACATTTGAAAGGATACGACAACGGACAATCTAAAAAGAAGTAAAGTTCTTCTCATAACAATTAAGAAGGTAGTGGGCAACTTTGATTCAAACTTTTCTAGAAAACTATTTGAAGCATGAAATTGTTTCCTCAAATCCATAAGGTCAAAAACTCTAAAAATAGTCACTAAAGGAATAGTGAGATCGCACAAAGATCTACACGCTAGCTCAAGTAGCTTAATAGCCAAACAATTAGAATAATTCAAGAAGTTGATAAAAAAGAGAAGGACCGATATTTCAAAACAAGTAAAATGCATACATATATATCATAAGCATATTTTCAAGAATTTTTAAGGAAGGTTCCTCGAAAGCACAACAAATTTGAACCATCAAGAATTTAGTCCAGGTATGATTAAAAATGCATGAAAAAAAGATGAAACATCTCGAAAGAAAGAAGGTCAAAACTCATCATAAAAAGATCCAAGACATCATCATGTGTGGAGAATCTTAGATATTTTTCTCCATTGGCAAGTTATCTGAACACAAACCACGTGCAAGTCACCCAATCAGAAACCATGGACAGATTGGGATATTTTGACAAGATGGGATGAAGAAAAAAAGAAAAGTGAGGTTGAAATCCAAACTTGATCAAAATTTAAAGAATTAATTAAGTTTAAGACTTAATTAAACTTCTAATTAGTTTTATGGATTCAATTAAAAACTCAATTGAATAAAAATCAAGTTTGGATGCCTAATTCAGATCAATTCGCAAAGATTAAATGATTAGGAACACAATTGAAAATTGAGGTTGAAATCCAAACTTGACCAAAATTGGAAGAATTTATTAAGTTTAAGACTTAATTAAACTTCTGATTGGTTTTATGGATTCAATTAAGAACTCAATTGAATAAAAATCAAGTTTGGAGGCCTAATTCAGATCAATTCGTAAAGATTAGATGATTAGGGACACAATTGAAACTTTGAAAGGCCAAGTTGGTAAAATAAGGGGTTCAATTGCAAGAAATTTGAAGTTTGAAGGCTAAGGGGGGCAAATTAAAAAAATTCAAGACAAAAGACCATTCTGTAAAAGACGCGTAATATTGGGGGTTGTGCCAAATGTTTTCAAGGACTAAATTGAAGGACATCAAAGTTTAAGGAGTAATTGGGGACTATATTGAACAAATAAAAAAACAAGGGCTACTTTGTAAAAGACAAATTGAAATAAGAGGGACCAAATTGAAATTTAACAAAATCCCAATTAGTAAGCCCTAATTTTTAGGGTGTAAGCAGATGACATGTCACTCTTTTATAATGAAGAGATTGAGTGACATGTTTGTCCCTTTCTTATTGTCGTTCTCGGCCGAGAAGGCTAATCGAGTTTCTATGTTTAGGCAAATGAATGTAGCTTCTTCGACCACCTTACAAACTTTAACCACAACTATTTAATAGACGAGTTTCCCTTCTATAAGTTTGTGTCACCCTTGTTCAGTGTTTGTACTCCACTTGCCATATGGAAACCCTCAACTTCTTTTCTCAAGACAGTCTTGTTTGATTCAGTCAAATTTAGTAGTGTTACACCTAACTTTGGATCAATGGAGGGAAAACTACAGGCCACCAAATCAATCATGGTTTGATCCTAGTTGAAGAATAACACCACCCTTACAGGATCTATGACTTGGTTGGCTTCAATAACCTTCTATTCACCATGATTAATTCATGAAAAATGCACCCCCAATCAGCCATTTTCTGCCAAGCTTTAGTTATGAAGTTCCAAACTTTTTCTAGAAGCTCCAAGAGTTTGTTAGACATCTAGAGAGCTGGAAAATAAAAGAATAAGATAGAAGAATCGTCTCCTAACAAAAAAAAAAGAAAAAAAATAGAAAGTAATCTCCTATGATCTAATTTTGAAAAACCACCTTCAAACCCACAAATGATTTTAAAACTACCTGCCTTTTAAAGTTATAAAGAAAAAGAAATCACAGAGGAAAAAGGAAGAGAATCACATAGAAAAGGCGGAGAAAAACTTAGAGTATTAAATCGTCAAAAGTCTCTTGATAGAAGGGCTATGAAAGATTGATAAGAAATGGAGAGAAAAAGGTAGAAGGCAAAGCTCTTGAGTTCAAGAGTAAATGTAGAAATACTAGAGGACTAGAAGCTTGAGGAAGGAGCCAAAAATTCCAAGCAAAAAAGGCTACATTGTTAAGGTATTCCTCAAACTTTGATGAGAGGGTGGAGCTTAATGAGCACACCCCCTCCCTTTTCATTATGTTTATTAGATGTTTGTATTCGATGTTCATTATGCATTTCCTTTTTAGTTGCTAAAGCAGCATTTGGTTGATTTAAAATTCTCAGAGAAAAAAACATCATAATTTGTTCTTATATTTTAAAGCCTTTAATTTTTAGTTAAGAGCGTGTTTGGAAAACATGTCATATTGATTTTTCAGTAGCGTTTATTTTTTCTCATATTTTATGCTTTATCCAAACTCACCTCAAATAATTTTCAAAAATTCTAAAGAAATTCAGGCATTATTTTAAAATTATTTATGGGTTCGTCATCAATTATTTTAAAATTTTCCAACTATTTTATTTAATATTTGGGATGTAAATTAGAATGTAAGGTACTGGCCCATTATTAAATATACTTGCCATTTTTTTCTTTATTAAAACATTTAGAAAAAAATACATGAAATATATAAATTCCTTGTTTGAAAAATAAATACAAAAAATATGTTGTTATTTTTTTGCATTCGATCAAATTATGAAATTTTCTTGCATACTTCATAAAAAATAAAAAATTACATTTTTATCACTAAAAAATATGAAAAAAAATATAGTAATGGGTATCACAACAAGTTTGTGATTATCCATTAGTATTTGACTAAAATTTTAAAAACACCATAAAAATCAATTTGTTAATTAATATTTGGAGTATGAATTTTACAAAGTAATGCATATTCCGGGTATTAAAATGAATTGACAAGAATACACCTTTAATTTTTAAGATAAAGATCTTCTTACAGAGGAATTCTGACTGAATCTTTCTTGTAATTGTAATTGAATTTTTAAATATACTATGATTGTTTTAAATGGTCCAACCCTTAAGATTTTTTCTCTCTTCTCTTGTTCTTTGAAATAATTTAATAATTTTATTATATTTTAATTAATATTGTTTCTGTGTTGAATTTTATTATTAATAAAAATTTAATAGTGAAAATGTTTTATTTTTATTGTGTTTATTCTTGCATTTCATTCAATTTAATTAGGTGAAACTTCTCTCAGAATAATGATAAATAAATTAAAAAATGGACAATACCGTTAAGATTAGGAAAAAAAATATTTAAGTACATCAAAATATAAAAAACATCATAGATAACATATTTAATTTGAATACGATTTTTTTTCGAATGAAAAGCAGTATAATATAAACATATTTTCTAGTTTTCTGAGTTGGATAAATGTTATGAAATTTTAAGAAATGAACATGTATTTTTTTTTATTTTTCATTAAAAACTGAAAAAAGAGAAGAAAACTAAAAAGAATAAAGGAAAATTGTTTTTTTTTTTTTTTGCTATGTGTTTGCAAAAACAATTGTGACAAGTAACACAGTTTTAGGCCCAATTGAAAGTAGTTACACGGTGATATTTTTAATGCACAATAAAGACTAGGCCTACCAGTTCAAGCCAAGCCCACAAAACTAGAGAGGAACACAGAAAAAGGCTTGCATTTTATCCTCACAATACTAGTCTCCATAGTTCGCAAAATCTCATCCCCTCACTCGCCCCCGAATTCATGTCTCTCTTCATAGCCAATGGCAATGGTGGTGGAGGCAGAATCCTCTACACCAACCCCACGAGACACCACCCTTACACCCACACTCCATGCCGTCCTCAATTCCTGTTTCCACTCAGAAGATCACCTCAAGATCACCTCCATATAGTCTCAGCTTCCAACAAGAAACTTTCCTCTGTCTCTAGAATTGGCAAGTTTGACAGCAAGAACAGGAGGAGCTCAACTACTTCGACCAAAGACCAAGAAGAGAATAAAAGGGATGGTAGTGGTGGTGATGAAAATGTTAATGGTGAAGTTAAAAATGTTAGCACAAGTGTTGGTGAGAATTATGATGGCTATTTCTTGCCAGAGCTTCCTGGGGATGAGCCTGATTTCTGGGAAGGCCCACAGTGGGATGGTTTTGGTTTCTTCGTGCAATATATGTGGGCTTTTGGTATTGTTTTTGCGGTATGATATGCCTGTCTACTTTTATCTTTTGTTCAAGTATTGTTGCTCTTGTTTCTGGCTTTCTGCTGCTAATTATAGTTATTTGCCTCATATGCAT
>Ga0307507_10009326_pt1 | contig 13135 bp, 6 predicted proteins | sample 7_EM_MG_FD_207223 | JGI IMG/M metagenome (GOLD analysis project Ga0307507, IMG submission 207223) | Populus trichocarpa ectomycorrhiza microbial communities from riparian zone in the Pacific Northwest, United States - 7_EM | ecosystem: Host-associated > Plants > Roots > Unclassified | place...
AGATTTATAGAGCTTGTAAAGCGCTTTAAAATAGTACCACTTTTATCTAAATATCCTAAGGATAAGTAATATTATATAGATATAAAGCTTATAAGAGCTCCGCGGAATAACGCTTACCCATACAGAGCTCTACTAAAGCTTAGCAAAAGCTCCATACGAAGCTCCGCACAAAGCTCTGCGTACAGAGGCTCTGCGTGAAGCTCTATGGAGGCTCTGTGTAAAGCTCTGCACAAAGCTTTAGCAAATACCTTTAGCTTTTCTACTAATTAGATATCTCCTTTCTACCTTTTTTATTTATACTTCTCTTTATATAAAATACTATAAAATAAAATAAAAATAGGAAAAAAGAGAGACCCAGCAGTTTAAATTTAGTAACTTTTATCTACTCCTTATTATCCTCTAGTTCTATAATCTAATCCTTACCCTCTAGTGCTCCCGCTGCCGCCACTATAGGCTAAGAATTTATATTGTATGACAAATATTAAGCCCTATAATCCCGCCACTTATAATTTCTATAGCACCCACTATAGAACCCTAAGAGACTCTGATATTTAGTAAAGGGGTAAGGGCCTACTAGATAACGTAGAGTTGCTATATAAGCCTCGTAAGACTAGTATTAATTAGCTCTCTGCCTTATATAAGTAATATAGGTTACTTATAATTGTATTTAGAGACCCACGGCTCTAAATTAGAATTGTGTTTAGATATAAGGACCTCCCTATCCACACCTGCCTTTTTAATACACCCCCTACCTAAGCCTCTATATTAATCGCCAGTAAAGCTTCTACCCTCTCTTACTTATCCTAAGAGTAGTTAGTTATATAGCTATATTATATAAAGAGGAGAGTTTACTTATAGTATAGCAATATTACTAGAGAATCTCTTATATAATAGGACGGGAAGTATACCAGATAATTATATTTCCTAATTCCTAATAAAGGACAATATTGGTATAATTTAAACTTATAATCTATTAAGTTTAAAATTAGTATATATTTACCTACGCTACCTACGCGCCTTTAGTGGTTACCTTTGCCTAAAATTATATTATTTACATGCCCCCCTTCCCCCCTTTAGTGTTATACAACACACCCCTTATATACTTTCCCTTATATAACTATAAGAGAATACTTAGAATCTTATAAGCTACCTAGTCCTTTGCGCATTCTAATGCCTTAAGTATTTATAGAGTAGTACTTATACAATCCCATAGAACGCGACGTTAAGAACCTAAAAATACTCTCTTTAGCTTATTGCTTATTCTAGGTATTAAGAGAATTTTAATTGTAAGTGTATAATTACAGCACCTGTCGTACCAACCGCGTGCCTACGCGTTCGGTACGCCGAGTACGCGTTTACGCGTTCGGTGCGCCAACCACCCGCTTACGCGTCTGGTGCACCCCTAAAGCACTGACTAATCAGGGGGGAGGTGCGTCAGTATATAGACCACGTAGTCTACCTCAATAGAATCGACAGTCACCACCGTCTAAATGAGCATACGATACTATACGTATTTCGTGCCCCTAGACACGACTCACTTATACCATTAAATTGGTACCGACAGTAAGCTATAAGAGTTATAGAAATCTTATATACTAAAGAGGCTAGTTTTACTATTAAATAGCTATTATATAGCTATTAAGTAGAATTAGATTATTATTAATATAGGTATTAAACTTATCTAAACTCTATGGACGAGTATATTTTAAATAATACTAAAGACGAGCCTTATAGAAGGTAGAGAGGTTTTCTTTAGACTTTAAAGGCAACTTTTAAGTTTTCTTAGTCGCGTATAATATAGTTAAACCTAAAAGTATTACTTTCTCGTGAAATCTCTCCTAAAGCTTTTATACGCTAAAAAGCTTCTTTTCTCCTTTAACGGTAATATAATTATTCTAATCTTTTAAGAAAGCTGTATAACACTCTAGGTTAAGAACTTATGCTACTAGATAGTAGGGAGAATCATCTAGCTTCTTAATATACTTTATATGCTTTTCCTTAGCATATTAGAGTTGAGGAGTTATAAACTTATCCTTAGCCTTAGTAGCTATTACCTATAGAAAAGTTAGCTAAAGAAATATTAAGAGTATTATATAATATACTAATGCAGTCTATATTATATCCTTAAGAACATTAACTAATTCTAAAACCCTCTCTAGTATTATATAATCTCCTTAAAAAAATAGAGTTGCTTTATAGAAAGACTAAAGGAAATTATAAATTATATAAAGATATATCTATTTGCTTATTAAGAGGATATTATTTTTTAAGTTACCCTTATAGCGCTTTACGTAGAGTTAAAGCCTAGCCTTTACCTTATTCTCTAGAGCTATATATAGTATAAAAAATTAGCTATTCCGTCTTATATAATTATTAAAAGGAACTGTTTTACTAGTACGTTTAATAAACTATATTATATAGTTAGCTAAGCTGTGAATATAAATAATATAGTTATAAAGCTTTCCCATTAGCCCCATAATATTTTAAATATTTTAACCCCTTTTACGCTTTTTATTTAATGCTAGCTCTAATTCTTTATCCTTCTTTTTCTTTCTTTTAACTAGCGGTAGTACTTATTATATAACTTCTTCTTCTTCTTCCTCTTCTTCTTTATCCTATTCCTTATCCCCTTTATTATATAAGTCTATAAGCTTCTTATCCTTTTTTAACCTAAATAGAAAGGCTTAAATAATAAGATTAATAACATGCCCCTAACAGCGAATTTTTTAATGCGTTATAATCCAGTTAATTTTATACTTAAGGCTAAACTATTAGCCAATTATATAACAGAGAATATTATTTAATCCAGCATTATTGCCAATAAAAGCTCTAATCTTTGTTTTAATGTTATACTTAATAAGAACCAGATAAAGCGCCTCCTATTAATCTATACTACTTTAACTAGATACTATATAAAGGGTAATTAAGGGGTTCTAATATTTATCCTAGATATTAATAAAGCTAGTATACGTCAGGAAAACGGGAAGTGGCGCAGGAAATTTAGTTTCGCTAAAAGTGTTTTCAAGGCCTAGGGCCAGCTTTCCGTTATATTAGCCAACCCCCTAGGGCCTAAGGGCTAGCTTTCCACCATATTAGCCAACCCCCTAGAGCCCGGGGCCAGCTTTCCACCATATTAGCTAAGCCCTAGAGCTATACGCTAGCATTACGCTAGCTTACGGCTATAAAATAAATATTGTTAGTATTATTGCATTTATTGCTATTAGGGTATTAAAATCCTAAAGGCCTCCTAGTAGGCTCCTAGCAGGACTTTAATTTTCCCAATTATATAAATTGTCCTAAGTACCATTAGGTCCCCGCTATATTCCCAATAGCCTCTATATATGCCTTTACATACCCCTTGTATACCTAAATGCCACCTTTACCCTTCCTTTCTTCTTTATATCCCCCCTACTTAGGGAGGCACCAGAACGGTAGCTAGAGGACTATAACCAGAACCAGACAACCGTTGCCAGAGCCAGACGACCGTCATAGAACTAGACGACCGTCGTAGAACTAGACGACCGTCGTGAGAACTAGATAACTGTTACCGGAACCAGACGACGACCGTTCGAACAACCAGCTAGCAAACACTACAAACGATTTAATCGATTGATTAAATTGAACTAGAGCCTTAATATCAGCCTACTACCAAATTAAATGGAATTAAGGCTTCCTAGGGAGGTACCCTAGATAACCGCCGTTTAAATATATAGCCAGCTAACGCCTATAGAATAATTTAAATTAATATAATTAATCAATTAATCAAATTAATTGGAGCCTTTAATTGGGCCAACTTCTCCCTTAAATTAAATTAGATACTAAAGACAGATACAGACAATAGGCATAAATAGTAGATATAGATAGGTAGGTATAGATAGGTAGGCACAGACAGGTAGGCATAGATATGTAGGCATAGACAGGTAGGCACAGATAGGCAGGCAGAGACAGGTAGGCAGGCAGGCAGGTAGGTAGGCAAGTAGGCAGGCAGGTAGGCAGGTAGGTAGGTAAGTAGGTAGGTAGGTAGGCGGGTGCTAGGCCTAGTTAGGAAATTAGTATATAGCCAGTAAATTGTTAGGAACACTGCCAATTAATAATTTAGAGCCTCTATAAGAGGCTTCCTGTTTATCTTAATTGTTTAATACCCAATTTTAAATTTTTAAAAATTATTATTATTTTTATATAAATATTGCAGTTATAGGAAATATTATAACTATTATAGTAAAAAGATATATTATTATTTTTAAAAATAATATTATTAATGTTGCTAATATTACTAATGTTGCTAATATTGCTAATAGGGCCCTAGTGTAAGAGGCCAGCCTAACCAGAACGTATGATTATCTAATCGGCAGTGTCATAGGTAAGTAGAAGGTGAGTCAAAGGTAGAATAAGTTGTATATATTGGAGGATAAATGCTTCTGACCACTTTTATTTAGAAACTAATTGCTAGTTCTTCTCTAGAGGAGAACTAGCTTTTTATATAAACCTTCTAAAACACTAGTAAAACCTTTCGCCCCTATCTATCTAACTATGTCTCCTCTAAGACATATATGGGATATAGATGGGACATTAATAAAACCTCCTACTGTCTTATCTAATATGTACCTCCTGGAGGGTTCTGTTATAATTGCCTCCCCTTTTAGGGTTTTGGTCCTCTAAGACTTCGCCTCTTAATAAACTCTTATGGAGTTCTAACTAAAACCACTAGGGAAGTTCTTTAGTGGAAAGGTACTCTATAATGCGGCTTATCGCCAGTTCTTTACTAGCGTGGAACCTTACTTTATCTTTTATTCCTCCGCTCTTCTTCCACTATAGCTCTTTATGGTGCCTTCATAATGGAACTTTAATAATAATGATGAAAATTAAATGGGATTTACCTTTTTTATTATAAGAATTTGCTATAAGCTAATCTGGAGGTTGTCCTATATAATACGTTAACTAGCCACTATCCCTATTCACCTAAAATGGGTCCTAATAATAACGTCTTAATATTAATTTCTTCTAGTTTATAAGCTGTTGTCTCTTACGCGTCTTTCTATTAACAACACTATTTATCTCGCCTTTTAGCAGACTGTTTTTTATTATATCTTAGCTTTTAGCTTCTGCATCTCTAGCTATTCTTTCTACTACTACTCCGTTCTCTTCTTATAACGCGTCTATAGGTAATAGAATCCCTATTTTATCTCTTTAATAATACTGACTTCCTATAGTATTCTCTTGCAATGGCTTGTAATCGTGCTGCGCATCCCCAGACTGGCAGTGGCGTTGTCCCTACTCTATTAGCACCGCAGACCACCTCTATTGCTCCTACGGTGGTTTCTCTAAAGTGCTGCCGTTATTGCGTTTATGCGCTTATATTGGACCTATTCTATACCTATAAGATGCCGCGCTCTAGCGAGAACAGATCTAAGTGTTCCTACTATTGCAGCTGGAAAAAGACCAATATTCTGGTATTTCCTATTCTATCCTATTCTGGACTCTACTAACTATGTTAAATCCCCGCTATCTATACGCGTAAGGCTTACTGGCTCTAACGCGCCATTAGGGATTTCCGTCTATATTAGAATAGTGAAAGACGGGGATAGAAGGTATCTTTTATTACTTATAGCCTTTTTAATTTAATAAGGGTTTCTACTGCTGTGGAGACATAGTAATCTTGGACATATAGTATCTAGGAGCGTATATATAAGCAGCTTGTTCTTATAAATAATAATATTTACACTTTTGCGCGGGCCTTTCTAGCTAGGTAAGTCTCTTTAGTAATATGTTTAGGAACTATACTAACTCTTTAGTTATTAACTTTCTAATTCTAGCCTAGATGCCAATTTGGAGCCTGGGGATAATACTAAGGATAGTAATAAAGATAAACGTTCTCCCTACTAGTTTCTTGGCCGTGGTGGTCTATCTAGTTCCCGCCGCTCTAAGAAGAATGTTAGTAAGAATGCTAATGCTTCTGGGGATGGGAGTGCTAATAATACTACTAGCAATAATATTAAGATAGAGGAGGAGGCTCTTATTACTACTTCTAGTATTTAAGTTATTATCTTATTCTTTCTTTCTTCTTATAGAATAGCTTTATATAGTATCTCTCTGGTGCTTCTAGGATGCCCTAGTACTAGGAATTAACTTTATACTTTAGGGATGCCTCTATTTTTATTTTTAGTAACAGTCCGTATAAAAGTAGTATACTGCTATAATCTCTATTTGTAATAAACGGGTGGTATTCTTATAGGTGCTTTATAATTTCTTAAGATTTCTAAATCTTCGCTCTATGTCTTTTTGGTCCTCTTTATATTATTAACTCTATTGCATATCTCTAATGTCAGACTGGATACTCTTCTTTTATCCTTTAGGAACCCTTCTGAATCCCTAGGGCCCCTTCTTCTGGTACTACTACTTATTCTTAAATAGCGTCCTCTTTGGATAGTATCCCTAGTGGTTTTTATATGGATCCCTATATCTTTCTCTTATAGGATTCTAGGATCCCTATTATAATAGCAAAACGTTCCTATTTCTAATGCCTATACTAGACCTTATGGTTTTAATTTATGGGGTCTTCCCTATTGTCTTATTTATAGTATATCCGGAACCATTACTAAATCCTAATTTATGGTCTTTAGGAAAGTTTTAATTGCTATCTTATATCCTGGCTAAAGGTGTTTCTTAGGTTCTTAACTATTATGCGTCTAAGAGTATCCTTCCTAATAAACTAAAAATTCGCGTTTTTTTTAACGCCATCTTTAGTCTAGAATGTCTTTTATATTCCATTTTAGTTCCCTATTAATTTCGCTAGGTAGGGGTAGTTCTACACTGTCTCTTCTCCGGTATAACTCCAATAAGGAAACATGAAATATGGGATATATTGGATATAATTTCGGCAATTCTAATTTATAGGCTTGATTTCCTTTAGTTTTCCTAACTATCTTAAAGGGTCTAAGCTACCTATAGTCCAGCTTCTTCTTAATACGTTTTATCCGGATGTTTTTTATAGATAGTAAGACTTCGTCTTCTATTTTAAATTCTTTAGGTATATGTCCCTTGTTATAGTATCTTTTTTATATAGCCTAGGTGTCTAGCAAGTGCTTTTTGAGTTCTTCTCTACGAATTCTTATTTACTTAATTCTCTTAGACGCCGCCAGGGCCTCTTTTTTAGAAATAATGTCCTTAACATTCTAGGGGTTATTTACTTTTACCCCAAATAGTGCTTTATAAGGGGTCATTTTTATGCTGCTGTGGATGCTTATGTTATATATATATTGCGCTAGAGCTAACCACAATGGCTAATTATCCTGTTAATAATTAATATAGCAGCGGAGGTAGTGTTTTAATAACGCATTTAAACGCTCTATTTGTCCGTCTGTTTATAGGTAAAAGGCAGTGCTTATCTTTCACTGTATTTTTAATAGAAGATAGAATGAAGCCCAAAATGCGCTGTTAAATATGGTACCTCTATTGGACATAATTTCCCTTGGCGTGCTAAATAAGAGCCACCGCTTTAAAAACAGGTCTGCCAGTTCCACTGCTGTGATTGTTATTATAACAGTAAAATACCCTAAAAACTTTATATATCTGTTAATAATTACTAGGATAGCGTTAGCAACCTTTCCTGTTCTTATTTTAGTAGGGGGTAAGCCTATTATAAAATCTATTGTTAATTCTAATATAGGTCCTTGCGGAATAGGAAGCACTAATAACTCGCTATATAGGTAATGCCTAGATATCTATACCCTTTGGCACGTATTATATCTTAATATATAGTCCCTAACTTCTTTAGACATTCTATCCTAAAAGTATTTCCTTTAAACGGCCTTAAGGGTCCTATTGGCACCATAGTAACCCCTAAAAGGGTCGTCGTAGAAGACCTTTAGAATTTTGTCTTAAACCATTTGGTTCTTTAGGATATATACAGCACCCTTAAAGCGCAATAGACCCTTTTAGTCTTGCTACTATAGCTTTTTAGTAACTCTGGCTAAGTTAGTCTCTACTATATCTTTCTACCTCTCCCCAGAAACAAAGGCGTCCCTTTATTATGCTTAAAGAAGAAGATCTAAAAAGGTTTTATATAGATTGCTTATTTCCGTTTCGCCCGCTGCTATTATGGACCCTAGGCGTGGCACGAGATATTTTAAACTATTAGTGCCAGCAGATTCTCCTACTATTATATAGTATACCATGCTGCGGATAGGCATCTTGCCTATCCCCTTTAAATCCGGAAACTTGTAGCTAATATGCCATTGAGTTAAAGGTGCTATAATACCCCTAGTATATCCTATAGAATTCTCGCTAATTCTAGGGTATGCTAACTTTATAATATCTGCTTAGTTTATAACCTAGTCTATAACCATATCCTACAGCTCTATTATTATGGTGCTTTGCAGCTGTATTGCTAGGACCTCTGCCCTATTATGGAATTCTGTAATTTTAAGGAAAGATTCTTCTTTCTTTCTAAGCAAATTTTGTAATGTGGGAATTATTTCCCCTGTACTATCCTGGATTCTCCTAGTCTTATAATCCAGATGTCTTAATAACCTATTAGCGGGATTTGTCTTTCCTAGGCGGTACATAATCTTAAAGTTATACTATAATAGTGCCTCTACCTATCTAGCTTGTTAACCACTTAATACCTTTATAGTTATAAAGTATTCTAGGTTGTTATGGTTTATAAGGACTTTAATGGGATAATTGCTTTTTATATAATAGTATTGCCAGTGCTTTATTGCTATAACTATTACGAGCAGCTCTTGGTCGTGCGTTATATAACGCTGCTCTATAGGGGTTATTTTCCTTAACTAAAACGCCATAGGATGCCATTCTCCGTCTTTTAATTAAGATATAATTGCCCCTAGGGTGAAGCCGGATGTATCCGTTTTAAGGTGTATATATAGCTCTTAGCAGAAGTATATTAGGATAGGCGCCGATATAAATAAATCCTTTAACCGGTCTATAGCCTGCTTAGCAGCTTTCTTAAATATAAAGGGTTCTAACTTCTTGCCATTCTTAGATCCCTTTAGTAGATTAGTAATTAGGAGCATTACTTATAAGTAATAAATAATAAACCTTTAGTAGAAGTTCGCCGTGCCTATAAAAACCTATACTTCCCTAAACGTTATAGGGTATAGCTATTCCCTAATAGCGTCTGCCTAGCTTTTCTCCATTAATACTCTGTTGACGCTAACGATAAAGCCTAGAAAATTAATGCTGGTAACATAAAACAAGCATTTTTTTAGGTTTATATAGAGCTTATATTCCCGCAGTCTTTTTAGTACCATTTATACGTAGTGTGTATATACTTCGTAGTTATTAGAGTAGACTATAATATTATTAAGGTAGACTATATATATTATATCTAATAGGCCTAACAATGCCTTATTAATATAGGCCTGGAATGTCGCCGGTGTGTTAGTAAGCCCAAATAGCATTACTAGGTACTTAAAGTGGCCATACCATATTTAGAACGCCGTTTTCTATTTATCGCTGGCTTTGATCCGGATTTAATAGTATATATCTTTTAGATCTAATTTTGTGAATATCTTTACGCCTAATAGCCTGTTAATAAGCTCCCCTATTAAGGGTAGTAGGTAGCGATTCTTTATAGTAATCTCGTTTAGCGCCTGATAGTTAATATAGAGATAAAGGGTCTTGTCCTTTTTGGATATAAATATAATTAGTGCCCCTGCCTAACTTATAGAAGGCCAAATCCATCCTCTCTAAAGATTGTCTACTATATACTAATGTAATACTGCCAGCCTGTTTTCTAATAGGTTGTATAGTGGTCTAAAAGGAGGTTCTTTGTCTCCTGTGTCTATCTTATACTCTACTAATATAGGGTTGGGCAAGGTGTGCGCGGCTTCCTTATTAGCAATATCCTTTAGGTCTATATATTCCTATAGAATCTCTAGTTCCTTAACTGCGTATAGCCGGATATCTGAAAATAAATACCCTATGTCCCCATTCTTGGTGTTAAGGGTGGTATATATGGCATACGCCCACCCTTCCTCTTGTATATAGTTTAAGAAAGTCTTTTAATCTTTAACTATAATGCGCGGTTAAGACTTCCGGTGTTAATATAAGGCTAAAGGCTAATTAATATCTGGATTAACTTGTTAAAGCTATAGGTATCCTAAAATAAGGTTATACTTCTTAATTTCTACGGCGTAGAAGCGCATCTCCTGCGTATCCTATAGACTATTGCGGTCCTGGCTGGCCATAGAAAAAGTTTATTCTCTATAGTACGGAATCTAGTAGCCTCTAATGCTTTAAATGGTGCGCACCTGCAAGCCACTAAGGTCCAAATCCAATTCTTTTACTAGTAATTAAGAAATAAACCCTATAGTCGCGCCACTATCTATAAGGCAGTCTCGTGTTACCTATTTATTATTAACTTAAATAGAGACAGGAATGACTATGCGGCAGCTTACTCCCTCCTTCTCTTACTGGCCTAGTATAAGGGAGTAAAGATCTACTAGGCTCTCTCTTTTCCTAATTAAATATCCTCTTGCTTCTTCTACCAGTAGAAGCGTTATATATAGCCTTTCTTACTATAGTGATAATAGCTGCGTAACTCTTAGTTCTATGGTTTCTGCCTATTATTATTCTGGGGTTAACTAGTGTTGCTCTAGGGTTGCGAAGCCTGCTCACGTTGTCCTTCTATAGAGTGGTTAGGTTGGAATCTGCCCCTTTTATTAAAGCTAGGTCTAGTTCTACGCTCTTTATTATTGGTGTCTTGTTCCTTTCGCTTCCCTAAATAGTCTCTTTTAGCATTCTTAATCTAAGTAGCTTTAGAGATAAGCTTTTCTTAGGAGGTAGAAATTTCGCCCTTCTCCTATATAGCCTGTTAAATCTTAGGTTGTAACTTAGCAAGTAGCTGGTAAAGTTATATAGCGTTATCCTATAGGTCTAAGTAGGGTATATTATCTTCTAGTTCTTCTAAGTAGTTTATAAACTGGACTATACTCTGGCCTTCTCGCTATTTGGTATTATGGTATCGCTAATTATAATCTATCCCTTAATTAGTAGGGTCTTAGATCTGATTAACCAACTATAACTTAAGTTCGCTAAATTTAAGGGGTGTGGTAAGTTTCTTCTTATAGCGTATCTATAAACTCTTAATGGTGCCACATAGGAAGGTAGAAGCAATTAGTGTCTAATTATACTTATTAGAGTAACATTTTGGGTCTAGCTAAAACTTAGTTTCGCATTAATGGATAAAATAATTATAGTTCTGGAGACTATTACTATTATACTTATTAGGTTCCTTTGTGCGGAATTTAGGTTTTTCTAATATTATAGCGTAGTGTGGCGTTACCCCTTTAAGTCCGCTTTGTGTCTGGGGTGTCTATGCTTCTCCTAATTGTCCTTACAATTATCCTTAGTAGTCTTAATATACTTGTCTTAATTGTATCTCCAACTCCTTTGTTTTTTGTAGGGTCTCGCGTAGTAACCGCTCTGATGACTTCCTAGCGGTGATCGTTCCTAAGGGTCTTGGAAGGTTAGATGGACTAGCCATGGCTTCCTAGTCTACTCCTTTGTAAGTAGAGGGGATGCGCTCCTTTAGGGAGACTCTATTAGCCTCTTATAGTAAGGGCGTCGTTTTGGGGGGTAAGGAGGTATGGCCCGTTATTGTTAATTAATAGCCGTATGTTCCTTCCGTAAAGAATTATAAGTAATTAGAATTATAAGAGGCTAGCCTAACTAGAACATATAATTATCTAATTAGCAGTGTTACAGGTAAGTAGAAGGTAAGTTAAAGGTAGAATGAGTTGTATATATTAGAGGACAAATGCTTCTAACTACTTCTATTTAGAGACTAATCGCTGGTTCTTCTCTAGAGGAGAACCAGCTTTCTATATAAACCTTCTAAGATACTAGTAAAACCTTTCGCCCCTATCTGTCTAACTATATCTCCTCTGGGACATATATGGGACATAGACGGGACATTGATGAAACCTCCTACTGTCTTATCTAATATGTACCTCCTGGAGGGTTCCGTTACACCCGGGCTAGCGTAAAGAAGTATATATAAGCAGATTAGCGGATCTAGCTAAAATAACCCCAGGCTAGCCCCTACTACTCTCCCGTTTTCCTAATATAGATTTTAAAAAAAAGGGAATAACTTAGAGAGGTCTAGGTATCTATAGTAAGGTAAATATTTACTTTTATCCCTTAATACGTTAGGGCACCCAGAGGAGAAGGCCCGTGCGCGAACACTAGAACTAGAACAATGTGTATATCTAGGCGACTGCGTCCTTTAAAGACTTATTTTAGCTACAGTATCTGCAGGAAGAACGACTGTTGGAGGTCTTATATCGAGCAACTCAACTCTAAAAAATAAGCCTATATATTAATTTGCTATGAAATCAAAGGCTTTGTATTCCTGAGCATAGGTATTAAATTTTATTGATCTAATTGGTAGGCTCTTATTAATAACATGGGTGCCCAAGTTGACGTGTTAAGGGATAGATTAAAGTACTTTTTATATAATATCTTAACTCTTAGTAAAGTGTTTAAGAATCTAGGCTATAATTGTTAAGTAGTATATAGGGATAATTAAGGGTGCTTTTTAATTTAATGCTTTTATAAAAGTATAAAACTCTGGCTATTCCATATATAAGAAGGGAAGCTATTATACGATAATTAGATCTAGAAGTGCTTGCTTTATAGTATTTAATATACTATACGCTTTAGAACCTTACCCTTAAGACCTTAAACTTCTCCTCTTATTAAAAGCTTTTAATATAGTTCTAAAAGAGATCTCTTCTTCTAATTTTTTACTATTATATACTCCTAATTCTCTGCTGAATTCTATTTAATATTATATTTTTTAAGATAACCTTATAATCTAACGGTTAAGGAATAGTATCCTTTTAGGTCTTAAGGAGGATAGTATTTATAAAAGTAGTGTTTCTATATATAAGCCTTTTCTTCCTTTATTACTGTTAGCGACTTAGTTAATTGAGGCACGAGCACGGCAAGAGGGACGCGCAAGCCTGTATAATTAGTAGTCTATAAACGAGGATCCAAAGCTAGAAAAAGGAAAGGGGAAGAACGGAAGCACCGCTTAAAGTTATATACAATTCTCTGGTCACGTAATGGCATTTTACAACAATCTACGGCAATGTGCTCGCGCTGTCATATT
>Ga0307507_10009327_pt1 | contig 13134 bp, 5 predicted proteins | sample 7_EM_MG_FD_207223 | JGI IMG/M metagenome (GOLD analysis project Ga0307507, IMG submission 207223) | Populus trichocarpa ectomycorrhiza microbial communities from riparian zone in the Pacific Northwest, United States - 7_EM | ecosystem: Host-associated > Plants > Roots > Unclassified | place...
ATTGAAAATGAGCTGGAAAATAAATTTTTAATATTTTAATTTTTTTCAAGTTTATTAATAGAATAAGGATCGAAACTCACATATGAAAAGGTTAAAGGAGGATAAAATTAAAAAAAAAATCTAATTTTATAAATTATTTCAAATAAAATAAATAGTAATAAAAAAAATAAGGATAAAATCTTATAGATGAAAAAGTTGAAGGAGGATGAAATTGAAAAGAAATCCAATTTCATAAATTATTTTATATAAAACAAATATCAATCAAATCTAACATATAAAAAAAATTGAAAGATGATGAGATTGAAAAACAAAACTAATAAAATAAATAGCAATCAAAAGAATAGAGACTGAATCTTATAGATAAAAAAATTCAATTAAGAAAAGGGCAAGAGAAAAACAAATAAAAATAAAAAGAATGAGGATTAAAGTTGATATAAAAATCAGATTAAATCAAATTCTATTGTATGAAATTAAAAAAAATTAAAAAATAATTCAAAACAAAATATATAACAATAAAAAAAATTGAGGATCAAATTTAATATAATAAGAAAATAACATAATATTTTTGAATTTTTTATAACTTTTGAAAAATATATTTCGTCTAAAATTAAAAAAATACTTTCATGAAAACGAAACAAAATTTTTCTTGACCAAAAAATGTTTTTCATTAACAAATTTTTTTAATGGTAAATAAACATGAAAAAATTTGAAAAATAATTTTCAAGAAAATAATTTTCATGAAACAAATGAGGTCTAAAATGATCCACATGTCATGAGTGATTAATTAGAAAGTAAGATTATAAGTGATTTAAGAATCATAGTTTTTAAAAAACTTTTAGATGTTTAAAAAAACAAGAAAAATCATGTTGACCAAGTTTGAGAAATTAAATAGATTTTTAGAACTTGCTTCCCTGGATTAGAGGTCGATTTTAGACTTACATATTAATATTAAAATCTTATAATATTAATATTCAATCAAAAGTTAAATTATTAAATATAAGTATAAGATAAGTTATGGTACGTAAAATAAGATTTAATTGCTAAAAAGTAGATAATCATTGTTTTTTAAAAACTTTTAGATGTTTAAAAAAACCAGAAAAATCATGTTAACTAAATTTGAGAAATTAAATAGATATTTAGAACTTGCTTTTCTATATTAGAGGTGGATTTTAGACTTGCATATTAATATTACAATCTTATAGTATTAATATTCAATCAAAAATTAAATTATTAAATATAGGTATAAGATAAGTTATGAATAAGTAAAAAAAAAGGTTTAATTGCCAAAAATAGATTAATCAATAATAGTGAGTTAAAGTGGTTTGTAGCATGTTTTTCTTAAACAAAATCTTGAGTTCGAGTTTTATGAATGAAACACATAATTATTGAGAGAGTTTTATTTTTTAGTGGGTAAACCCGGCTTCGTTCAGAATAGTATGGTCTAGTGGGCTTTCAAATACTAGGATTTAGACCAATTTTGTTTTTATAAAAAAGTGGATCATGAAAAGCCTACAAATATGTGGGCTCATTTGAAGATTCAGGCCCATATAACTGAGCGGCATCTAAAAAAAACATCCCGGTGCAGACATCAACGGTTAGTTCCTGGCATAGGCTTTCAGTATTTTGAATTCCAAAAAGAGTCCGCTCTACTCTCTTTTTAAACTCTCTTTCCTTCTCTCTCCAAAAGCACACGCTCACACAAACCTCACTCACTCAAAGCGTCAAAAATTGAGAGAGAGAGAGAGAGAGAGATGGCAAGCAACATCGGCATGATGGATTCGGCTTATTTCGTAGGCAGATCTGAGATCCTCTGTTGGATTAACTCCACTCTTCAACTCAATCTCTCCAAAGTCGAAGAAGTAATTAAATCCTTACACGTTGATTCTATTGTTTCTCTCTCTAATTCTTCCCTGATTTACTTTGTTTTTTTCTTCTTCTTATTCTTCGTTTTGTAGGCATGCTCTGGTGCGGTGCACTGTCAGTTAATGGATTCGGTTCATCCAGGAATGGTGCCGATGCACAAAGTCAATTTCGACGCCAAAAACGAGTACGAAATGATTCAAAACTATAAGGTCCTTCAAGATGTGTTTAACAAGCTGAAGATCACTAAGGTTTGTATTATATATGTATGTATTCCAGATCTTGAATGTTTCCTTCGTTTAATTTATTTTATTCTTTTTCAGCATATAGAGGTGAGTAAGCTGGTGAAAGGCAGGCCGCTTGATAACTTGGAGTTTATGCAGTGGATGAAGCGATATTGTGATTCTGTCAACGGAGGACTTGTCAAGTAATTTTTTTTTTCCATTTAATAAGTTTTTATTGTTCTTTGGATGTGGAGCTAGGGTTTAAAAAGCCATTGAATTTACTGAGTTGAGTTCAAGTATTACACCGAGCTCTGCTATGTTGGGTGTAGAAATTGTTTTTTTTTTTTAAATTTAATTTGGAGTAAAATCTCTTTAAAATGGGCAATCCCTTTGCTTTTGGCATGATGGGACTTCGAACGGTTTAAATAAACTTTTGCTCTCTCACAGTATGTTGAGATAAACTATTTACAACTGATACAAGGCCTCTATAGCCACCTGTACAACCATCGTAGACAGAGTGTGTCCTATTTTTAAATGCCGGGGTGATTTACTTGTATCTGCTTCTGTGGTTAGTTACAATCCACTGGAAAGGAGAGAAGCTTGCAAGGGAGGGAAAGAAGCAAGCAAGAAATGTCCACAGTCTCAAGCTTCAAGCAAGGGATCCACAGCTGCTCCCAAAGTTCAGTCCTCTCACAATGCTCGAAGGAATGATGTGTCCTCTTCAAATCAATCTGTGAAGGCTTCTAAACCTTCTTGTCCAGTGCCTGCATATGATGCACAGGTACATATTATTTGAAGGATGGAACTTTGATAACATTTAGAATCTAATAATACAAATTGATATGCAGATCACCGAGTTGAAGTTGTCAGTGGATAGCCTTGAGAAGGAGAGGGACTTCTACTTTGCAAAGCTGAGAGATATTGAGATTTTGTGTCAGAGCCCTGGGATTGAAAACCTACCAGTACTTTTTCTGTTCTAAAATACCCATGGAGGCATTTCTATCAGATTGTTTAGCTTAGTAACTAACTATTCTCCCAAGTTCTAAATCGTCATGTCGTGTTTTTTCCACAGGTTGTTGCAGCGATGAAGAGAATCCTTTATTCTACTGACGATGATGCATCAGTATTGGCAGAAGCTCAAGCCATGGTGTCACTTCACCAGAAGGAAGCAGAGTACTTGAGTCCCATTGCTGAGGTATCAACAGAGGAAAAGGAGAATTCAGATCCTCAAAAGAGAAAGAACATTGTCAATCTTGGTGTTGATGCTGTAGGCATCTCAACATTGTCACCGAGGCAAAGGCTTTCTGATGCTACAGATGTCCGTTGTAGTGGGTCACCCCTCATGACATACTGATTTTTGACTCTGTATTCTTAAAATTCATCTTCTGCCATAATGTTTCCATCTTCAAACGTATGTAGCTACAGTCCTAAATCTACTGCATTTTCAGCCCTTTTAGCGCACCTACAGTCCTGATGTTATACATGTGGATGTTACGTGTATAGCTCAGGAAGTAATAGCAAGACAATCGATTTCAACAGCTTATACTTGTTTTGAGAGTATGAGTTTTGCTTGTGCTGTGACTTGAAAGAAATAGCTATCATATTTTCCTTTCCCCTTTCTGTCTTGTGTTCTTTTCCAACATTTGGGTTGCCTTTTGTTCTCTTTGTTACTTGCTCGTAATTTCTGATTGGTCCAAGCAAATGGTAGACAATGGACAAACAAAAATTTGCAGCAGATTTTTTACCTTAAAAATCGACAAATCAAGTCTCCAACATCTTCTCGAACCATTAAAATGCAGAATTCCAGTCTCTATCCTATGAAATAAACAATAACATTCGTGCAAGTTCTTTGATCAAGAAACAGCTGCTTAGAAATGGAAAAACATAAGTGTGTCTGAAGCCCTTAATAGACTTTCTTTAATTCGAGACCCCTGTAGGAGAACGAACACCCAACATGTATTTACCATTCTGCATTGAGATATAGCGTGCTGGCATTAGTGTACAAATCAACCTGAACAAGAATTTGAGCTGCTCACAGCCCATCCAACATGACCAAAAGGCACATTTTATAGTGCAGAATACTTGGAGCTCGTTTGAAAGTATAGCAACGGTTATTTTTTAAAATATTTTTTGTTTGGAAATATATCAAAATAATATAATACTATAAAGAATCATCATAGATGAGATAGAAGCACGATTGTGGTCTAGCTATTCTCGTGCGTAGGACCAATTTATATACGTTTTCCTACTCAACTTGGAAACTGAATCACAGCCATTCCATCCCACTAAGCCCACAGCTTCAAATCAATGTCAAATATCTGATATGAGAGAATATAGCTAGCCACTACCGAAAGCAAAACAAAGCTAGATCCCTTTATTCTTCTATTTCCTTTAAAGAATCCTATTCTCTTCCACTTTTTACCGAGATCATGTCTCTTGTTACATATATAATTTGCAGGCAACTCTCATTTGCATCAGTTCTCTTTCCTCCAAGTTGTAATTCAAGGTAAAGCAAATCCAACTCTTCATTTTCTTTTCCAGTCTGAACTTTTTGTTCTATTTTCATTTGTGCAAGTTGGTCTTCGTCCAAATTGTTTTGAACTAGGTGAAGCAATGGGAATGGCAATATCTAGACTCGTGAAGCTACTCTTTGCAAGGAAAGAAATGAGGATCCTGATGGTGGGTCTAGATGCTGCAGGGAAAACAACTATCCTCTACAAGTTGAAGCTTGGAGAGATTGTTACTACCATACCTACAATAGGTAATCGATAATCCACTAATACGACAAGTTATTCTATCATTTCTAGCAATCAGACTAACATTAGACTAACAGAATTTCGATTCCTGCTCTTTCAGTTGAATTTGATTTTCGATTTAATGGATTTAATCAATAAACAAACATCTTTCTTGCAAAATATTGTTCTTCATCATTTCAATGGATGATGAAGAACATAACCAGAGAACGAAAATTTTAACAGGAAATCTAAGTTGGTTTATTGACTGGTTTTTGATGACCAGGGTTCAACGTGGAAACTGTTGAATACAAAAACGTTAGTTTCACTGTCTGGGATGTTGGAGGACAGGATAAGGTACAAAATTCTTGTGTAGATATATGCAATTGCAGGCACTTGGTAAAGAACTTGCCAACCATATCTGCACATTTGCATGTGATCCAATGTTTTTTTTTCTTCTTCTTCTTCTTCAATTGGAAGAGTTTATTATTCAGAGGTATACATCTACTTACATTGAAAACATCTTCTTCCCTTTTTCTCTCCTTTTTCCTAACCCTTGATCATGTAGATTCGACCATTATGGAGACACTACTTCCAGAACACCCAGGGCCTTATATTTGTGGTGGATAGCAATGACAGAGAAAGGGTTACAGAAGCCAGAGATGAGCTTCATCGAATGCTGAGCGAGGTGCGTTGTATCGTCCAAACAATTTGAAGCAATAGCTTTTCAGTTTGACTTCTAGATATTTAAGAAAATCCTGTACAAGAGAAGTCATTGAGGCCAGAAACTCAATATAAACTGCACTCAATTTCATGTTATTATTGCAGGATGAACTGCGTGATGCGACACTGCTTATTTTTGCCAATAAGCAAGACCTTCCAAATGCTATGAGTGTCTCTGAAATCACTGATAAGCTTGGTTTGCACTCTTTGCGCCAGCGTCGTTGGTAAATACTTTACATTAATCTAATCCATTCATCTGACAAAGCTTCAAGTCATGTCATGCTTTACAGCCTTGAGTTTAAGGTCCAAACCCTGACTAATGAATCATAATATATCAATCATTTGCTGATATGATCACGAGAAACTACATTCAGTGAAACTGATCTAGGAACCAGAAACATATGGTACCTAGTTTATCAGATTGAGCTATCAATTTCTTTTGACTAGCGGCATTTGGGAATTGGCTTGTTAGGTACATTCAGGCTGCTTGCGCCACCTCTGGCCAAGGACTATACGAAGGTCTTGACTGGCTGTCAAGCAATATCTCTAGCAAGGCAAGTTCATCAAAGCTCCATTAATCCATTCACTAGTTAACCCGTGACCTCATTATTTTTACAGAAACAAGCCTCCAATAATGTTCATATTTCCTTACAGGCATGATCAAATAAGCATGGAAGTTGCTTTCCATGTCGTAGCCGGTCGCTATTGCTATCCACAAAGCTAGCTAGCTAGCTAAGTAAAGGAGTTTATTCTTCACAAAAGTGCTTGTAATCAGAATTTCACGTGGTGATGTGATTCTAAACAACTAGTACTACAGCTTTTGGTATAACTTGTGTTACAGAAAATTGAGTGCTGGTGTTTTAGCTTATGTGATCGGACGTCATCAGTCCGATCTCTTACAGGAGCTGTCCGGGATAACTAACTTGTAAAATGCACATGTTTATCATAAAAGGTCACCTTAATCTCTGTTTTGAGAATTTTCTCGCACATAAAAATTCCCTGATGTTATACAAAACAATACATTATGCTTGCCAGCTCTTTCGGATGAGAAGTGCTTTGACTTTTTATCCTATATTTTCGATCGTGTTAACTAAATGCTCATTGAAACAAGAGATAAACGAGCAGGCTGAATGCTCTTGTTAATTTGGGATGCATTGATGCTGTTGGAAAAATTAGAGGTAATCAGAATTACCTTCGAGTTTGCGGAAAGATTCTCCAATCCCCGAAATCAACCTCCTTGTTAACGCAATTCAGTGTAATATTACAATGAAGAAACAATAGATTCATAGCCAGTGACGGAGCAAAAAAAATTTAAATGAGGGGGTAAATTACTAATAAATACTTGATATTATATACTATATAGACATATATTATATATACAAAAATCAATTTGAAATGTAAATACTAACTCATGTAAAGCAAAATTAATTTAAGAATATTTTTAAAATGAAAAAACTTATATTATAATTATTCTTTTTAAGTTTTTATATTTTAAAACTGCTTCATAATGACTTCATTCTTAATTTCATTAAAGATATTCTTTCTCAATATAGACAATTAAACTTTCATTCATCTATTTCTAAATCTTTCAAGGAATAGTGAAATTATTGACAACAATTCTTTGTTGACTTGTTATTTTATACAAATGGGTTAAATATAAATATTAATATATATTTTTAAATTTTTTTATTGTGTCCCTAATTTTTTGAGTTGTTCAGTACTTCATTTTTAATCACTAATAAGTTGATCACCATCATTTTTCATATAAAATTCATAAGAAAATACATATTACTTCATCAAAACTCATTTCAATTCATATTCATATGCATATAATATTATCCATACACATATTAATTTAAAAAATCTATAAATTATCATAAACTCTAATATTTTTAATAACTAATTATTAAGGAATAAGACAAAAATTAAACAATGAAATAAATAGAAAAAATAAAGAAACTCACCTAAAATATAAGCATAAAGCATAAAGCATAAAAGGTTACTTACTTAACTAATTAATAGTTTAGGACTTGAAGAGCAATTTTATAGAAGGAAGAGAGGTAGAAACAATAATTAAAAAAAAAGAGCTTGGATCAAGTAGTAGTTAATAAAGAAAATTAAATTTATTAAGTTATTACATTGAAATTCTAATATATAAAATATTTTGAAAAAAAAAGGATTAAGGGGGCAATTCATTGTGGCTCCGCCACTGTCCATAGTTTAGATGTTTAACTAGTGTATCTCCAGCGCTTTTGCTGTGGGTTGGAACTAAGTTTTTTTGAAACCTAAAAAATTAATATATGGAGTGTCATAAACGTTTTTGCTTATTTTATTACATGCTAAAAAATATAAAAACATATTTATAGTCGTCTCAATGTCATATAATAAAAAATTAACATTAAAATATTAAATAATAAAATAAAAAAAAAAGCTAAAAAAAATAGGTCATTAAGAGTCTAATACCAAAAAGTCCAGACACATGGGCTCGAGGCAGGCACACATTCTTGGGTTTGTATATTTTTTGTGGTTTTGATAAGGGGCAGATGATCTTTATTAAAAAAAAACATTGCATTCCCCCAATCTTGAACCTGCAACCTCAACATTATATAACGTGTTAATCATTAAGCTATGACATGAAATTGTTCACCAAACAATTAAAAACATATATCAACCTGCTTCAATATTCATATGAGCAATTAAATCGACCCAATGTCTTTTACTTGTATTTATAGCTTATAATATAACAAAAAAATGTTTTCCGAGTAAAGTGTAAGGTTTTGCATTATTCTTCTTTATTGATATGTTTAGGAGTTACATCCTCCTGAACTAGGTTTTAGATAATTAATTTTTTTTTTCACTTTTTCTAGGTCTAGGAGATATTGATGGTTTGTAGATAAATTATCACCTTCATCACTAAGTTTGGGTGATTTATATTATAGTTAATGATTATGTTTCTTGGTGTCTACAAGTCTTTTAGGCCTAAATGTTTTGGCCTGTTATTAGGAGTTAAGCTATGTCTCTCAATCTCTTTTAGAAAAAATAGTATGACAGGTAGGACACATGTATACCTCATATGAATGTATTTCCTAAACTTCTAGTGCTTATTTCTTGATCTTGTCATTCTCGATATATCTTTTTTTAGTAGTAGCAATCATGATTAATTATGACCTCTGTCACGGTCGATTAGACCTTATTTAATATAGTTTCCTTCAATAAGGGGTCTTATAACTTAGGATGGTTGCTACTATTGTCATCATGAGGAAAGAGGTGATATGTATCTTTATCTTTTTTTTCAAGAAATGAATATAACTACCCTGAAGTGCCTTCTAAATCTTATTAATAAAGACAACACTGTTATTAGTTTCATGTATTAATAAGATATGCAACTTGTAATACTTCTTCACTTTGATGTGTTTGGTAATGAGGATAATTTTATTATTAAGGAGCTTAATTTAATCTCCACACATTAGTTGGTCAATATTTTTTTTATTTTTTATGTCAAAAAAGTATTCTTTACCCCTATCAACCACTTTGGTAGCCTTTGTTTCATTATCATGTGACTTACTAGCATATTTAGGTTTTTTTTTTTAATATAACAATCCCAAACAATCCTCCATCTTTAAGTTCTATAACCAAAATTATCTATCATTAATCTTCTCGAACTTCTCATCATGAAATAACTAAAGCTATTGATTGAATTGGGTGACAACATAGAGAATTAGTGGAAAGGAATTTTAGTTAATGAAGAACCAAAACAACTTTAGCTTCATGAAAAGATTAATAGCACCATCATCATATTAATAAGTTTTACTATTGTTTCATAATTCTATATATACATGGATTTACAATTTGTATAAAAACTAATTACTTATGTTAATTGATGATTTTTATTTGGTTTCTTCTTCCATTTATAAGTTTTGAAGATATATGATTAAAGAAGGCTTTGTTAAGTCCAAGCTTATGTTGGTATTAAAATAAAACCCCACATGATGAAAAGTTATTTCATTGAAGGAATAAACTAATGTAAAATGCATCGCATGCATAGGATTTGTCTATGTAAAATAGTTGAGATAATAGTCAAATTCTCATAAATTTGCAATGATACTTAGTGATAAATATTTGAACTTCATCTAATTATAACATAATGCATGCATGTTATGTTTACTCAGGAACTATAGTCCTAGTTGCACCAAAAAGATCTGAATTCAGACCAATATCATAAAATTATTTAGCTTAGATCACTATGATTAGATTAGGTATCATCTGAGCAGGCTTGGCAAAACCCTTGTATAGCTTCTTTGATTTCTCGATAAAAATAAATATGACCAACAGTGGTTTGAATGTATATAGAAGGAATTGTTTTTTTTTCTATACTTCTTACTATTAGATAGTGTCCATAAATCTCATGATAGGTACCTAAAAATCCAAAGTGACCTTCGATGGGAGCTTCTCTTGAAACAATAAGGCCTTGATGATCTAGTTGTCACCGAAGCCATAAAGGGCTTATATTCCTACTAATGTAACTCCCATTGAAGGTCACTTTGCAGGTACACTCTAGAATTACCCTCATCCAACCTAATGATGTGTTTACTTCTCTCTCATATTATTTTTTTCATTTTTTATACCATAACTCTTTGGTTTAATTTGGCCTAACCTATATGAAACATGGTTACCACAATTATTAGCCCTCTTGTTTCTAGTCTACTGTCATAATAATTTTATGATTGATTTTTTATGAAAATAATTTATTGATTAAATGAAAAGAAATCTTATTTAGGGCTGCTTAAATATCATGATTAATATTTATGTTAAAAAGATTGGAGATGCAAGTATTAAAATTAATAATGTAAACTTAATTGAAATGTAAAAATATGTCATGAAATAATGTAATAGATGTTATCTTGTTTATATTTATTTTATAATTATAAATTACATTTGAGACTTAAAAATTAAGTCGTCAAACTAATAATTATTATAATTATAAAAGGGCTGATGAGTATCTTTATAATTTTTTTCTAAAATTAAATGAACTTATTAGTTATCACTCAATTGTTGACAACTATAATTATTAACTCTATACAAACTGTTTATAATAGATTAGGAGCTAATAATATAAATCTTTATACAATTTATATCTCTATTAGCACTTTATTAAGCTATTTAGTAGTTCTTTTTTACTATCATTTTGTTTCAGAGAAATTAAAAATCGATGTCTTTTTATGGATTGTCATTTCAAGCAATGCTCTCATTTGACTTCTTATGTCAGGATTTGAATTATATAATAAATATTTCTTTTCATATGGTTTACGAGTTATCGTTCAATTGATTAGTTATAAAATACTATTAATTTTCTTTGTATTATCCATATTTCTATATGCATTGAAAGAAATTTTCATGTTTCCTTTTTCTTTATAAAGAAGAAGGTGATATTAGTTTTTTTGTTGGAAGTTATATGATTCCTAATTAACTTGTAATTTCTACCAGTGAAATTTGCTACAAGTTCTTATTCATAATAGTACTTGATTTTTTTATTAATCAAGAGAACTTTTATTTTCGTGGTCGATTTTATTTATCAAGCTGATAATGTTTTTTAACTGTTTTAAATAATTATGATTTTTAATTTTTTTATTCAATACAGTTCATAACTTTCTTGGTTGATTTGAACTTTTCCTAGAAAAATTTATTATTAAAGATCAATTTTAACTTTCTTTTCCATGTTTGATAGTGAAATATTGTTACTACTTGGTACGATGCATGGATATTTATTGTTTTATATAAACATTATAATGCCCAGGGTTTATTATTTTTTTGACCACAAATTGCAAGGACATATTACATATAAATTATTTCAATTTTTTAAAATAGGCCTGTAGCCCAGCCCAGCTTACGGCCTGTCTAGGCTGTGAATAAAACAAAAGAGTAAAAATAAGAGTGGAAGGGTTATGGTTTTTTTTTTTGTAGTTGATCTGTGATTACCATCTTCATGATGTCTTCCTAGGTTAACTCTTTTCCACCAACACTAGAAGATCCAACAAGAACCCTAAAAGGATCTATGTAATCGATCAATGTTAGAGTTTTTAAGGTTTTTATATTAAAATGGATGGTCAGAGTATTAACTTAAAGCATAATTACAATTGCAAAAGCCATCATGAAGATTGGCCATGGCAGCTCTCTCCGACCCAATCACCCTCCTGATAAATATGATCAAGGTCCTGGTATACTGTAAACCTGCCCCTACCAGACTCACAGACCAGAAAGAAACCCAGGTTTCTTATGCTTTCAGGCTCAAAGATAATCTAAAACTGAACGACTACTTAAGATGTCCAAAACCAAAACAATCATACTCCAGTCTCGTAGACTGACATCTGAGTGATTGATTCATATAAAGTATTTATGATATGCAACTAGCAGTATGATATTTCCCAGGAAACACCTTCAAATGATCAAAGATTTAATTTCAGGTATGCGTATAGGTGAGTCGCTTTATTTCCAATTCGATGATCTCTTGCTGGAATCTGACAGGTTAAATGCTTTGAAACCTTGGTTGGTGAGGTCATTTGTTGGCAGGATTTCAAGTGTATTTCAAGATCCAGTTTCTTGTTGGGTGATCAATGAACTGCTTAAAGTTGACAGGCAATGCTCATAAATAGACTTGTGTTCCCACGAGTAAATGCAACAACAAGACGATGTCTATGCTGTGTACAGGAGCAGGACCGCTTTTTCAGTTTGAGAATTGAGATTCTAAATGTAAATCAATGTTGCTCGAAATTATGTGCTGCGCCACTTAATTCAAACCAAATTACTGTGTCCAGTGGAAACTCATGCATTTTGGCTGTACATCATGGACCTCATACATCTTCTTAATCATGGATGTTTCGTCTATTTCTTAATAAGAGCTGTAATGTTGGTTCGTACATCATTCCCACCTCTTATCTGCCCATGTGAAACCCCTTTCTGTACCCTTTTTCTTTTCTTTTTCTAACTCACAGCTCTGAATTTACATTCTAGCACAGCTGGTGAGGCCTTGAATCCAGTGGGGTCCTGCCTGAGATGCCCCATTCCTACATCCTGATTAGACCTCTCGAGACTTTGAGCTCACAAAACGTGAGCCACTTACGGGTAATCAAAAAAATATACTTGTGTTTTTCGTAAGCAATACCGCCTTCATCCGCGGGACATGCAAATATAATCTCTGATTTACCCGTGTTATTTATCTTGGACTAGTGCACTGCTGAGAAGAGTCAGAAGACTGTAGCAGATTGATTTTTCCCTTTTTTGCACGTAACCTCTTGACAAGAGAGGAATATGTACGGACTAGAAATCAATGTGGCTTTTAACCAGCTGCGTTTTCAAAGTGCTTATTTCTTTCCTCGTTATAGAACTCCTCTTTTTCCAAGCTCGGCGTATCAATTTGAAGCAAGTGAAGACGAAGGAGTTATGGAGGAGAGGGCAGCATCTTTCAGCATCTATCATGTTTTTGTTCTTTGCTCGTGCATTCTTGAAAAGATGTCTTGCCTCAGTTCATGCAAAAAGATTGCACTAGCTTATTCTCCTTGCCAAACACGCAGAATCATCAAATGGCTGGCTATTGGGTT
>Ga0307507_10009328_pt1 | contig 13133 bp, 18 predicted proteins | sample 7_EM_MG_FD_207223 | JGI IMG/M metagenome (GOLD analysis project Ga0307507, IMG submission 207223) | Populus trichocarpa ectomycorrhiza microbial communities from riparian zone in the Pacific Northwest, United States - 7_EM | ecosystem: Host-associated > Plants > Roots > Unclassified | place...
GAACTTTGGTAATAGTGGGGTGCGAAGTGTTTGAAATACTTAGCATCCCTCCTTTTTGATCGCCCAAACAATGCAACTTATCGGGTTTTATTTTTGCCATGGCTGTGAGGTCGTCGCGCTGTCGTTCAAGGCTACCGGTCCCATTCTACGATAACGAACTGATCGCGCTTCCGTCTGTCCCCTCGAACCTTCAGCATGGAGTCAGTCGTCTTCATCGCCATTGTGCTTCGAGCAGATGAAAAAAAAATCGAAGAGTGCGAAACGTAATGCGCTTGAAGGTTGGAAGCCAGCCACCTTCGGCCGTAGCCAGGCCAAGCCAAGACCAGCAGCTTGGTGTGGCTTGGAGAATCTGAAAGTTGCAGGCCAAGATCACAAGATAAATTATTACGCCGTTCTTGCTTTGCTGATTATATGAAAATAGGCTTGCAGCCTTGGTTTTCAGGCCAACTTTCGAACGCATAAAGGCCTACGAAGTCCTTGGCATACGAACGTTGCTAGGCAATCTATGATCAAAGCGAAATCTTCATAAATCCATCAGGTTCGCCCCAACTGGGGCAAGGCTCAGGGATAGGACGGGACTCTTTAATAACTGGCAAAACGCACCCACTTCTCCTAATGATGGTTACTTCAGTCGTTTCGGTCTCGAGTTATATTGAGGTAGTGGCTTCGGACGGCTACGGATGGACCAGTGAGAAGTTAAAGACTGCGAATATAGATGTACCTTGGCGAGGATGACTTTCACGACGTTGTTTTGCTGCGTCAAAATATATCACATGCGACAAAATGCATGCCAAGCATCGTCGCTCCTCGAAGCTTTGCCGTAAAAGGTTCCGTGGAAGAAAAGCATGAGTTCAACTTTCAAACCACGATTGCAGGCCCCGGAAAGAAACGACACAGGATTTTCCCGAGAGAGGTAACTTTGTCGCAAAAATCAAGACAGCGTCGTATAGGATGTCATCACGAGAAATGTCCTTGGAAAGCATGTTGTACAAGCGAGGGTATTTGCCGAGGAATACATGCCGTAGCGCCCTTTTCTAGGCGTCCAACTGTTTTGCTTTGGCAGGTAATTGAGCTGAGGGCGACACATGCTGGTTGTGGTTAGCTCAAGATGTCAAGGACAGGCGAATCTGATCTGGTATGCAACAGTCAGTTTGGACACGGACCAGGATGAAGTGCACACCAACGTAGATGAGGGTTATAGAGTGGGGTATGGAGGTTTCTCCTGGGATTTCTGCCCATATCTGTACATACTACGCCTCGTGATCGGCGTTGAATGCGGCCTATGCGGTGACTTTCGGGCTTGTATTCTGACGGGAAAAAGATTAGTTACGAACAAAGGTATGGCATCGTCCATCGACGACACGCATGTTTGGGTCGGCGTGTGAAGGATTAGTCGGGTCACGCCCAGCGCATTCTCAACATCCCCCCACCTCCCAAAATTTGACACCTTCTGCCCTGAGGAATATAAGACATGCACGGCGTGGTACGAACATCTTTTGCCTCCTGATACTCTCTCCTAGATTTTTTCTTCTTATTTATCAGGTTCGTTTTCTCGACACCCCCCTCCTCCCTGCTTCATCCCCAGAAGATTACCCAAAAATCATAAAATCCGGAATCGATGAAGAAGGCCAGCACCACAAATCACCTAAAATTACTGGCCCCTCTGGCATCGCGACCCTGCTTCACAAAATTGGCAGACCACAACTCCTCGAGCGACTCTTTGACACCGAGGGGACTGAGGAATACGATTTACGCGTCTTCATGAATTGGAAATCCTTTTCAGACATATATGTCCAGCGCCGCGGGCGTAATGTGGAGGTGAGCAACATAATTACCGCCCGAGATTAACTTTTTTTGCTTATGGGTCGTGTTATCCCCATTCTTGCTTGCAGATTGGGTTTATTAACTCGAGAGGTGAATGGGCACAACATGGCGTCCGCTATCAGATTTTGCCAGAGCCTGCTGGCTCTCCTTACCGTGTCGGGAAATGGATCCCTCTTTGCACTTCTGACCTTGGCTCCGTCTGGGGTGGAACAGATGTGTGGGTCCGAGCTCAAGGCGCGGCGGTTGCAAAGGCCGTATGGTTCCACCGTTACTACAATCTACCAAAAATAGAGGTCAGCTGGAGTGGTATGACAGAGGCCGAGAAAGAGGACCTCGCAATGTGGTTAAAGGAAAGGGCGGAGAGCCTGGAGAACACAAAAAGGATCGAGACCGAAGACTACGAGAAGCGAAATGCCAAGTTTGGTCCCGGATATGAGGGCAGCTCGAAAATGGGTATGTTGGAATACTACAGGCGCCAGATCGCCTGTCGTGCCGATTGCGGCGAGCAGAAGCCCAAGTTATGTTGCTCCAAGTGCAAGTTCGCTCGTAAATCTTGCCTATTCTACTTTTGTGATGTTTTACATTGTGCTGAAAAATACTCCATACAGGTTACTGTAGCTCATCTTGTCAATCGGAGGACTGGAAGGTGCGTCCATTTAAATTCGTGATTATGATTCCCCCTTACCCGGCCTTAGTATCACAAAACGTACTGTGGAACGGAAAATTTCATTCCAGAAGAATATATGCGCTTCCTACGCCCTGATGGGTCCACATAAAATATGCCTGGTATACTGAAATTGTTTTACCCTACGAGTTGAAATGTAACATGTCCGTCCCATTGAAAGGGTCCCAGAGCAAAGATCAGCAAGGAACTTTTTCTGTCCCCGTAAATCGAAGTTTTCGATCTGATCCCGTTGTCGTCTTTAGATCACCACTCAACCTACTTGCTTGACATCATTTGCCCTTACGTTTTCATTGAGACGTTCAGTTGGTTGGTTTTAGAGGTCGAACACGCGAGAAGGCTAGAAGAACAGAAAATCGTTCTGACACAAATACACTATATATTGTTCTTCCTTCAGCGCTGGAGGCTAGTTCTCGAACCCTTTGTCGAACTCCCTAGTAAACTCGTCCATTGCATCGAGAGTTCGCAAATGCTCGAAACTAACTTTCTGTCCTCGACTCATCGCAAGACTGTGAGCCGTCTTGGAAGCGTTCTTGATCTGCCTCCCATTACTATCCCGCTTAGCCAACTCCCTGATTTGCTCAGGGCTGAATGATTCGACATTATCACCCATCTTGCGGATGAAAGCGTTCCACACTTGGACTTTGGAAGCAAGCGAAAGAGGTGTGAAGTGCAATGCAACATGGATACGCGACAAAAAGGCTTCATCGAATGCTTTCACGCGATTGGTGGTCAGGAAAAGAATGCCACGGTAGTATTCGACGTGGCGGAGGCTGTACAAAAGAATTGTGAGCAATGACAAATTTATGATAAAGAATACTTACAAGACAGCCACCATCGCGTTTCGTTCCAAATCATGCAGATTTCTTCGCTCAAGAAACACATCAGCCGCGTCTATCAAAACAATCGCCTTCCAAGCAATCGCGATGTCAAAGATCTTCTCCAACTCCGTGTCGAGGGCAGCAGCAGTCGTTCCCAAATCTCCTCCACAAACGACATACAAAGGACGCTTGACGTAATCGGAGGTCGCTTCAGCACTGAAAGTTTTTCCAACACCAGGGGGACCAAAGAGATTGACGACCAATCCGTGACCTTTGCCCTTGATGAAATCGTCGAAGCCAAGCTCCATATGATGTGCTTCGACAAGTGATTGTAGCAATTCTTTGCGATCATTAGGAAGAACGAGGTTGGAGAATTCCAGACAACTGGTTGGATCTTCTCGACATTGAACTCCACTTGTGAGATAAAGCAAGGTTCGAAACTGTGCACGAACAAAGAGATAATCGATAGTCACTCACACAAAGCCTTATCAGTCATACTGAAGCCGTAAACGATAGTAGGTGTGAGCAAAATTTCGTTGTCATTTAGCTCTACACTTTCAGCGGTATCATCCGGGGACACAGCTGTGGCATCTATAACGATTCGTGAGTATGTTAGTACATATAAAGGTTATGGGAGCTGTGGCATCTATAACGATTCGTGAGTATGTTAGTACATATAAAGGTTATGTTGGTGTTACCATTTAGAGCGGGCTTCGTGGGATGGGGATCCCGTTCATGTCATACTTTTGGTGAGGTGAAATTTTCTTCTCAACAGGAGTGGGGAATTCATAATTGGGATTCAACCTCCGGAATGTGGCGCGGTCAAACATGATTCTGCTCTGCACCTGGAAATTGTTCCGCACCGAATCAGAAAGGGGATGCAAACCAATGAGAATGGACATACATGATGCCTCAATACTTTCTCTCCGCATCTCAATGCAGCGATACCTTCGTACTGTTTGTGGTGCAGACCAATCAAACTGACCCACTTCTTCCCTCTGTTGGTGATGGCTTCTCGTAAAATCTCCTCGTCCCGATGGAATCTGACTGGATAAGCAGCCAACGAATCGATGCGCACAGCACCATTTCCGGCTATGATGGAAATCGCTGTCTGCACTCGACCCGACCAGACACCTTTGGTTAGAGGATTACCAATGAGTTCGACGGATTCCAACTTGAGTTGGTACATGGTGCTTGCTTCAATACGAAACCTCGTCCATGAAGTGAGCTCGAACAATCTCGGGAGTTCGGTCATCACACAGGTAGCTACCATCAACTCGCCAGGGATGAGGATGGCATAGAGAAGGTCGAGAGTGATTTCTCCGTGTGACGTGAGGCGGTTGAGCTTTGCGAGAGTGAGGCGATAGTCGGACGCAATGGTGTTGGTGAGGAGATTGACGGATGAAAGCAGATGTGTTTCTTGCTCTGTGAGCTTTCCTTTGGCTTGCAGGTTGGCAGTATAAGACAAGAAGGATGGGTAGAAGGTGATGAAAGTTTCTAGGTCGAGCTGTCGCACCGGTAAATATTAGTTTAAATATATTTCTTAACCTTACCTCGAGAGGATCTGCATTCCAAGAAATACCAGGCCAGGACTTGATGACATCCTTGCAAGCCTTGAGAATATATCCACACTTGACAACCAACTTGAACCCAGGTTCCACGTTGGTGTCAGAGAGAGACTGGGGGAGGGTGCGAATGATGCTAGCAGCTACCCAAGTCAAGGCGTTAAATGGTAACATGATGACTTACGCAAAGCTACAGTCTTTCCAGGCATCATTTGACGTATGGGCGATAGGAACGCTCTCTACTGCGACTTTCGAGCTGGTATTCTGACATGAGAGAGTGAGGCTCTGACAAAATCCGTACTCTGTATTTCCAAGACTTGGTCCATCGACTATAATAGTAGTCTACGCGCTTGATTTTCAACAAAGAAGCGACTGGCCCTTCCTCTCGAACGACGGTGTGAGCAGAACTGGCGTCATTGTCAACCAGTTTTTCTTCGACTCGATAACTCAACGGAGTAGACGAAGAACCTGACGCACTGTTAACGAGGGCGGAAATACGACGATGCATGGCCATCACTGGGAATTCGAAAGGGAGAATTGACTTTATGTAAACGCTGCTGTCTCACCCTGACTCAAGCCGTCGCCGCAAAATGGAAGACTCTTCTAATCTGAGACGGCATTCAATCTTTTGTCGAGGTGCATTGGGTGTCCAGTCTGCCAGTGAAGTTGGATTATCATCAGGTTCTGATACCTTGATAAAGTTTCAATATACAGAGGTAATAGCCTGTAATAGCAAAGTGAATATCTTCGTCGCTTGGTACCGTGTGGCAACCACACTAAACTTGGCATGGGACAACAAAGACAAATATCATACTTCGCTATTACTTTCTTGGATTCCCAAAGGATTACGGAGATCTCAAAGATCTGTGGGGGGCTCAAAGCGCGATCGAGTGGGCTACAACCTTGTCCTTCCTCTGGCAAACAGCCAGGTAAACCACTGCAGATGGATATTCCATTGCGACCCAAAGCAGATCTTCAACAGCATACTCTTCAATGGCTGCATCAGCAGTCTCCCGATAGCCACCTCGACGACATGGAGACGGTTGGACCCAGCTTTCCCATAGGCCCTAGTCGATTCAAAGACAGGATAGATATCATTATAGCCACTCCAGGTATTTCCTATACTGTCCTTCGTTCCATTGTACTTATTTAGTGTCAGTTCTGGGGTTGGTTGGTGATCTGGGCGACTCACGACACCTTTATATGAGGAAGCTCAAGAAGGTGTGCATAGTCAATAAGTACTTGCCATTCTTATTCCTAACCCTTGATCACCGTTTAACCTCTAAGTCATCTCTGTCTGAAATAATTCATTTGCGTGAACGGACCCCCGGCCGCGATATTCAACCCTGCTCTTGCCACGTTACAAAGAAACCTCGAAGAAGTCAAAGTCTCTCGATCCGATGTCAAATACCTTCGAAGTGCGGTCAAGTTTTACAAGGACGAGGTCCAACGCCAGAAGGCGATTATGGAGCTGATTGATGAAGCCATCGGCGAGTGTGGATTTGCCCTTGGCCGCAGTAATTGGGCGGATGGTATCGGTTATTGGTGGTGCGACCTATTTCTCATCCAGGTTCTAGAGCCTAAGAACACTGGGCCTCTTGGGGGATGCCCTTCTTTGCTATTATCGATTATAGCAAAAAATTTTGCATCGAAACGCATACGACAGTATCAGCAATTCGGCAGCTTCCAAACTCTCTTGTCTGTATCCCAGTCCAATACCTGCCCATCTTTTCAAACCGCTTCCGAAGCTTGTCTACCGGCAGTTTCTGTCGCTAGCCCAACCGACTTTGGACCCGAAGAACACAACCACCGCAATGTACATGATAGTCTTTGAGGTGTGGCAATCCGCATTGGAGCAGTTTAGGCACTAAATCCGCACTCGCGTTTTAGCGGTGTGCCCTCTCCCCAAACAAGTCGATGCAGTGTTTCTTGGCCTGGGCTTGGTGAGTTTCTTTGTGTACTGTTACTGAATATGGCTGAAGCTAGAAAACCAGAGGCAGAATTAGGCATTTTATGCCTGTATGCAGTTTTTAGCTTGCAGAAGTCGAAAATCTGACTTCTGCAGCTCTAACGACGGACGGCATGTGATATTACTTGGGTTGGTTGCTTCTTAATATTGTAGCTACCGAGTGCTGAGATGTTGTGCCGTCTTGCTTGCAAGCAGATACTTTATCTTAGAAACTGATACCTACTTCTCGACGTCTGGCTCAGGATCCGAGATTGGTGCGAGGGCACCTGGAAGGATTAGCATTTGACTTCCACAGTAGCTGCTTCAATATCGGAAACCTGCGTCTCTGCAGCGCCAAAAAGAAACGTCGCTTCACTAATTTGACCTCATTGATCGGACTTTGCCTGTTTCGCACCGCACCAGAGATTAACATCATGATCCGACTTTGATCCTCTTGATCGAGGATCGGCGATCGGTGCTTCTGCAAGACCTGAAAGTTTCACTGTTAAAGTTACCTCTAGTGCTCTTCGTACCCGAGAGTGTCTCGGATGTTGGTCAAGGCCGTACATTGGACAAAAAAAAAACGATTTGAGGGGAGGTATATGTATGACTTAATGCATGTGAGTCAGACCGAAATGTTTCACCATTGACAATTGGTTGATCATCAGAGGTTCCATTATAAACGCATTCATGTGACCTAAGCGATTTTCTTTTCTTGTGCCGACCTCCATCTAATATTATGTGCAGCCTGTGACTGTCCTGGTCGGACTCGGACTTCGCGCATATATTTATTTCAAGTTACTAGGATACAAAGAACATCCGAATTATATCAAGTACATATGGAAATCATCTTCTAGTGGTTTCATAGCGTCTTGAAGATGTCGATCGCTCTCATATCCCAGAGATATAAAGATGCGACGATCCTTGTCTTTTTGCTTCATCTCTGCTTGTTCTGTGTTGCTAGACCATGTTTGGTGTCCTCCTACAACTCATTTTCGCTTCTGCTATCTCGGCCACTCCGTTGGCGAGGCAAAGTGACCCTCAGCGTAACTACACCATATACAACAAATGTCCGACTCCTATCACCTTGTATATTGCTGGCACGTCGTACGGCCTGATTCCGACAAATGGAAACCTCACCAAGCAACTCAGCACTAGTGCAGGCTACTTCTTCACCGACGCTAATGGTGGAAGTCAGAATGGTATTAAAAGGTCAACTAGTGCTGGCTTCAACACGGTGAGTCGGAATCCCGTTATGTCTGTTTACCATGGAAGCTGAGGTGCCCGATACCTCAGGACTTTTATTACCTCATTTCTGGCGAGGAACATGCCAATACTGGTTTGCAACTGAAGCCCAAAAATCCCACCCCAGTATGTCACATTAACCATGAATCTCCTCCCGTTAGCCCAATCGAATTGTTTTAAGGCCAATAACACGGACTTCTGTCAAACGGTGCAATGCGATGAACTTGGTTGTCGACAGGCATTTCCAGAGCCTCCTAAAATCTTCCCTGATCCACGGCCTTATCCTCCGTCGCCCCCTTACTATCGGTGCCCTATAGCGAACACCGATTTTGATATAACGTTCGTTTGCTTGTCGCCGTGTCATGAATTTCCATCTCATTGACTTCTTCGGCAGTTTCTGTCCCACAGGCAACTTCCCCGACCAGGGGCAGAGCATTCGTTTTGATAACACCTTGGGTTCATGTCTGACAGTTCGAGATGGGGTTTTTGCCAACGGAACACCTGTACAGATGTAGGTTTTCCTTATGTTCTCCTATTCTTAACTCAAGTTGCGCTATAGAGGAGAGTGCTCTGGCGCACAATCCCAACGCTGGATGATCCAGAGAGGTAGCACCAAAGTGAAACTCGCCAAGACCAACTTCTGTCTTGATGCTGGTGCAAGTCAGTGATTTACCGGTCAAACTTCTGTTGCTAATCTAACTAATGATCGATTTTCTGTAGATCCTGCAAATGGCGATCAGCTTAAGATATGGGAATGCTATGACAATCTTCCTGCACAACAGTGGTATTATACGCCTGATAACCGCATTGTGCTCGACAACCAAAGTATGATTTATTCAAGATGGCCCATTATTTAGGTATGGCTAACCACCCAACAACTTAGGTTTATGCATGGATCTGGACAATGGCATTCTGACGGGTACCTACAAGGTGCAGACCTGGACATGTTCCGATAACAATCATAACCAGGTCTGGACACTCTGAATACTGACACCCGAACTTTGAACAAGCAACTTTCGAACACGTATCTTCACTCCTTTATTAGACACTCCCTTAACCACTTGGACTATCTTTTACTAAACCACTTCTTTAAACACTTTCTTTATACCTTCTTCATTCGTTATAACTTCGTGACAACATGATTGTGAATTTTGGCCAACAATTCCTGAATGTGGAACCACAAATCGTGCTTACAACTGGCGACAGCATATTGGAAATAATGATCGTAGAAACAAAGTTTCTCCTGTGTTTCAAGACGACTTTCGGTAAGGAGGTCGGTCGTTAACACACTAGGTTGAAACCGCCACTGTCAACTGCGGTCCTCCAAGATTTACCGAGAGCATAGAAATAAAAAATTCGCACCAATGATATGCGCCTCCTTCCACCTTGGGAGTCTGAAAATTTCTCCAAGTCTTCACTTATTCACTCTTTCCTTAAGTATTCGCGTTAATTGAAACTATAAAATAGCCTCGAAGCTGATACCAAGAACGAGTTATATGGTTTCCATCACCTAAGGACAGGTCCTTCAGCTAAAATCATCAGTGGAAATCGGGAACCCCACTGTCGTATTTCACAAAAGTTTTGGAATAACCTGACACACCAATATAGTGCGGAAACCAGGGGATCCACAGGCGAAAACTCCAGGATGGGAATATTCTTAGACTGAAACTGATCGGCCCTCCAGAATCGTCTTGGGATTTAAAGTGTGGACGCGTGGACAGCAAATGCCAGAATAACCTTCCATAAGGGCTAGCGAGCCATTGATACGTTCCGAAGCGTACCCGGGGTGGGGAATCCACAAGGGCAAAGGCGGCCGGTGAGTTTTTCCATGAGTTGAGGCTCGACTAGACCCCGTTGTCTAATCGGTTGTGCAGTGCTGACAATGCGGGCAGGAATTTGAACCGTGACTTAAGCGTTGCTTGCATGATGTTATTTCTCAAAGTCCTCCAAGGCCCAGACCGGTCATTTCATACTTCGTTATGTAGGTCAACTAGAGTGTACATATACAAGGTAACATAAAGTTAGTAAAAGTGATTTAGAATTCTCGAAAGTCATACCGCCCTCCCTGAAAACACGCGACGTTTATGATATGTTTTCGGAGGTTCACTAAAGGCAGATGGTACAGGTTCGTCCTGCCTATAAAGTGTTGTGATTTCTACCAAATTCGAGGCGACAACGTCGTCTGCTTTTCTTGGCGGTCCAGGCGACGGTGCGTGGACCTCAGGTTTAAAGTTGGATGTTTCGAAAGATAGCAACTCGACAGCGTACTATCATTGGAATATCAGTAAATTCAACTTGATTCAAAGAAAGAAAGAAAGTACCTCGATTCGGAAAGATTGAAAATCACAACTGGGCTGCAAATCAGGACTCAGATGTATCTCCCCTTCCAAATGTCTGGCATTGGAACTTTGAACGGCGTTTTTTGGAGGGATCCACCAGGTTGCGCGTTCAACTTCGTGAGTAACCAGTTTCAAGTCGGATGTTGGCACCATAATATACGCCCAGCTAGTATTCATTACGTTACTGCCAATTGCACTTTGCTCCGGCGTCGGGTTCTCGAGCTCTACCATAGGATGCCAAACGCGGCGCAGAAGCCTAACAGTCGGCCTTTCTGTGCCCGACAGCAGCCGTTCAACTTCAATACTGTCGCTGTAGATTGTAATGAAGCACGGTATGATAGAGCCACGCGTGTAGGACATCTATCAAAGATCTCAGTACAATGTAGATCATAGATGGTGCCTAGGCTTGTAAAATGGAATGCTCACAGGTTGTGCAATATACAGCTTTGGGTCATTGAATGTCAACCGATGCAACCTGCATAATCACAGGATACTTACCGTGCAGTCGACTTTGGTGTGTAGCAGGTTGTCAATAGTTTTGACCACCCCATAGGTTGTCACCATCGGCAATGCGAACCAACCTTCTGGATCGTCCATAGGCCACGGGATCAAAGCACCTGCTCCGTAGGCTTCCCGTCTCATTTGTGATGCTGGTTGGGGTTCTGAAGCAGGAACATAGGCGATATTGGTCCTTATCCTTTCGGCGAATTTAGGAATCGAGTACAAGATAACCACTATGACAGACTTACTTGCTACTAGCTTTGAATCTACCATGGATGATGCGAACCGAAATGTCATATGCAACATTCGGGTCTATATCTTTTTCCATGAATGTCGGAGGCATCGGTGAAGCGCAGCCATGGCGCAGCTGGGAATATGGATGGCCCGGGGTTTGTAACTTCGTTGGGGAAGGGGGTTCATCGGGTGCAGAGGTGAAGCGACCAGTCCATCTCCTCTGGGGCTTTTCTGTATTTTTTTGACCACTGTCGGAACTTGGAGATGCAACGTTGCTTATGGTATTACTGACCGTGTGTGGACGGAATGGTGAAATTGAATTGGCGTTGAGAACAGATGATGAGTCGGCATAGGTAGGGAAAGGAAAAGAAAATGGGAAGCTATATTGACCAGGAGCTAATCGGAGGTCGTTTTTCTTCTTCTGGGGAACGTTTGACTCTGTAGTATTGGACTGTAGTGGATCGCCCATTGACTTGTCCCAGAGAGTAAATTCGTGGTTTAAAAATGGAATAGATCCTCCGGTATGAGACGACAAAACGATAATGCCATTCAACTAGAAGTTGTGCAATGGACAATTTAAGTCATCTATCGAAGAATATAATGACAACGCACCATGATGCTGATGGATTGGATATTCTGTGGAGTATCCAAATCGAGCTGTACAGTGCCCGTAACGGGGTTGCAACTCCAAAACCTAGGCACTCTTGGTTGATTTTGCGAAGATTTTGAATGAATCCCAGGTATTGCATCGCGTGTATGCAGATGCAACGTCGTCCAAGGGTTTTTCGGTCGGATTGGGTACGAATATCGAAACTCGTGAGCTGGTGATTCACCCTCTACCTCAGCAAAGCGAGTGGCAGTACTGGCCCCCCTGCTGGGCAACATCGATAAGTGGTGGGGATTCAGCATAGAGTAGCGAGGCGGCTCTATTGCAGATGGAGTGGTCCCTGTCAATGATGAACGCGCAGAGAATAGAGATTCGCGATCTCCTGTGGCCTGGGCGGCGGTTTCGGAGGTGGGAGTCGCTGATGGTTCTATGGTATCGATGACACTATACTGAGGGAGTAGACTCCTGACACTTGAAAGACTCAAGAGCGAAGCATTGCTAAAACGATTACGGAAAAATGAAGGGGATCTTGTATTGACAGTAGTGGATGAAACCGGGGTTACAGGTGTAGAGATATCGTGGTACGATGCCATGGAAGGTGGGGTTCACTATGTTCATCCCTTTTTGCTAAAGTATTAACTCCACAGAGCGCCTGTTGTCAGATAAGACAATAAGCATACCCATATACGGCATTCTTGTTTGATGCATGATGATCCATTCCAATCCCCCGTAACCTGAGAGGCTCTGGTTGATAAGAGACTTGAAAGCGAGGCTGGCGCTTTTGAATCGGGGTACGTATCTGATGTTCAGCTACTTTGGATCACGAGATACAAGACGAAGAAAGTTCGTTGGGACGATGGGCGCTGTAGGTTAATCTGCAAACTCTTATATGGGTCGTCGACCAAGTCCAAGCATACTCCTCACCCTGTCACCTCATCAAGTGGCTACGGTTCGCTCTGCAGCATGAGAGCTCAACGATTCTTCTACGCCAATCGAAGAAACATATCTTTGTATATTTTCGTCTGTTGTACCACTACAACTCATATTTTCCATTTGACAGGCTTTCCACGAAGGCAAGCGGCAAGAATATCGGCAATGACACCTGCGTTTAACTCTAACTTCTGTATGCACGAGGAGGTACCTGCCACCGTACCCTGTTGCCTAGTCTTGCGAGGTCGGTTGTTGCTCCGAGGAAAGTTACGTTCAATGCTGTCGTTGTCATTGGCGTCGTCATCGTCGCTGGGAGGGTCACGTTTGAAAATTAAGGTCGTCTGAAATGAGCCAATCTTGCCATGTTATGATATTAGGCAGATTCGGTTGGATGGGTTGGAAAGGGTTGTGGCCACGAACCCTCATCTCGTGGACGA